>JGI24158J21664_10009097_pt1 | contig 13252 bp, 10 predicted proteins | sample Ectturendosymbi3_FD_21664 | JGI IMG/M metagenome (IMG submission 21664) | reverse complement strand
AAAAAACAGCTGATTCGAATGTGGCTTTGTGCGGGAATATCTCCGCTCCTGTATGGGTTACGGACCTGGTTGAATCGTCAAAATACGCGGCAAGTCTTGTAGTTTGCACTCGAAAAAAATTTTTTGCTTGGGGATTGCGGGTTTTTATGAGTGACGTCATAAGTGGAGGACTTTTTGGCCAACTTCACCTTGCCCTGGGCACCAACCGTTAGATGGTAGTATTTCACTGAAGTTTTTATTGGATTCTAAGCTAAAATCTGAGTCTTTTGATACTTTGAATGACCTGCTGGGGTTTCGGGTTTGAAAGTTATGATCTAAGTTAGTAAAATTTTTTTGACTAATTAGTTAATTAGATAATTAATTAATTTGTTTATTTAGGATCATAACTTTTGAACCATAAATGCTAGAAAGTCGATCAAAGGCTCAAAAGACTCGGACTCGAGCATGGTTTCCAATGAAAACTTCAGCGAAATACTTTGGCCTAGCGGTTAGGTCTTAGGCCAGGCAACATGAGCCAAAATGGCCCAAAACTACTTCACTTATGACGTCACTCACAAAAAATCCGCAACCCCTACCCAAAAAATTTTTTTCGAGTGCAATCTAGAAGACTGTCCAATAAATTTGAGCCCTTGAACAGCTCTCTAGCACAATCGGTGGAGGAGCTTGGGCATTGGTAAGGCAACTGACAACTGCTGGTTTTAGGCCGAAATCGAAGTACGAATATATCGTACCCTGGCTCTCAAAGTGTTAAGATAGTTTCACATTTCAAAGCTAGTGAATTTGGCCAGTTTTATTCTACTGCTTTTTTGCTACAATAAGCATCAAATTGGACAGGCACATGCAAATAGTTCAATAGAGAGACTTGTTATTTAAACTCATCATCTCTGTTTCAAACAATAAGATGGTTGATAACTTACAGAAGATCACGCACGCCATGGGGGGTTGACTGGCATATGGCTACAAATAACTCTGCACAAGGCTACGAGTAATTTGATTTATGTTTATGATAGGCAAAATGTTTAATATTTCTCCAGCTGCAGTGTAGGTCAGGGGTGGGGAACATATTTACTGTCATGGGCCACATAAATTGTGCATTATCACTGGAACGCTGCAAAATCAATTAATTTTATCTTTAAATTCTGCTTTATCTAACTCTCAGGAAGAGTGACTTCTCTTGACTTACTATCTAAGTATGTGCTTATCATGGAATTTCGTTTTTATATGATGTTGTGCTCTAACTTGGGTAACAAAACTCTGCTGCTGGCCATATCAAATGTTAATGCAGGCCACAAGTTCCCCAACCCTGGTCTAGTAGTAGTAGTAAGTTTATTGGCGATAAGGAAGATAATGCATTTTCATAGCAAATAGTTTGCCAGGACACCGAAAAAACTAGTACGGTTATCAAGTCAGGTGTCCCTAAACAAGCTAACATTAAAGACACAGTTAAGTTAGCGACAGGGCCATGCGAAAAGATGACTAGCAACACAATTGAAGGGGAATGTTTGCAGGATGATCCACACAGTTGCGCATGGGGTGCTGGGTCACAACTGGTTTCTCTCGTTAGTATGTGCACCAGTTCCGTTCACCAGTTCTGCAAGGGTGCACCAGTTCCACAAGGAACTGAGCTGGACGAAAAAAGTGTAAACCCAACCAAAATGAAACTCAGTCCGGGTTTCCATAACCCTTTCGTATCCATGCAAACATAAGCTCAAGAGCAGTCTGTCTGGGGCAAGTTATACAGCAGCAGCAAAGGTGAAAATGTACTATCATTGGAATCAGCATTTGCAGTTCTGTTGCAAAATCATGTCTTTTGTGAAATACTTCTGAATGCTTTTGAAATTTGATTTAGTTGCTCAAGGAGTTTTATAGAAAATGCTGAGTTCCATGGTGCAGGCAAGCTTTTATCGTCCATTGTTATCAACCTGATCGTACCATGAGGACAATTTGGCTGTTTTGATGGTAATAAAAAGTCTGAAAATCTTAATGATAATTAGCAATAGTTGTGTGTATCATGTTTCAACTTCAGCAGTTGGGATCTTGTCACCATAATCTTATCAGTAAAACGAGTGTGTGCTCTTCTAGAAAAGCATCTTCTTCGATGAACTGGTCAAAACTGTCTGAACTATAAGAATCAATACCTTAACTGAGTAATTATGTTAACTAACATTTCCTTGCCAATAGCAATGTCTCTTGTTTGATACTTTGAAAAGCACCAAGTGCAGGCTTCAGACAAAATATTATATTGATCTCACAGCTATGGACAAAGCTATCAGTGCTTACCTTGAATAAATAACTGGTTTTAAGACCTGTGAATCATCAGGCCATGTTCAGCCAATAAAGCCAAAGAAATTGAGAACTACTACCTCAGACCCTCTGCATAAAATAGATATTGAAATTCCAACGTTTTCATGTTTTTCACAGGAATACATGGCATGGTAGTCCACAACACAAGATTTTTGGTCCAAACGTCTATACACCCATTGTGTGATTTCAGATCAATCTTTATTCACAGTTAAAGCGGTTGTTTTTAAAAATATCCGCACGGTTTCAATGAAATGATTACTCGTGCGTTTTTGTTTATTGCGCGACGTTACATGACTTCCGAATTTTCCTCTTTTCAGTAGTTGCTGGAAGTTTTGGTGGTGTGAACTACTTGAGACAAGAATAAAATGGAACCTTTTTAGAAAGTTGTAGCGGTGTGATTGTTGTTGCAATACTATTGAAATAGAGTTGCCCTCAAACAACTTTTATTCCCACTCTGTTTACTGCTTGAGTGGGGCAATTCGAGCTTTGTTGCAAAAGGAACATGCACAAAACACTGGACGGTAAGCAATTTGATATTTACTGTATGAAATAAACTTGCATTTTTCTTCTTGAACTTCTTCTGGCAGGGGCAAGTTGCGAAAAAAGTAACCGCAACGAAGAACTGAAAGAGATAGTGCGTTTTGCGGAGAAGTTTCGAGTCAGGCGATGTGAGCTAGGCGTGTCGCAACGGATGCTAGTGCAAGCTTTCAAAGACTGGTGCGGAGAGCAAATCAGCCAAGCAACACTTTCCAGGTGAGGTATTCGATTCCTTAAATAGTATAGTATGTCAGGTTTTGTGGGGACGGGCAATTCGATCTATGCAATGTTGAGAGGATTTCAAAGTTGGAAATTGCTTATCAATTGTTTTTTGCTTGCTTCTGTTGTCTCTTCAATTCACAATCGGTAAATGTTGAAAAAAATCTGAAGCAGACTTGGTCAACCACAGTTTACTGTAAGCAGCAAGACGTGCAAAAACGTATGATTGGCTTGTGCTGCATGTTACTCTGTGTCTCATGTGGCTAATCCTCTTAAGGCAGGGGTTCCCAACCTTTTTTGCTGCTCGTACCCCTTTGTCAGGTCAGAGCATTCTTAGTACCCCCAAAAAAATTGAGATATATTGCTCTATAAGAGATATAAGCTGCTCTGTGACCCAAGGATCTTCGTACCCCTTGATGTTCAATCTCGTACCCCCAGTTGGGAACCCCTGTCTTAAGGTGTGGCGAAGCTGACTTGCATCTGAGACTAGTTTGTAGCATTCCCTGCGTCACCTAAACAGAAGCCGACTATTCTGTGGGATGGTGTGCCATGGTTTTAAGTTGGCTGAGTGGTAGAGAGCATGCAACTCTCGGCTAAAGGATGTCCAGTCCCTGTGGTGTCACACCGACAAGAAAACATAGTTGCGGCCTGTCATAGTTCGATGGGTGCCAGGGAAAGCTTCATGCGTGATGTTGCCAGTAACTTGCCATCACCAGGGACACCGGAGCAGGGGGGAGGCAGTCAAAGGGTTGAGGACAATGGAAACTTGTAAAAATACAAATAAATCGTTATTATGCTTGTTCCTGTTCAGCAACAATTTGACCTCAAAACTAATATCAGAAATTACAGAAAACCATTCTGAAGTTTCTGGGTGCGCGAATAGCTGCAATAAATTTGTTTCAATTCGATGTTGATATACCACGAAATTACCTATGATACTTTCATAAAACGGCACATCCGCCCCCCAGTAGTCCCTTTTGTGAAAGTACAAGGGGCAATGCCCCGCTCTCCGGCGTCCCTGGCCATCACTGCAGCATTTCTAACGAAGACCACTTAACCGTGGGTGTGAACCACGCACCAGTGCAGCGATTCCGTATCTTATGGAGTGGATTCAACTAAATGCGCTCAAAATCTTGAGGCAAATATGCTGCACGTGCACCAGACGGTCCTTGTGTATGAGATTAAGTAAGCAATGCGATCAAAGTCCGTTTTTGGTGAAATGGTATTGTAATAATCGTCTTGTGACATTTCGATCATTGTTTTGCTGAGACGTTTTGGTCACAGACATTTCGTTCGGTCATTTGTCTCACAGTTTTATTAAAACTTGCCGTAACAGTGTTCTCATTAACTTATATTTTCAAACATTCTGACTGAAATGGCCTAATTTTTTCGGTCATTAAAAACAAATTCGGTCTATGACTGGAAAAAAACAGCCTGTGACCCACCCAGCCGCTTATTTTCAACATCATTTTTCTTCGTTCGGTGTTTGCATCGATCTGTTTGTATTTTTCGATCAGATTCGAGAGTATGGTGCTGCAGTTTCCTCTCGCTGTGAAGCTTCACGAGAAGCTTAAACATTGGCTAGAAGAAGCCGAGCAAGCCAGATCTCAGGTAAACTACTCAGTCTGTATTGCGTTGTTTAGAAAGACTGTGGCAGCGTTTTTGAATGACTGCCAAACAAGCTTCAAGGGGATTTTTTGCCTTACTTTGCTGTTATCGTGTAGTTTATAGTGCGAGTACTGTGGTTGTTATCGTGTTGTTTGTGGTGTGAACAGCTGTTATTGTGTTGTTTGTTGTGCGAGTTACTGTACCGTCTAGTTTGCGGTGTTGTTATTGTGTATTTTGTGGTGCGAGTTGCTGTTACCGTGTTGTTTGTGGTGGGAGTTGCTCTCAACGTTTTGTTTGTGGTGCGAGTTGTTATTGTGCTGCATAGTTTTGTTACCTTACAGCATGTCCTTCCTGCATTCGGTTCAAATTTCTTATTGTCTTCACAGTTGGGATCGGTCAATGACCATACATCACACTTTTTTCAGGGTCCTCTTGCCTTTGCGGCGTTTCTCAAAGGAGCTGGGCGCAAATGGCGACTGTCTACGCGCAAAACCTTCAATAGCAGGCAATTACTTTTTCTGCAAACCTTCTATTGCAAGACCAAGCACCCCACGAGGTATTAACATCAAATATGTGCTCAATGTTTTGAATTTGTGCGTAATTGTCAGGGTATGACCCTTTGGCACGGACGAATGCTTTTAAGTATATCGAGTGCAGATAAGTAGGAATGATGTCCGTCCTTCGAGATTGCAACGCCACACAGAGTTATAGACCGGGCTAATAGATAATTCGTCATTACTTTCTCATCGCAGTCGTGACATTGAACGGCTATCCGAAAAACTTGACTGCAGCTCTGCTTCCGTGAGGAAATGGTTTGAAACAAGAAGAATGGACGAAATACGGTGAGGTTCTTAAAGCGATGTTATCGAAATAGTTTTTGTGTTACCTTCTTGTTGTTTAACTCCGTTATCTGAGATTGTTTCCTTTCTTCTTGGTGGCACAAGCGAATGCCACTCGTTCTTTGATGGTGGCAAAAGCGACGTACGACCCGTCATTTGTTGGGGTCTAAAGCGACGTGCCATCCGTCTTTTGATGGTGGCAAAAGCGACGTGCTATTCATCTTTTATTGGTGGAAAATGCGACGCTGCTTCACGGTGTACGCTTGTGACGCGGTGGGAGTGCAGTTGAAAATGTTGTCTATGACGCCAACCTGCATTTGCAGACAACGTGAAAGGCTCGTACGCGACTTCTACAAACCGACGCCTGATGCCGCTTTAAGGCGCCTTGGCAATGAAGAAGATCGACGCTTAAGCGCGGACGTCATCTCAACTGTGACGAAGAAAGCGGTGGTCAAAGAGGAAGTGCTACCTGAGGGTTATTCTCGTGGTATGTGCCTTCATTGGCGGCAACGTTATTCTTGATGCGTTCTGAAAAAACTGTTGTTTTCTAAGTTACATTCGATAATCTGTGTTTTCTTTTAAACCACACGTCTCTTTAATTAGGAGATCTCATTGTTACTTCGCAAGAACTGAAGCTGCGGTACTGCGCTGCTGGCCGTGTGTTTCGCTGTGCTGTTTGTGTGTTTTTCGCTGTGCTGTTTGCCCAGTTGCCGCAACGTGGTCCGCAACGCACAGCACTGAAGTGTATTTTTGAGGAATAAGTGTGTTCTGCACGAAAGTTCGAAGTTTACCTGTTCGGTGAGTCGCGGGTATCAACAGCCTGTTAGCTCGACGACCTCCCCTTCGACAGCTGCGTAGCCCAACGTTTCAGAAGCTCTTCGCTTCTTGTGAAATCACCAGAGATCACATGTTGCTTCAAATACGTTATGCGAAACAGGCAGTGCTTCCAATGCAGTTTTCTTGCGCGTAAAACGGACGATTTCACTTGAACTTCAGACCGTTTCAAGGGCGGATCCAGCCAGTAAGGTTAGGGTGGGGGTGATTTCACTGATATTTGGTAGTCAAGGGGTGATTTCAGTAATATTTGATAGTCAAGTATCATTACGAGTTCACAACTGTAAGAAAGATAAAGTATACTTCACAACAATGGACGACCAAATGACTTCATATCGCGAATGCTGTTTTCCTAATTGTACAAAATCGTGGTGAATAAAGTTACTATCGTAGGTTTTAGGGGGCCGATCGCCCCCCTGAATCTGTCCCTGAACCGTTTCTTGAGTGGTTTTTCAAGTTGCGTCGTGGCGGTTTTGAGAAGAAAAATAAGTGTTTGAAAAGCATGCGAAATGTATTCACCCGGTGTATTCTTTTTTAAAGGTGGGCGTTTTCTTTTGCTTTTTTAACGGTCTTGTTGTGTTTCAGGAAAGTTAGTTCCGACCAGTTCTGGCCTCAGGCTCCAGACTGGCGCTGATTTGAAATTTTCCGAAATTTCCCGAGAGAAACCGAAGCCGGTCGTGAAAGATGACCGGGATTGTATAAACTTGTTGCAGCAACACCGGAAGCGGAAGTTGGCGTGTCCGGAGCGGCGATCGCCTGAAAACGACGCAGAAAGCCCCGAAGATTGTGCGATTTCCTCAAAAACTCGAAGCGAAACGTTCAAACGAGAGGTCGGTTTGAAGATTCTTTGAAAATGTTATGTGGATATGTTTATTGTTATTTTTCCATCTGCAAAACGCCACGACAAAGATGCTCGATCTTAACCTGTGGGAATTACACTGGTGGGGAATGATACGGGTTGCTGATCGGTAACCCAATTAGTCTATTTGTTGAATACACCGTTTTCTTTCGAGAACGTCAGAACTAGTGCAGTGTTTCAATTTTATTTTTGTTGTGGGAAACGAAGATTCAGTCTCCAACAGAAGTGGGTGGTAAAGAAAGTGCTAGATGTTAACAGTAGTTCGCATTCTCCTGGTGCATAAAGCTACCACTCGTTTCAAGCTGGTAACGTCTTGACTAGAGTTAGACTTTGTCTGAAGCCCGTTGCATCCAATTGAAATTCTATTGACAGAAGCGGGTGAGGACTCGTGCAACTGTGCAAGCTCGTGTCTTTGCGTTGTTCAAGCTAAAGACCACGATTCACACCGTCCCGTGCATCGTTTCTGAAGCACATTAAAATATGTTTCATGCGCTTGTAATGTTTGCTAGTAGTTTGTTGTGACGATTGTTATTTTATTCGGGCACAACAGTTTCGGCTTTTGACTCGCGGTCCAGTAAGACATGATCGATTGCACTCGCCTGCTGAGTCAGTTTACTCGAGCCCACCTTAGAACGGCACTAAGCCAACACTGACTTCAGCCTATCACTGTCGCCGCTTCGTCTTTTACCGATCTTCTGTCGTTACAGTGTGCTTTGCCCCGACTGCCAGCGAAGAGAACGCGAACAGGTATTGCTAGTTGTGTTAATCGGCTTTGGTGTAAACTATTTTCATAATCAAAATTGTTACGGTGTATGGAAGAGCTGCTTTGATGTTATCGTTCGACGATCTGTTTTGATCGGCGCGTGCTTTTGTCAGCGATGGAGTTTGCTAAAATACTATGGTTGCACGTGAAACGTTCGTACAATCGAACACTTTCAAACTTCCAGTGTAAAGTTGTACACAGGTCTGCTGTTTAAAGTTATGCAACGGCGCTGAAAAGTGTTTGCAGTTGGGAGCGAAGCCAGTGCGTAGCCAGCCTGAAAGGTTGGGGGGGGTGACTTTAGGCGAGCAACTCTTTTTGTTTGGGGTACCGCCTCTCAAAGCACAAACTGACTAGATATACTAAAAATTGGGGGAATGGCTCTCTGGGCCCCCCCTGTCTACGCCTATGAGCGAAGCTCTGCTATAGATATACTTATTCTTTCGTACACACAGCGTTGAGTGCCTGCGATTAGATCTGAAATGTGGCTGAAAGTGTGTATCTCCATTCACACAGTTTTTATCTTAGGATAAGTCCATTCTGTAGATGTTGACTTAAACTGGCCGTGTCCAGAGCGCGGTTGGTCGAGTTGGTATCATGCTTTGCGTGGCTTGTTGCATCCTGGTGGAGAGTTCGTGAAGCTTCAAAAGTGAGGCTGTAGGGAGTCTGAAACTGGATGGATTGAGTAAGCCTGGTTCGAGAGATTCTCCACGAACGCTCTTCGAAGGCGTTTCGCACGAAGTCTGTCAAAGGCGCGTGCAAGTCTTCATGAAGCGGATGGTTGGAATCTTTTCAGCTTTGAAATATAACCGATGGCATGCCGTGCTCCTGAGTAGTGGGGGGCAGGGTAGCAGAGAGGGAGAAGCAGATCTCATGCAGCCTGAGATTGCTGCATAGCTACATTTGGTTGATAAGTCCAATTCGGGCGAATGAGCACTTTGGCACCAGACTCGGGAGAAGTACTCAACAGGAGCATAAACCAAAATAATTGTCCGGCTCAAATGAGCAAGCCCAGATCAAACCCGCAAGGCACTGAGGCCAACCTAAGGGAGAGTTCGTAGCGAGCGCCTCTTGGCTAGGTATAGTGTTGAACGGCGGCTACATTCTTCGATCCGACCGAAGATTGGGTTTGAGTGGGTCAGTGCAATACCACCGGCGCACATGCGTCAAGCATAGGTCGCGAGTGTGCAAGGTTCGGCCTCGCACCGATCCTTGGCCAACTCCGTTTTTTGAGGTTGTGCTCGCAGCGACTACCGTGTTCGTCGCGTGAATAAAGTATGAAGGCTCTGGAGTAAAGGGGGGAGTTGTGTGCTCTCGTCGTCCATCCTGAACAGTCACGGAGCTGTTGCTGCAAACTACAAACACACGCTGAATTAATGAATAAACACATTGGTTTTTCGCGATTTCTCAATTGCAATATTTGTGTAAGTACGCGAAACAGTTCCAATTGCTCTTAATTTGTTGTTTTTTTCGATTTTATGCTGTTTTTGAAAGCTGTACCTAACTGCCACAAAATTAATGATATATCGGTCAACAGTGACAAAAACTTTCCGACATTTCGCAGATGCAGATTTTTCATCGTCGACTGGAGATCACCTCGTCATTGACTGCAGTCAAGCAACTTGGCCTGATGCTGAGCTAGAAGGTGCGTTTCTCTGTTTTTATAAGTTCGAGAAGGGACAAGAGGTCCGTCAGAGCCTGTTTTCAAATGAACGCCATAACAGCACATTTAGGTCATAATGAATTCATCAGCCTGCCTTGTTTTTTTTTAAATGTTTTTGCGACGGATAAGCAAGTTGCCAGGACACCTACAAACCCTAGTTGCTTGGTTTTTTCCTAAGTTAGATTTATTTACCGTTGTTGTGTCAGTTTGGGACCATGTGATAGGAATGTGTACAATAAGATTCATATACCAATGGGGGTTTCCTGCACGATCCAATGAGTTGCGCAGTGAATTGCTGTCTTGCAACTGGTGTCTGTCGTTGTTCTGCTCAGGCCAGCAAGGATCTTGGCATGGCATTCAAGAAGATTGTATGTGCTGCTGAAACACACAGACACAAGTATTCATGTGTTGCTGGAACACACACAAGTATTTATGTGTTGCTGGAGCACACACAAGTATTTATGTGCTGCTGAAACACACACAGGTATTTGTGTGCTGCTGAAACACAAGAGTGCGTTTTTACTGAACCACCTTAACAAGCGTTCATTTATCACCTGCCAGGTTCACACACAGGTTTTCTACTTGAACAGCTCCGCTATCCAGCTTGATAAGTTTTGCTCTGCTGCGACCGGTTACCTCGTGTAGGTGGAATACGAAGGTCTATTTAAGGGACATTAGTTGCTTTGAACTCAAACCCTTGCGTTCGTGGCCCACGTATAAATGACGTCTCTTCTTTAAATCTGCTCTGTATTCTGTATTTGGGAATGCCCGAAGCGTTCTTTCCGTATTACTATTTTAGCCACATTTTTTCAGCACGAAAGTCATGTTTTTCTTGCGTCGCGGTCGCCCCACCCCCCCGCTCGCTCATGCTTTGCGTTCGCGCAGATTTTTTTGCAACGGTGGAGTCCATGATGTCGTGGTGCAGCGGGAAAGAGCCGATCGTGCCGGTGTACGACGTGAAGCCGGAACATGTCAAGCCATTAACGGAGCTATTCCAGCCTCGACGTGACTCATCGCCGAGGAAATTTACCGACGAAGCGCATTCGGATCAACCGGCGATGACGTCCACGGTTGTGCCATCGCCAGGACGCGAGTCTATGGTGAGAATCACGCAATGATACCGTTTTTGGTTAGGACTCAAATGCTGAAGCGTATCCAGAGGTCGGCAACCTACGGCACGCGTGCCAAGCTATTTCCATTGGCACGCAGAAGCTCCAAGTTTTACAGTTTTGTTATAATTCACGCAGAAGGTATATGTCGACCTTGACTTATATAAAATTACGACTGTTGTTGGCACAATGAATGCTTTGGAACGTTTAACCTGACACGCAGTTAACAAAAGTTACCCAGTCCCTAAACTTAAACATATAGAAGCCGCGCATCTCGCTACACCTTGACGCAAAGCACAGCAAATCGCTCAGAAACCCTACTTTTGAAAGATGCGACGTGAAGGTTGCTCTTCTTTTACAAAATAGCACACGACAATCTTCGTGTGGCGTGTAGTCGAAGCTGTTTGAACACGCGTGTGTGGCGTGTCGTTGGTGCTTGGTTTACTTTTTTAATTGTTCTTACTATGTGATGCAGGCTTCACGTTGTTCTTCAATTTCAAGCACCGAGAGTCCAGGTGAATATGTCTTTACTCACATATATCAATTATATTGTTCTTGCGTTTGAAAGCACGTGCTTGTTATTGGTTCATGGTTCACTGCGCATGATTGCCGGCTGCGGCGAGTCAACAACTGTATGTATTACTAAAGTTATTGATTTTCTTAGCATTTAGTTTTTGCATCTATTGCTGTTGACTCTAACCACAGGTAATTATTATCAAAGGGAATAATGTCGTTGATCGATTTTTTTGAAAACGTTTTTGAAACAAAAGCAGTCACCGAGCGATTGTTTTTCCCTTTTGCGCAAATGCGGAACCCCCCAACGGTGGTGAAGTTTTTGTTCTTTTCCCCCCGCAGAGTTCATTGCAAGTTATTCGGAAAGTATTTCGCCCGACGAGTCACCAGGCACAACCATCGTTTCACGAAAAATCGTGATTGTCCGTCTCTGTAAGAGGTGTTTTAACGCGTGCTGGTAAATGCAGGAAAAACATGAAAACAAATTCCAGCAGGCGTTAATAGGTTTAGTTCAGCGAGATGTGATCTTAGAATGTTGATCATCCCGGAGAACTGCACTGTGAAGACAGTTTCTTGCTGTGTCTTATTCGTGAGCGACATTGTTTCAGTGTCCCCTTGAACCCCGATCGGCGCTTAAGCAAGCCCGTAGCCATGGGGGGCATTCGAGTAGAGTGCCCTGGGTTGTTGTAAAAAAAACGACCCAAAAAATCCACCCGGTTTTTTTTAAAGCCCACTTAAAAAAAATAAAACCCACCAAAAAACCCACTTTTTATTTTTTCTTTGAAAAAATCTACTCAGAAGTAAAACAAAATAGGCAGGATACTTGTACAGTTAACTTTAACTTTTTTTAATCAAACAAAATGAACAGCAATGAAATTTGAAAAAAAAAATTAAACAGTTTGTAATGGTTGTCTTTCTCAGCTCTGCGCAATCAGTATATTTTAACCAGTATTTCTGCCTTATGTGCATCTATCAACTTTTTATGATTTTGGACCATACCAAATCATATGTTGAAAAAAACNCTCTAAAAATCAGGAGTCACCAATGTGGTGCCCACAGGCACCAGGTCGCCCGCAAGGACTAAGCAGGTTGTCCGCGGGCATAGGCGTAGCCACAAGACATGGCCACCAAATTTCTAGCATTTTTTGTCGTTTTGCGCTTTGAGAGGTGTTGTCCCAAACAAAATACTGCTGCTCGCTGAAATTCAAAATGTTTGGCTCAAAAAAAAATTTTCAGGCTAGCTACGCTACTGCCCGCGGGACTGCTCTGAAAATAACATCAGCTGCTCTGAAAATAACATCAGATCAGTGTCTTCGGATTGCGGAATATCTCAATTGTTAATACTAAAATAATTAAAGGTAAATTGAGCAACATCTTTATTTCAGAAGCGTGCATCAAACTGGTAGCTCTTTGCATTAATCGGCATTTAAGAAGTAGCTCTCAGCTTCAAGAAGGTTGGTGACCCCTGCTGTAGATGCTGAACTAACAGGGCATGCAGATATACATGACATGATACTGCAGAGTTTGTGTGGAAATGTTTTTTCTTTGTTTGCTGTGCGCATTCTTGCCAAGCCTTACCACTTTGGAGTGAATTTTCTTTACCCTCAAATTTGAATGGCATAATAGGTATAACAAGTTATTATTGTGTAATTCTGAAAATAATGATGTTGCATGATGCAATAAAAACAATTAAGAATAAGGTTTTCCCATTTTCCTTAAAAAAAAACAGAATAATGTATCTTTTTTTTAAAATGGATTTTTCTCAACCCTGGCAGTGCCCCCCAAATATTTTTGTGCTCCCCAAATTATGTTGCACGTAGAAAGATTAGTTTCCTGTTATTTTCATCGATTTTCATTTTTCTGTGCATCTACAGAAGATGCATTTCTTGCTGGTGAATCGACGGACTCGCCTCCGAATGACGTAACGTCCCGGGACCGAGCGTCATCTGCGCCCATCTTGAACAGTGACGCGACGCTGTTCAACTTGTTCCGGCCTAAGCGTCCACC
>JGI24158J21664_10009096_pt1 | contig 13252 bp, 10 predicted proteins | sample Ectturendosymbi3_FD_21664 | JGI IMG/M metagenome (IMG submission 21664) | reverse complement strand
AGAAAACATGATCCTTCCCCGTTTGAAATAAATTTTGCTATCTTTTGCGCTGTTCGTTGACGTCGCGTCCTGACCTTTCTCACCACCAGCATGTTAGGCTGGCGTGGTTGCTAACATCCGGCACAGCGTTTTCAAATGCGCGCGCTAGAGTTTGGTTGCCAACGCTACGAATGCAGTATTGCTTAACGCGTTTTGCGGACGCTCTGAATCATACGGCGTGTCGTTGCAACCTTCAATGGGTGTGTTACCTTGCTCAATGATAATAATCGGCGTCAGTTAAATTTTAAGTTCCGGTAAACGCAATTATATGAGAAAGACGTATTTTCCAGATTTGAATTGTCGCAGCTTTTTGTGTTTTGAGCGATTTATTCACGTTAGTCTTCAGTTTGTTTGCTTTCTCTGCCCCTGTTTAGGTCGTTCAACTTTTCACCTGTTAGCATTACTTGCAAATTTTAGGACTGACGATGCGGAGTGTTACGTGAAATCGATTATTGCCTTTAAAAATTTTCCCATAGATACATTGCTTATCTCACATCTGGAGAGCAGGTACTTGGCTCCGGAAATAGTTTAATACAGTTTTGTCGGTGCTGCATGGTGGTGTGCTACTGATAATAATGTTTCATCCCTGTGTATGCAGGGTCGATGCCAGGCTCAGCCACCACCGCCGTTCTGCCATACTGACATGATAAATCATCGTCATCGCTTGCTTAAATCACGACGCATTCGAGATTAAAGTTTTCCTGATTTCGGTCGCACTTCACATGTTGCTTGGTGTTGACGTGTCTGCGCACGTCGGTATCTGGTCCGGAGCCGTAAATTGGTTTTCGTTCGCTTGCGGGTCACATGCGAGACGGCCGCAGGTGCGCAAGACCGATTAATAGATTTTATCGAATTTGTTCGCATCTGATCCAGGCTCACACTTGCTTTCCCTGTTTCAATTAAGGAGTGAATTCGAAAGAAACCTCCCTCGTCGCTGCGAAATAATTTCCACCACGACTGCGCGGTTGCGCAAATGCGAGGGATGTCGCTCGCACCGAACGCGCGGAAAGATTTTTTACGGATCAACCGAAGAACAAAACATGCGCACTGTCGTGGCGGCGGTGCAGCGAGATCGTTTAAACGCGTTATTGCAGCCCGTAATTGTTTCAAGTGCTCGAGCCTATCGCTTCCGTTGGTGGCCATTCCGAGGCAGTATAGTGTGTGTTACGCGCGTGTTATTATTCTTCTCTATATACATGGCAATTGTCACGCTTTTCACCGATGCGCTTTGTCGCCAACACAGCGCAGTATTCACGCGGACAATCTCCGCAGCATCGCCATCCGCTGCAATGATTTTTTTGCGCGGTTTTAAGGAAGAACTTGGTTGGCGGTTTTCTTCCATGCGTCGCCATTTTTCCCTGCGCCCCGCGAAATCTGTGTAAAAGAGCCTTCGAGCCCCCCAGCCTCACCACGCTCACCCGTCCTTGTTTCGCGCAATCACCCAATCCATCGTGTTTTCGCTTTCTTTGCTTATTTACAAACAAACTCAGTCGTTGCATCTTTTCAGGCGGGGATGTCCCTGAAGGGCGAAAGTACTCTGACGCAGATCATTGAAGATCTTGAAGAAGAAGGTGGAAGTTAGACGCAGTACTTCTCATGCGGAAAGCATCGGACACTCAGTGTAATTGTCGCTGCGTCGGCAATGGATGGATTGACTTTGAGTTTCAGGACCAACCAGTGCTTGCTCCCTCCCGCTGTCCATCCTGCTCATGGTGAAAGAGTGCATCGAAGTACATGACACGGCGACCGCGCACTCCAAGCAGGGTGACACTTTCGGAGTTGGTTAATTGCGTTTCCGCAGCCTCGGGTTGCTTCTATGGCCTAGCGCGCTTTCATGCGCCGTTTTCCTGTTTTCGGTCTGGTCAGGCACTCGGTTCTGAAGTAACCAGTCGCTGGAGGTTTCGACGAAACTTCACTGACTGTTTTTGCGATGAATGCGACGCGCAGCTTGTGTGGCTTACTTTTGTCCAGGCCTGTAGCCAGGTTTTAAGGTTTAGGGGGAAAAATACATTTTTAGGTGGGAAAAATTTTGTTTTTATCATACGTTTAAGCCAATTTTTTTAGGGCACAACAAAATTTGGGGAGCAGTGCCCCTGTGGCTACGGGCCTGCTTTTGTCACCTGCCGCAATCCTGTGCGTTTCCTCTTTCGCATCCTGCTTCCCTTGTTGAGGTTCCACGGAAGCTAGAGCAAAGTTATGTAGTAACTACTGTATGCCTCTTGGGTTAATAGGAAGCCGCAACCGAGCGTGTGTTGGCAAGCGGACAAATCGAAACTGCGCGTCGAAGTTACCGACGCGGCGTTCCGCGCTCGCTTCGATGCTGCATTCTGCACAAGCTTAGAAGTACTTGTCCAAAACGTTTTCTAGGGATAGTTGGCTGCAATCACCAGAGTACCGTTAGTGACATGCTTGATGTTTTCAACTCATTTCCAGGTTCTGCACATTTTTTGGTGGTTTGGCAATTATCGTGGCATGAAAACGTTTGTTTCAGTTTCTGACGCTGTTTCGTTTTGCTTTTTCGACAAAAAAGTTTTTATGAACGATTGATGCCTTTGAAAACACTGGCCGGGTGTGGTACAATGTGGCACATTTGTTGACAAGTGCCAGTTTGTACTACAATTAAGTCGAAGCACTGTTTTTCAGGGGGTTTGTGAATATTAACAAGTCCCATTAATGTGTCGCCAAATATCTTACCAGTAGGATTTCTTCATTTGCTCCGAAACCGATGATATGTGATGCAGCGTGTGAGGTGTCACCGACCTCTTGGAATTTTCAAGAAAAGAAATTGGCTTGAGCGTCTTTTCCTCGTTTATTTGCTCTCGCTATGGTCTGAGATGAGACACACTTGGGAAACAGCACAAATATTATCATCTTTAAAAATTTCATTGTAATAGCGTTGTTGCCTACACGTTTGCCGGCCAGTTACGTTTCACTGCCCTGGTTAGTGCTTCTGGAAATTGGATGAGAGGCCTTCGTCAAAACTTACGATGTGTTGTAGTTGGTTACAAAAAATCGCCGATTCGAAGAATCACGCGTTTATTCAAAGAGCAGATGCGAAACTCAAATGTTTGTTCACACTCTTTTCTCGAGAACACCAGGATTCGCATGTGTGTGGTGATGGTGGTTTGCCTGACCACGGGCTTGTTCATTGCTCCGAGCACAGATACAGTAGCCACAAGTTACAGGAGTAAATTGAAAAAGTTGGGCTTTGGTTTCTGCACTCGCAATATAATATACAAGGCTTAATTTGTTAGGAAAGAAATTCCGGCACAATTAATTTGCAGCTGCTATGCGTGAGATTCTTGAGGTTGAAGATGTCCTGCATTTGAAAATTCTTTATCGAAACCAGTGCACCTCCGCTGAGTGGGTGAACTTCCCACGAAGAGATTGCTTTGTTCTTTACAATTAAAGAACGCGAGCATACTTTTAAGGGTGAGCGAGGTCATGACGTCAAAACTCAGCTTTTCCGTAGAGCGACCTTACATGTCGCAGCTACAAAGTGACCATGACTCATGGCAAGACATTGTTCCGGTCAATTTATTGGTAATTTACGTGTTTACCTTGCGCCGGCAGCCTCTCTGCCCAAGTCAGACGAGGCCTCATTCGAAACGTTCTCAAATTCTGAAAACCTCCGGTTCCCTGAGAAAAGTTAATTGCCGCCCAACACAGCGTCAAGCGCCGCGGTATTTGTCGCGAAAAGTCGGAATAAGAATAAACATGTTTGAAAAAGACGTGGCTTGTCGAGCGGCGTGGGTGGCATGAGTGACTTGCAAAGTACCATTGATGCTGTGCGTGTGTCGCTTCTTTGCTCGTGGCGTTATTGGTTTTATCTTCGTTGCCTTGCGCGTTACAGAACGTCATGCCATGGTCAAATCATGCGCCGTTTCGTCGCGACGTTCAGTATGTCAGTGAGACAGGTTTTCAGCCCGAATTTTCCGTACAAAGTGTATATATATATCGTGAGTAAAATTTTTGACGTGAATTTCTCGTCTCGGCCTGGTTCGTTCGTCATGCGCAGAGCGCGAGAGGTCGCGTCACGGGCGGGTTGAAAAATCGATAGAAATGCCGAAAGTCGCGAATGTACTCGCCCATGACGTTCTTTTCTGTCGAAAGTGCACTCATTTTTTCAAACAGCTTATTTTCGTTCAGCCATGCAGCCGCGTTTTCGTAATGGCGGCCTGAACTGAACCTGCTCAGGTGTAATTTCCCACCAAGAGCAACGTACCAACGTCGCAATGTGGGTATACGTAAAATGATCGCTTAAAGCTGGTTCTTCCAGTGGTGGATTTTTTTGTGCGATCTATTGAGCAGTCCTCGCGAAATGCGCATAAGCTTTGTGCGCAGGGGCGTAACGAGGAGGGGCACAATTTCCTGGGCGCCGGAAAATACCAACAACGTCACATCACAAGTACTTTCTGCAATAAAGTACATTTGCTTTCGAAAAACCTCAGGTTCGAATATGGGGCGCCAAACTTGCTGCTTGCCCGGGCGCCAACTAAACTCGTTACGCCCCTGTTTGTATGTATCGAGTAAGGGGGGGGTGGGGGGTAATTGCCCAGTGTGGGCGAAGTGCATCTGAAGTTTTGCAAACAAAAGCTGTGCGAATACCAAATATGCTCAGTGATATGAGCAGAAGCAGATTCGACCCACGTTTCTCATCTTCTACCTCAGTAATTGTTTTTCGGACCTGCCAAGAGGTAGAAACCTTCCTGTTCAGTAATTTCCCTTGGAAAGAAGTCGAACTGAGTTTCCAAGACAAAGCTTGTGATTTATACGTACAGAAATGTGTTCCAGTTATTTTGATTGGACACCTTGGAATTTTAAACACCGTCAAGAGCGTTGATTTTCGCTGCCTTTTCCAAAAGTTCTTAAGCTGGAGTTTTCGTTCTTGAAAATAAAGTGATATGTCTCGCTGACTACCAAAGTGACATTGCTGATTTGCAGACTGTAACCAAAGTAACATTGCTGAAATTCGCTCCCCTCAAATTTTTTCGTGCGTGGCCAAATTTGTTGTGCCCCAAAAAATTATTTTAAGCATATAGTAAAAACAAAAATCTTCCCCCTTAAAATGTATTTTGCCCCGCAAACCTTGAAACCTGACTACGGGCCTGTGGGTCACCATAACAAAAGTTTGCCAATCACTGGTCTAGGGGTCTTCGGTAACACGGTCTACGAAGGTTGTCGATCAAGACGTTACACTCGCCTTTCCAGTAATTTATGTTTATTTTTGGCCTCCCCGGACAAAGATCCTTCATGGTGCTCATCACCTATCTAGCTTGACAGCATAGGCGTAGCCAAAGGGGCCATGCCCCCCCAAATTTTTAGAAAAAATAGTTATTTTGTGCTTTGAGAGTCGTTTTTCCAAACAAAATAGTATTATTCGTCTAAAATCAAACATTTTCGCCCCCTCCAAATTTTTTGACCCCCCCAAATTTCTGGGCTGGCTACGCCACTGCTTGACGGACAGATGATTACGCAGGTCTTGGTTGTCAGTGGATTATGGTGAGTAGAAAATAAAACCACAACGAAGCACTTGAAGGTCTTAGGCTGAGGTCATCCGATGTCTCGAATATATTGTTGAAAACTCCAGAAGTCTATAAACAGGCGAAAACGCCAAGCATGGGAAAAACCGCTTCTTCAAATAGAAAACGCGCACCTGCATCCGAGCACATGGACGCGAGAATCGGAAAAGACGGCTTTTCACGTAGAAATACACTAACTGTCAGAGAAATTGTGGTTGGCTTTTGCCACAAAGTGAACTAAATTTTGCTCGTTAAATTCAAAACCAAATTTCTTGAAAACGTGGGACAAACCGCATGAATCAAATTTACAAAGCAGCAAAACTCATCTATAATTCTTTAATAAACATCGGCATACTTCTACGACCCAAGAACAAGCGATGGTATCAAATATTATTTTCAAAATGGTGGATAGAACGTTCCGCAATCATTCCTATTTACTGATTCAGAACGGCAACGTTAAATATACTCATTCAACTTGTGCATCGCGTAATTTGCACAGCTAAACAATCTTGAACTACATTCCGGCTAAGTAGGTCTTATTCCGCAACCGAAATAAATGGAAAATTCTTGCCAACATGCACAACAATATATTCGCGAAGTAGCAATTGGAATTAGGCAAAAAGTAACACCTATCTGGTCATAAACAAAAAACCTGCAGAAGAAATGCAGCATATACTCCGTGCTTCACATAATTTCAACATCTTGTCTAGAGTTTAGACCAGCTATGTCCAGGCCGCATGTGGCCCATTAAGGTTTTCGCTTCTGTAAAATTATCCTCCATACTGACAAATCGTCCTGTTCGATAATCTTGAATTTGACATTTTTGATGCAGGTGGTCCTCTGTCCCACTTTTGCACGCCTGCACCATTCCAGTTAGGATTCGAATATTTTCAGTACATTAGTTTAAGCTAAATTTAGTTTGCTAAGATCAAAGTAAGCCATGCAATGCGCGGCCCTCATTAATATGTCATTTAGTGTGCGGCCCTGGTTAAGACAGTGACATAATGTTTGGCTCAGTGTGCCATTTGGGTTGGACATAGCTGGTCTAGACAGACGCATTCAACTCGATAAGCTGTTGAAAACAACTGTAAATGTGTGGTCTGTAAGGTTTTGTTCAGCGTAACGTAGGTGTAGAGCTAGAAAGTAATGTGCAATGAACTGCTAGCCTGCTACAGCAGGAGAAATGACGAGATCCATTGTAAAACATCAGAAACTCAAAAGCTCAAGGTGGCTGTGGAGAAAGAACAGAAAAAGATCTAATGTTATTAGCTAAAATACCGCGACTCAGAGATGTAAGTCCGGACGGGTTTGGACTAAGTTAGTCAAAATGTTCCGGGCCGATTTTGGGCTTACGTACAAATTTTTTCTGTAGTAGTCAGTGTAACATTTTTTCGTTCGTGACGTAGATTTGTTAATTGATTGATTTATTGTTTCATATGACTCAGCAAATAAACAGAAAGAATACAAAGTGCCATCATGCAAAAAAGTAACTAATTGTCAGTGGAAAATAAATAAATATAAACACTATGGCAAAATAACTGATCAATGAAAATAAAGATTGTCACTGTGTCACATAAGATTGGTGAAGGACCATGGCGGCCATCTGGGTCATCTAGGCATCTCGCTAATTACTTTTTGACAAGTGTTGAAAAACAACAGTTGGAAATAAAATAAGCACAGTTAGAAAAGCAAACAAAAAAAACACAAAACATGTTGAAGAAAAATTACAGATGAAGAGAGCATGTCTAAGTACACAAAGGAGTGGATCTCGTCATTGAGGAAATTTGATGTGGTCAAAGAAGTGTTAAACTCGGTATGAAAAATAAAAACAGAATAATTGATGGAAAAAAACTACGGAGTGTAATTTTATGCGTTAAAATGGGATGTGCTCACCGCGGTGACTTCTGTGAGTGAAGTGGTTTTTCTTCAGCTATTTCTAGAATTGCAAACATAGTTGCATTCTTTTTTTCACTGCTAGGATTAGTCTCATCCGTTTTTTTGAAGCGACAGCTGTGATGAAATTAGTACGAGATGGAGTTGCGTCGAAAAGTTGACTGACGCGATTCTTCACTTGTTTTAGGAAACGATTTTGCTAGATTTAGCACCAGGCAAAGATTATGATTTCCTTTGAAGTTCTAATATAACTGGTGTTTTGATTTCGACAATTTGCCACGTCACCAATACCCCGCAGATGCGCAAAGCTTGACTCACTCGGTAAATTTGGATTTCGGTCATAAATCGAGCTTCATAAATAAATGTCGGGTTTGGGCCGAGTTTGGGCTTCAAAATGAGGTCTATTTACAAATCTTCCGCTAATGAAGTCTTCACTTGATATCTTTCTGAAAACCACCGTAGTGAGTTTGGTGCCAGTTTTGAAAAGAAAAGTTCGTGGCATATGCGAGAAGCCGCACGCGAGTCCATGAGTGCTGTAGTCGGCAACTGTCGTGAATCATCCCGGGATCTTTTTATGAAATTGGCTCAGCTCCAGACGCCACATTAGCATTTTGCTGTTCTTGGTTTTACCATAATTCGTTTTGTCGAACATGAAAGAGTCGAATCGTTGGTTGATAATCAGGGTGAAAAACCTCCCTTTGAAAAAATGTCTCCTCTTGCGGACAGCTGCAATGATGGCCGTCGCTTCTTCAACAGCTGGGTAATTTCTTTCGCATTTGTTTACAAAAGCGCGATATAAATGTCACCGGACATCCCGCCTTGTGGCAGAATGGATGTGATGGCGTGATCTGAAGCATCACTCTCAACATCAAAAGCTACATCATCTCGAATCTTACCAAGACTAGCGTTTTCTAAGTCTTCCGTGAGCCTTGTGAAAGATTCCAGTGCTTTTGAGTTCAGTGGGAACGATGCAGCTCTTAGAAGAGGGCCAGCTTTGGCCGATAAAATCTCAATTCACTTTGAGCAATATGCGAACATTGCCGATAGTCTTTTTAATTCCCGAGAATTTTCAGGAGGCGGCATGTCTGCCAAGGGTCAAAGCTTCTAATTAACTTTACTTCAGCTCATGTCTTCGAGTTTATAGAAAATTGTGCTGCATTCGAGGCAGCTATTGAACTGCTTGCTTGAAAACTTGTTTGTTAGCACGCCATCTTCTAGCAACTCGCAAACAAATTGCTGGTTATTCCAAGCATCACAAATTCTAAGCAAGAACTGCCAATGCAAAGACGTTGGTGGGGAACAATACAGGCAGGAATTGTGCCGCGACGCTTTCATCAATAACCTTCTGTCTCCTGCAATCCGTCAACGTCTCTTGGAAAACTGAACACTCTACCTTAGGAGTTAGGACATTGGCGTAGCCAGGGGGTCCGGGGGGCCATGGCTTCCCACATTTTTAGCATATCTAGTCATTTTGTGCTTTGAGAGGCGGTGTCACCAAACAAAATACTGTTGAGCGCCTAGATCAAACTTATTGGCCCTCCACAAAATTTTGGACTGGAACTGCATTCGGACGGCTTTTGATCAAGCTAATGCTCTAGATCAGCTATGTCCAATCCGCGGGCCGCATGTGGCCCAGTTTAGGTTTTCGCTGAACTGAAAGCCAGTGGCGATTCTAAGTTGGGGCCTAAGTGGGTCATAGCGCCAGTCCCGTCGCCACGGGGGGCTTTGGTGGGCTTAGCCCCCGAAACAAGCTCCAAGCCCCCCCCAATTGAAATGTGAAACACTATAAAAAGTGGAGTTTTGATCAATATTATAATGTCAAGCCCCCACGCACAAATGCAAAGCTCCCCCGCAGAATCGCAAGGCCCCCCTATTGAAAACTTTCTGGCGACGGTTCTGCATAGCGTCCCCAGATTTTTGCTTGGCCCCCTGTTTCCCCCCCAGTTTTTTCTTAATTTCCCGTTCAAGTTCGTTTGGTTGACATATGCAGTAGATAACTTTCGGCCAGCAATATTTTGAACGATAATTTAGAAACCCTCTAGCCTGCATTTAATATTTCCCAAATGCAAGATAAGTTGTGTTGTTGTTTTTGACGATCGGGTAACTAGAGTTGCTTATGACAACACGCACCAGTAGTTGCTCGGATCCTTCGCGATATTTAGTCAGACCGCGGTCGGTGGTGAAAAATACATTTCGAAACTAACAAACAGTCATGGAAATGGGACGATTGATCTTTCGTGCATTTCAGTGTGAGATGGAACTGGATTATATTACTGTCAGCAGATTGTTGTTTGTCCCAGCAGCAAAAGGAAAGCATTAAGAATTGGTTTCAGTTAATTTATCCAAATTTATCCTGGCTGCAGTATTGCGTTCTGCTGCTTTGTGTATATGACTTCGAAACATCTCACGTAAGTGGTTCGTTACTACAGTGTTAACTTTACTTACACATGTCCTGCAACCTCGTAGAATTTTGCACGGATTTTCTGTAATGATTCAGAACCAATTCTTTCGCGTATTTCAGATCTTTGCCACGGAGGCCAAACATTTCTATCAGAAAAACTCTTGAAAGAATCCACAAATCATTTCATTTAGTGAAATGAATATGATGTAAAACCTGAAATAACTTTGGCAAAGAATTTGCTTCGGAAGGATTCGCAGCTGCCAATGTCTCTCGAACAAGGTTTTTCATGTATGACTACTTAAAAAGCTGGGTTTGATTGTTACTGGTAGCTGTAACTCTTCCCGTCACCAGCGCTTCATGCGAGAGAAGTTTTTCAAAAATGAAATTAGTGAAATCATTTCCTAGAAATTCCATGACCAGTGAAAGGTAACATTGATCTACTTTCAGTTGAACGGTACGAGTTGAAAATTATATTTAGATGATTTCGTTGATGAATTGACAATCGACATGATAATTGAAGGGTTACGTTTCATTGTGGTGATCAGAAATATGAAAAACTACAGGCTAGTGGAATTTTGTCAAATTTGAATGTCAAGCCCCCCCCTGCACGAACGTAAAACCCCCCGCACAAACATAAAGCCCCCTTATTGACGACTTTCTGGCGACGGTTCTGGAGGTGATGATGATATAAAATTCCAATATAGACTGGGGTGTAATGCCCATCTGCAGCGTGGATAGGGTGAGGACTATTCAACGTAGTATGCAGTAAACAGTAGCGAGATTTCGGCACCCGTTGTACCTAAAGTAGCAAAGTAGCGCCGCAGATAGGTGTGCACCGGGGTTTAGGGCGTGTACCTGATAGCAAGATGTAACAGCAGCCGTAAAACTTATTTTGCAGAATATTCCNNACAAAATCGTTCATGTTAACATTCACACTGATTTTTCCTNTGACTGATCCTCAAAAGCTGACTTTTCAACCCTGCGTTGGTTTATGACTGTCTTGTCATAAGCGAAACACGCACTAACTCTAAACATAAACAGATTCAGACAAATTGACAATGAGCGATATAATTCTCACCTAGATTCCTGCACAGTCTACAAGGGCGTACGCAAGGGGGCGTTGGTTGGAGTTAACCTCTCCCTTGAGTTTCATATCTTATTATCAACTGCGCAAAGAAGATTAATTGTTTTCGCATACTTTTTGCTTGTTGATTTGTCGACTTAATGCAAATACCACGGATTGATTTGTATGCAAATTTCAAGGAACATTGTAAATGGGACAAAAAGTAATACTTAGGTTTTCTCTGTTATCGTCTGTATCCAGGAACTATCTCACCACTTTTTGCAGACCTTTCGTCCACTACGAATTTTAAAGATTTGTGTTCCACGACAGTTCGCTATGTCCCAAACAATCATCGGCTGCTCAGCGCACGAGCTCACGGCATTGGCTACACTAACAATTTCTGTAGCATGATAGAACAGTTGCATGTGCTCAAAACAGCAGTTGTTAACACAGAAGCATTCAGGAATTCGATAAGATTTCAGCAGGGAAAAAGAAAAAGTAAAAGTTTGCTGGACTTTTATATATTACAAAAAAACACGAAAGTTTTCCTGCGTACTTTATGCGCATTCTCAATTCTTGTGTATTTGTAGCAAGATTCGATCTTGCAAACCGGGGTGTGTGCCAACCAGTCCTGCCGCACACCTATGCTCGACTGCTTGTATTTGACGAAACGTTAGCGTAGCCTGATGTTGCAGTTGTAACTTTCTCTGACGTAGTGATGAGTGTGTTTTACTCCCTTGGAGCGATAATAGTTTATATTCAGTGCAATGACGCACAAAATTAGGAGAGTGCGTGTAGAAGAATATGCATAACGTGTCAACAAACTTCGCCAAAACGTTGGTTTGGAAACATGAATATGACGTCAAATTGTGACGTCAAAAACAGCGCACACCAAATACAGATGACCACCATATGCCACTGAATGAATTCCCCCATGAAAATTTTCAGCGTACGTCACTGTATACTCGCAACAGTAGTTGCATAACATTGCTATGGTTACACCACAATCACAAAATGTCCATAAGCTACCACAAAATCGGATTGGTCAGTCGTCACCAATCCGTTGGCAGATGGCTTATTTTTTATGTGTTTTGTAGAAAGAATATTTTGACGAAACTAGCTGGGTCTCATCAGCCTGCTTGTCGCTGTGTCAAGATAGAATTCGTGGTTGGAAACATTCCGCTTTCATGTGAATTGTATTGACTTTCGTGGAGCTATTTTCGTTCGTGTGGGGCCGGCACAATTGTGTACAGAAAATGGTGTTTCGTTTCACATTTGCAGTGCTGTGGAAGTTGCATTGTTAGCACAGATTATTCGATATACTAGTACACGTGTGCGATTGCATCTACAGTGGCGTTTAGGTATGTCCCTAGTGCAGGGGTTCCCAAACTTTCCCCGTCCGTGTACCCCTTCAGCGTTTCGATAGATGAGCGTGTACCCCTGAACATGGGCGCCGGAGGGATTTTTCCAGGGAGGGGCCAATAGTGGATTTTCTAGGGGTGGGCCAAAAATATTTTTGTAGGGGCGGCCAGAAGTGGCAAAATTACATTTTCGCCACTCGAAACTAAGAAAACAACCTTTTTTGCAAAAACTGATGGAAAAATGTCAAATGTCAAAATCCTGGTGCGGCCTTGGCCTCCACTTCCGAAGCCCATGCCCCTGAAACTTTTTATGATAAAAAGGCTGAGGAAGATAACAAAAATATATTTACCAATAAGCATCCAATGATTTTTGAAAATAATATTCAATTATATTTATTTTAATCTTTGAACCAGACACGAAGTCCATAGAGCACAAGCACGCACTATCTGCACAACACTGATTGATAATAACAGATACAGAACATTTTGTATCGGCGTTGGTGGTAGGACCACAGGAATGCCGATACTTGTTCGCTAACTTGTAATACTGCGTACAACACTACATTACAGACACTTCCTCCAAATAGTCGGCTAAGTCGTAACACTTGGTACAACACTACAACCAGAGTTGGGCGTGAAAATCGGATTTAAGAAATAGAGTCCAACCTGACTAAGTCCTGGTGAAGTACGAATGGTTTGTGGCCTGCAAACATCCTCAAACTAACACTGTAACGTCCGGACACTCAGTCACAAAGTAAAATACGGTTGTACTATTCAAAGAATGAGGACTAACACTGGTATAAACAATCTGACTGCATCAAAGTGCGCAACCATACATTGTTGGACTTTGTTGGACTTTTTGCATCGTTCAAGAAACAGATACACATTTTTTAATAAGGCCTCAAAGGTAGGTATGTTACATTGAACTTGATAACTACTAATACTCGCTCGCCACGGCAGGTTGTACAGAGCC
>JGI24158J21664_10009095_pt1 | contig 13253 bp, 7 predicted proteins | sample Ectturendosymbi3_FD_21664 | JGI IMG/M metagenome (IMG submission 21664) | reverse complement strand
AGTATGATGTTTTACAAGGATTTCAAAGAGAAATCAAGTGCTTCATTTATTCTACAGTGCTTTATTGGCTTTCCTCCACCATCAAAGTGCATGAAACTCTGTCGTTATAAACTTTAAATTAACCTGAGTGGTCAAAAATTGTTGCAACGGAGCGCTTTGTGCTTTTTAGCCTATAGAGATGTTTTACGCTGCCTCGTAGATATAAAGGAAAAAGACATTTTTTCTACACGATTTTGTTGCGTCAAGTTTTCAAAGCATTGATCTGATCGATGCTTTGATGGATTGAATTGATTCAAGGCACAATCAAAAGTGTTTCAGAAACCAAAATACAAATGTGACCCTTTCGTAGACCTTCCCTTGGGGAATGCCCATTTTTTGAAACTGATTTCCCTGACAAGCATCGAGGGTTGACTATTGGCTTCGTCTTTCAAGCGTAACGAGGGCACCGTGCCTCTCTCGCCCGCACAAATCTAAAAAAACAAAGATATATGATTGTGATTGAATGCTGCAAAAAAACTTACATTTTTTAATAACGCCCGCAAACATTAATTAGTAATCCTTGTCTCATTGTGATGAAATACTTATTGCAGGAGAACGCTCAACCCTGAATGTTTTAAAAATTCCGCTAAAATGTCAGAAAAGTGTTTTATGTTTAGTTACGTGATGCAGGACCTGAGCTGATGTTATGACACTTTAAAATCAGTTCAGTTTTTTTCATACTCGTTTTTCTACTCATTTCAGAGTTTCACTATCAAGAAACCACTAGGGAGACACAGTCGAAACCGATCACAAATTGTTGTGCTGGTGTCACGAATGGTCTGCGGGCTCCCAACTCCGCTTGTTTGCGGCGTGGACGACACAGCTGCTTTGGCAGTGAATGCTGCACTGCATGGTGAGGAGTCAACAGCAGCACCGCACGTAAATCGTTCTCTTGCACACACACACACACACACACAATGCCGAGCTCGACGCTGGACAGGTTGCAAGCACCGTTTTTCAAATCTTCGACATGACTCGACCGGGAATCGAATCCAAACTACCAGCTTTGGTGGCGGGTGCTCAACAAACTATACAGTTTTTCCTGTTTGAGTTGAAATAGAACAGAAAATTACTTAAAACGTAACTTTGGAAATCTTCCACTGTTACGGGTAATCCTCTAATAATATTTCTTATTTACTACTGTAAAGACACGTTCTGTGCAAATCATAAGATATCTAGCAAATTTTCTGCAAACTGATAAACAACAAAGACGTTCAATTTGCTGAGACGCAAAAATGCTTGTTTTTCGGTGTGTGCTTTTAAAATTCATGGTTCATCACAACTGCTCTAACTCCATGTAAGCCTTCAACGAGATGATGGCCTCCTAACCCAAATAGTAAGTGTGAGAAAACCAGGCTTATAGCGCAAGTATAAGCCCAGGGTATTTTCATATGCGCGCTTGACTGTCACCGTCAGGGACTTGTCTGTCAGGCATTATTTTGGGAATGGGATGTTCCGCATGAGCCAACGCATCTTTATGACAAGCGTAGGAGGCTCTGTTGTAAGGGGTTAAGTATCGCGTGTCACTATTGCTTTCTACAAACGTACACCGACACTGTGTAGACTGTACTGTAATGATATACCGCTCTTAAATTACGCAATGTGGCACATCAAACGTAAATCACAAAACAAAAAGAAGCGAAAAAACCATAGGTTATGTACTTCCTGCTCTGACATTGCACAGGGACTGTCTGTGATTTTCAAACTGTTTGTTTCCTTTGGTTATTTTTCCACTTTTGGTATACTTTATCTGAATGTAATTTAGTTTTGAAAAAGTTGTTTTATTTTGGCTTTAGACATCGAGATCACTTTAAATGTACAGTGATAATTTCGATGTGGCGGAAGGAAACTTACCTTAAAAATTCTTTTCAGCACAGTTAATCTTCTTGCTTTCAACCAACAGTTCTCACGGTTGCATCTGCAAGGAATCAGTAACCTTTACTCCATATATGGTACTGTGTATAAAACATTTCCTTGCAATATAGCCACAAAACGAGTTTGAGAAGTTCAGTTTATGTTTAAAACAAAACCAAAGAACTAAGCAAATCAAGAGAATACTTTCATGTGTTATTCACTGAAAAGCGTAGCCGAGTATTCTTGTTTGCTTCTAATTTCCACATATGTTGCAAATAAAGTTTGCCAACCGCTGTCCAACACGCTGATTATTTTAAACAAAAGCTGGAGATGGAAACATGCCTTGGAAGACCTTGTAATTTGTGCACGTTAGTGTCATTACAAACATAATCAATTATGACTTCGTTGAGAGAGCACCAACTGCACATTCCCATGCTGTAATGCTGTGAATATATACCGTCAGACAATTCGCCACATTGTCCAGTGTTTAATCATGCGTCCAGCAATGTTCAGGTCAATCACGCTTGCAGAACGCTGGATCACATGTTAAAACAAAGCCCTCTGTAGCCTCCCCGCTTTTTTTATTGCTTTCACTTCATTTCGCTTAGGCCGTGGGGCTAAAAACTATTGCGTCGCACCCATATTTACTCCAGCTGCTCTGGGCTTCCAACAAAATTACTTTCTGATCTGCACTTTGCTGAAGGGAAAACGTCGGCCTATATCGCCCGAAGCAATTTTGATTTCACGAAATATTTCTCTCTTTCCAAAACGTCATTGCAGGAAAAATGTACAAGATTGATGCGCATTTTACGTTGTTCCGATACAGTTCTGAATAAGGTTTTATTATTGGGATTGGGTTGCCTAAGTTGCACGGTTCATAAATTTAGGAAACTATAAAAGAACATGCAGAAATTTTCAGAAACTTTTTATTCCAAGAAAACATTAATGAGTCCTTCAGTATTTTGTTTTACCAAGAAAAAATTATATGCGTTCATTTTGAAATGCGAACAAACAGCTTATTAAATTGTTTGAGGAAACATTTCGTAACGTCCTGAATTTTCGGTGTACTTCTCTCAGCGGTTGTCACTTGCCACGCGGTAAAAGCAGAGAGCAAAGAAGTACAAAATAGTAGATGGGTCTGTGCAACAAATGCTTGAGCATTTCTTCTGGAATTGAAACTTGGCTCCGGTAGCAGTTTGGCTTTGTTGGTTTTGCGTAGTCAATGCAAAGAGAAAGAGTCGGAAAGATGATTGAAATACTGATAATTTAACTGACGAAATGCATTACTTTGCAATGGAATCACATAAACCTCATACTTTTTTGTTGTGCTTCTCATGCGTATGAGCTGTAAACAGTCTGAGATACTTTCATTTGTTTCGTTGAATTGAGATTGACGTGCTGGGCTGATCACTATAAAAGAGTTACTTCAGAGTGCTCAGGAGAAACGTCTTAGCCTGCTTTTAATGAATAAATAAGAAGTGTGTATTGGAAATGTAGTATCAAGCACAAACCTAAAATATCCGCGCAAAACTTGACAACCGGCGTAAGGGTCTAACCTTGGAGGTGGTTCTCGTATTTTGGCATACAAAGCAGCAATTTTTGCCTTTTATGAAGCTTTCGCGGGAAATACCCATCACCATTCCCACTGCTTTCCCGGGCAGAGCTTTCCCTTTTAGGGCACCGTTGGTGGATGAGCGCCAGACCTTTCGGTGCTATAACAGCAAACAAAACTGCGTGACCGACCTTGTCTTTGTTCAGCTGCTGGGGAACAAAGACTTACGTGCGATGGTGACAAACATATTCGCCATGGTGCAACGCCGCTGTGAAGCGGGCAAAGGTTGAAGCGGCAATTATTTTCCAAAATGCCGCGGCAGCTGCAATTGATTTCTTTCTTTCACTCTGTCGCCTGGCAATAAAATGGCTGAACAATCAGTACTGGCTGAGCATATTTTGCGAGAAGAGTTCACTGCAAAATTTAGCTATGGGCTGGAATGATTTTACTCAAGGTTTTACCGCATTGAAGCAAAACCCAAAACGACTATTATTTTGCATTTAAGTTCAGATTAATTTTGTTTTCCATTCAAACGCATAATAATATTACACACCAATTTCCGTGTTAGTAACTTTGTTGTCTCATGCCGGTTTTTCGAAGAAAGCTTATATTCCCGTCCAATAATGCCATTTCTATCGGCGTTTTCATGAGATTTCTAATGACATAACATTTTTGGGTGATTTATGTGTACAAAAGAAAACAAGGAGCAAATTAAAACAAACTCTCAGCGTATTTTGAGCAATTTGGTCACTGCAGAATGAAATTTTTTCGTTCAAAGTAATTGAAGGCTTGTTTCTGATAGGTTTGGTAGGAATCATGAAATGCACCTTCAATGTTCACTCCAGTAAAATAGTACAAACATGTCAACCCTCAGGTTCACTCTATTTTTTGTGAGCGGTTTGCGACTTTCTATTTTTTTTCCCGTGCCTCGATCCAAAATCTATTGCACGATTTTTTTGAAATTGATTATGTCACAATCATTGAGAGCTTAAACATGTTTAGCCCACACCGAAGACTTTTCAAGTAGATTTTGGTGTGATTTCAATACATTAAGTACAAAGGCTTGTTCAATAAATATAGAAATAATTTTCCTTAAAAGTTTTTACTTTTCCCCCAAATTTTTAAAAGCGATTTTGGATCGAAATGGCAGCGAATAATACTGGAAATATGTGGTTTATGCTACTCTCAAGAAAAACTTTTTTTCCAAATTTATTTACGTGCTGCATGATAAAGTTTCAAATTGAAAACGCCTCTGGAGGAATGCAGAACGTGCACTATTTTGTCGAAACCTAATGAAGGAATTGGAAGAAGACATTTCTGTAAACGGAGAGTTATAGGTTTTACAACAAAGCATGTTCTGCTGGCATACCAGAAATAAGAGAGCGCATATACCAGTGATTGTAATGTTTACGACGCTATCGGTTTTAAAGCTCAAAAGTTGGTCATCCGAGAACTGCATATCTGTAGGAAGTGAGGACACTTGAGAGGCTTTAGAAATGATTTTAATTTAAAGTTGCTTTTCCCCCAAAAGCTTCTATGTCAATGGCTCGCAACGACCATCAACATCTGTGTGTACCACTTTTCTAGCGGCCGGATATCCCAAGTGGTCAAGCTAAAATTACCTTGTGGATTACTGTGTTTATTTTAACGAACAGGCGCTATTTCACACCAGTGTTGAAACAATGTTTCTTCTCATTTTAAATCCTTGCCTTCAAGAACATTGCATTCAAAAACTTTCCTATTTTCTTCGAGCAGCGGCAGTGCTGCGATGTGTCAGTGTGATTTTTCAGCACTTCAGAAAACGTGTTACAACTTACAAAACAACTGAAGCTTTTGTCAAGTAAAAACGAAGACTCATTTGCGTCCTGTTTCTGATTCAAATCAAGTGTACTGTGAAATGACGTGTTGTATTTTGATCATTATCAGAAGTGAAGATATCTAGAACTTTACCATATACAGTACTGTGAACAAAGAATAGTAGTGAGAAACACACGAAACGTAGGTTTCACATGCGGGTGGTACCACTACCAAAGTTGAAGAAGCCTTAGCTTTAGGAACTTGAGAAAGTATGACCGTTTGGATGAAATCAAAACCGTTAACTACAAAAGCAGTGCACTTACGTCGATTGAGTTGAAGTATGCTTCGCAAGGTGCGTGATACAGACATTTCAAATGCGCATGTTGCATGCAAAATCGTAGTGAAATTTATATATATTTGTGTACTTTCACATCCATGCTAAGGTTCAGCTAAACACAAATGACACCTAATAGGTGCAGGGAGAGTGCACTGAAGCATTTAAACCATTCCTCTTTTGGTGAGTGTTTAACGAAAATTTTCCATCCGAAACACGTTAAAAAATGCGGGGCGAAGCAGATAATATTTATCAGCTAACTATGTTTCAGTCGTTCGAAGAGGGGTTGCACCACCGGGTTGACTGAAAGTCAACAAAGCTCTGCGGATTGGAAACAAAAATAGGTTCAGCTTGACTCATTCCGCCTCAACGCCTCGCTTAAAAACACTCACCACAAGGGGAATAGCGTAAATGCTTACATTCACTTTCTCTGCATATATTAGGTGTCACGTGTTGCATGCTGAGCGCGTCTTCGATAGACCGAAAACAACAATAGCCCTCCTAACTTCACCAGTGCCTGTAAACACTTAGGCATGCCGTTATCGTAAACTTATCTGGAAGCCTGTCGGATTTAGTTTTGCCGAGTTGCATCATCAAATGGCTAAGGCTTGCCTCATAATGTGCAAACGCGGTTATGGCTGATTCCATGCAACCGCACCGAGATAGCTCCCAGTGATATGCTTACGTGTGTTGCTGTTGCGACCAGAGAAAACATGAAAAGGGAAAACACTTGCAAGGGAAAGGGACAGTGTGAGGAAAAGCATCCAGATGCCAATACGTTAAGTTTTGTGATAGATGAAAGCTTTTTACTAACATGTACCCAAGATATGTTGAATGCAAACAAAGATTTTGAAAACAAACGACAATTTCCCGTTGATGACATTGCACACTTACTTGATTGACTGAAAATACTACCCTTTTGTTCGCTTATTACTGAGCCAAGCTTCATTTAAATTTTGCTGCATACCTACAAATATTACGTAGCGACGAGCTCAGTTTTTAAGAGCAATTTAAAGTTCAAACCTTGCTCCAAGGCAAAGCTTCTAAACTCATTTTCTTCCGTGGACCACCATGCCTTTTCAGATAACTCTGTGGATCCCAATAGATAACCAAAAACTTAATCAGACACAAAAATCAATTTACACATTGCATTTAAGTTGATACAAATGGCAAAAATCGTCTGATTGCATAAATCATGTGGACCCCTTCAGTAGGTCTCCATGGACCCTTAGGGGTCCTTGAACTCCCAGTTGAGAAGGCTCTAAGGAACACCACGGAGATTTATGGAAAATGTTCCTCATATTACAACTTTATGAAGATTACGTAACTTTATCTGTATTGACTGCTGTGCAACACATTCTGTAAAATCATTTCGTTGCGTCAAAGTAAGACATCTGCTGAATCTTGTAACAATAACCGTATTTCACGCTTTAACGCCAAGTTTGATGACGAAAAATCGATTGGGATTGTGTTGGAATAAAGACTTGAAATTTCTTCGGTTGAACTGTTGGTGTCTGATTTTTTTCATAAGAGCGAAAATTGTGCAGCAAAATTTGAAAGATGCAGAATAGCTAGAACGATCGACTTTTCTAAAATTAATATGCAGTAAGATTTCGCCAAAACCCAAACTTTGAACATTGCCAGACAAGGAAGTAAATGACTCAAAATTTATTGGAGCAACTTTGTCAGCTTCGCTCTCCAACGTTACCGACGACAAGTCAAAAAAGCCGAAATCAGTGAGGATTTGGGAAAGCCCATAAGCAGCGACAATTTTCTTGGAGCATCTGCAATTCTGATTCAGGTACATACTGTACACTGCAGACCCATCAAAAGAACCTGATTGACTCGTGTCTAGAGATCGTTGGACTCGAGGCTGGACGCTAACCTTGCTAATCATCGCAGCGTATGGACTGCTGGGTTTGTTACTTCTACCATTAAGACGTTTGCGCACACGGATCATTTGCAATGCCATCGGACTTGAGGTAATAGCTTTGCACCTCATCTCGATATTCTTTCATGTAAGTGAACTGGGCACTTGCGAAGGAAACCTAAGAAGGAAACTGGCGGAGTCATGTTATGCAATCACGTTCGTTGGCTCCATGTGGTGCACCTAAAAATATTTATTGCTGGCGCGTTTGTTTCAACGTAATTCTGGCAGCATTCACAATGTTTGGCATCGCTTCAATATTGGGAAAGATACATCTAGGCATGAAAAAATTGTCCCTCCTACGCCCAAGTTATAAATATACATGTTATAGACATGCAACCCGCCCTGACGGCTAAAAAAACTAACGGAGATGTTCTCCTTTAGAAATCTTAACTCTTCTTCGTATCACCTATGGTACTCTCTCACTGTGGGGAACAACTCTAAATAGGAACAAAGCGTTTTGAAAGTTTTCTTTGAATCTCAAATGTGCTCCTTCAACGCATCTCGAAGTAAGCCCATTTGTGCTATGATTATTTCGATTCAATTTTTTGAACTCTTTCTCAGTGCTTGATTTATTCCAAATTAAAGTTCACCACACATAAAACCTATTAAAGAATTCGCATTAATGGAAAGGTCCAAGGTATGATCTAAAAGCAAGAACTGACACCATTTCCAATAGTCGTGGCACCCAAAACTGTATTAAAATACTGTTTATACCCAAAATTGGTGTTATGCGTTGCTTCCAGAAAGTGTCCGTAATATTTTGCGGTTTTTGTTATGATGTAACTGTGAAAAATAAAGTTTGAAGGCGAATATCATGGTACAGAAAGTGAGGAGTATTGCCCGAAGCATCTATGTATCAAATCAACATATAAGTAGTAATGTTTACTTGGATGACAGGTCAATGATAAAACCATGTTTAGTCGTTAGACTGAAAGCATTGTTAGAAAATACAAAAAAATGCACTTTACCAGAAAATGTTGTTTCCAGCAACATTTTCCCCGTTTTCTATGCTTTAGTTTACAAGAACAAGATCCAAATATTAAAAAAAAGCAAGCGAAACAGTCCAAAATGTTTTACTATGTCAAATCACTTCAAATTACAATTTAGGTCCGAAATCTACAACCCTGAAGTAATAAAAATTAATTTGGTAATGCATAATGTAAATACATTCAGCTGTGTGCATATAACCTTTGGATTGTGCAAGCAGTTGCAGCAGAGGATTTTCAGTGTAAGTACAGAAGCAATCAACGCGTACGGAAGTTGCTTGTTTGAAAAACACCCAGGTGATTCCCCCGATGCCTTTTTAACAAAACTGTCTATGCATCGTTGGATCAAGCTTGCGCAATTCATCTGCAAATGCTAGTTGCATTCTCCGGAAGAAAATCCTCTGCAATCATCATGTGAAAGTTAACCTTTTCGAATAGTTTTCACCAAAAAAATATATTACCAACAAAATATTTCTTACCACAGACATCAAACAAAAGCAAGCACACACTGAAATCCCACAAATGCAAATCTTGACACGTTTAGCAGCAAACGAGGACAGGTGCTGTGCGCAGTGACCTCTACAGCTTGTACTCTTGCTTTGTGCAACAAACTACTCAGCTGGAAAGAAAAGAAAGCAACGTTTTGGAAAAGGAAACAATGTTTTCTTGAGAAATCACAAGGTTTGCTTTGTTGGCTTTTGAAAAAGTTTTTATTTTCAAGAAACCACGAGGCGCAAATGCATATCTTAAACAAATTCCCGTGGCTCGTTAAAAAAAGAACTGTTTTCATCATTAGACAACACGTTCGTCCTGAACTGACGTCTTCCCATGTATAAATTCATCTTTGAAATTGTCCCTCCGTGAGTTTCCCATCGGACATTGTAACACCAGAAGACTACAGTCAAGTCCAGTGTAATAGTGTAGAGAGGGTGTTCCACGGTTTCAGTTGGCTTTATGTAGAAAGGCAAGCCTGAAGTGCGCAAGCGAGGGCTACGTGTTTCTTAACATTTACAGTGAGACTCCCAATGCGCATTACATGCGAGACTCCCAATGCTGATATTTGAAAAAACGCATCTTTATTAATCTTTGTAGCTTTTTCGCTCTACATTTTTCTTGCAATCTCTAATGCAAAATTGTTCGAATATTTTCGCTTAACGACTAACTTTTTCCTGTTTGTGGTTGAGATCTTAGATGACTTCAACTTTCCTTTTTAAAATGCTGAAGCGAACGAGATGTTGTACATGTATATTCAAGAAAATCACATACAGCGCATCGGAGTTTACTAGGCACATAGATTTCTTTACAAAATTAATTTGTGTTTGGTGAGGTTCAGATTTAACTCAAATATTTTCTTAATGTAATACTTTTCCGGTTTCTTGTCTGCTAATGTAATTACAAAACTGACCACTTTTGGAGAAGCACTGCCTTGGGTATAGCTATTTCAGCATTACTATATTCGATTTTCCAGCTATATTTAGGTACTTCAGAGTGAAAATAATGTTGCAACGATCTCCACTGGGGCGATACGCACGAAAGGTCGAATAAACGTGGTTGGCAATCAGATACTGCGTCAAAACTAAAGAACCAGCTCAGCAACCCTGCAGCCACTGTCGCGTGCGAACTGCATAATGACTTCGTGCCATCTTTCAGTTCACGTCGCTTGCCAGCTGGCTCCAGTCACGTCTTTCTTCCAGTTTTTCGACAAGTACCCTGCTGCCGTTTCAGTCTCCGATTAGTCACTTTCATTGGCGAGCAGGCAATGTGCTAAAGAAGCAGAATTTTCGCGGAAAAATATATTTCGGAACTTGTGACTAACTACTAAGAACCTTTAGTTAAATTTTAGTTTGTATGTTTGGAGGAGCACTGAAAAAATCATATATTTTTAAAATATATACATCAAAAACAAACCATAGTTTCATATAATAAAATCCACTTACCGAAGATGTGACTCGGCCTTCTCAAAGAAGGCTGATTTTTGACATTGCCAATTTTGCAGATCTCTGAAGGCTAGATGAAAAACCATTTAACTTGTAGTGTGTTCCTAAAAAATGCAGATGTCGTACCTGGCCATGTGGCCTAGATGTGATTTGGAATTGTTTCACTAACGCCTCTCTGGGCAATAATGTCAAGTGCTTCAAATGAAGCACTCCATACCTGAAAAAAACGTCTTTCTGTCTCTGTCTACAAATCCCGTTTTGGATGCTATGTATGAAATTTTGAGTCAGTATTTGATGGCTGTTGAAAAAGCGCAAAAATATAAAGCTGTGTCAGCGTGAAAAATGGTCTTGCGAAGATGCCAGCAATACATTGCATGAAAGGTTGAAATTGAAGATAAAAGTTGCTGTTGGTTAAAAAATTTTTGGACATGTTTCTGTTACTGACTTAATTTGCTTGTTGCTTTTTTAGGATATTTCACTAATACCCGGTGTTCACCTTTTCTCAAAAATACTTTTCATCTTAACTGACATCGAAAGTGTATTCTGTTTTTTTTGTTTTTTTTTATTTAAACATGAGCAAAGTGAATTTTTAATCTATTAATCCACTTCTGTGTCTTTCGGTTGCAGAGACACAATGTTTGGTCATGAAATACATCTTCAATAGGTATCAGCATCTTGTCTGTTGCAACCGCAAACATGCAACGGCTCAATGAATGAGTATATTTAATTAAGCCAGGCTATATTTCTAGATATGAGACTTGTCCGGATTGTTTTTGATAAAACATGCTGATGACGTGATGCAATGCTTTTAGAATGTTTTGCTTTTAACCTTTTCTGAGATAGAAAACAAATAAAGAGAGAGAGAGAGAGAGAGAGAGAGATTACGATAAAGATGGTACAAATGCAAAGTTGAAGCTGCTAGTTTCAATTTTATATTTACCAAAATGGAGTTTAGCTGGCTTTGCCTAAAGGTATGTTGATCTGAGGAACAAATTGAAGTATACCTTTTTCATCAAAAAGTTTAGTCGACAGCAATGTCTTATTTACGTCAATGCTGGTTCATATTCATCCGATATCGTCACTGTTTTGAAAAATTGACAAGTATAATGATAAAGCAGCAAAACAGTTTACGATGCTGTGATTGCTAAGGGTGTACGCACCAGCGGCTAGCTGGTGCAAAAAACTTGCTTTCCTGTTAATTGCACCCATTAGTCGCAGCGTACGCAATCATATTTCAGATGAAACTTTGATTTCATTAAAAAAGGAGTGAAAATAGATGCTGCATTAAACAACTGAAACAACTTTTCTTGAAAACTCCGTTGACAGTAGTAACGACTCTGCGTTATTTAGTGAGTTTAGCAACATTTAGAATAAATCAAGTTGCCAAGCTGGTGCTTTTAAAAAACATTACTGAAAATGGTCTTGAAATGATTTCACTGGTAGTAATCAATCCAAGAAAACATACCAAAACAACGCCATACTTAAGTATCAGAAAACTAAGAAATGATCACATGCACTGAACATTCATTGTTCGATGCCGCTTCTATTGTCATAGTCAAAATATAACGTAAGTGTCTGGCTAAAAGTTCAGCAAATGAAACATTGAAATGAGTAACGGTACAATTCATAGCTTGCTACAACACGCCTCTTATCTTTTGTATTCACCTGACGTTGAGCGTCTCGGGCTAAAATATAATTGAATATTTGCGACGGAAAGTTTTCATTTCAGGGTATGATGTGGTGATGTTCATCTGGTGCAATGTCTTGAAAATGTAAAAACTAAATGACGTGTTTCAAAATTAGATTCTGAAAACCAATGTCCTAAAAATCTGACCTTTGGTATTGGCGGCACTTCAGTTCCACTCTCTGTGTACTGCACTATCTTCTAATTTATATCCTTAAACTTTTCTGATTTCATTATTACTTTTTATCAATTGCCTACATTTTGCGCGAACAACATCTGAAAAATTTCGCTACCAAAAGCAGCAATTAAATTATGCAGATATTCTGGTAGTAACGATAACAAACGAGGCAGGAATGATGAAAAAATGAAAGGTTTTGACGAGCAACATAATTTTTTGCTTTGCACACTGAATGCGCAACGTGCTTCTTCATTTCCTATGAAAGGTTTTACTAAATATTTTCCTGATTCAGGATAATGTAGCAGAGTACCGGTTTTTTAGCGAGATGAGGTTTATTGTATTTGCTGAGGGTTAATTACTCACAGTAGGCTGACTACAGAAATACTTGATTTGAAATACTGAAGAGTGTAAAACAGGCCACTTCGTTTTTTTTCCCAGCAGTGCAGGATTAAGTTTAACTGAGTGGTTAGGCATATTTTCTCTCGTTGCTTAGGCACCACTATGCTCATGAGACAATGTTTGTGGGTTACGCAACACATGCGAGACCTTTCAACAAGCATTTTCTTCAGGTTTCCTTTTGGTTAAATCACCCATGTGCAGCTTTTCTACGCAAGAAAACTGTTCGTGATTTGCTATGTAATCGAGCATGCGGTGTTGCGATAGGAAAGCCCCAGCGGCAAGTGTGGAAAGCTTCACACTGTGGCAGCAAACAGCAATGGAGATCATGTGCCGCAATTACTCTGCGTACGCTAGTCGTTATGTTCAATGGTAGATGATAAAATGGATGCCGATTTTGCGCATTTGACCTAAGGTAACCTCGCGCGATGAAAACGCTGGTTTCTGCTGTACTCGACTGATTCCGTTATAAACTTAAAGTTTTAAACCTTAAACCTAACAACTAAATCTAACCTCTAAACCTAACCACTAAACCTAACCCCTAAACCTAAAGCCAAAACGTAAAG
>JGI24158J21664_10009094_pt1 | contig 13254 bp, 12 predicted proteins | sample Ectturendosymbi3_FD_21664 | JGI IMG/M metagenome (IMG submission 21664) | reverse complement strand
TGGCGTTCTTCATAGAAGGCCTAGTCTGCTAAGGTCAACGGTCGTTTTCTCGTTTTTTGTTGGTGGAAGCGGAAGCGGTTGACGAACTAACCGCTTCCACATCCCTGCATGAAACATAAACCTTGTATTCTTAAACATTGTCTTTTTTAATTTCTATTTTCCAGCTTGGGTCTGTGATGACATCTATGCACGCCACACATGTATAGGGCTCAAGCGACAGAATTTCTGCAACAGAAAAAGTGTCATGTTACTTTGCCAGAAGACCTGCGGCTATTGTGGTAAAATCCCCTACATTGTTTCTGAATTTGTGCTGTGCACTGCAAGATCCGTAACTAATATTTCTCATTGTTGCATACTTAATATGTTTTTATGCATTTTTACACGTGTTGCGTGTTTCATCTCAATCTGCAATTCGTTTTGGGTTAATTATTGTGAGGTCTGTGCAAGACAAATTAAAAAATTCGCTTTCTGTAGTTTGTACAAAAAGCCAGGTTTTTTGTTTATATATTTGATCTGCTTGTGTTTCACATTAATTTTTGTGCACAACTCTTCAATTTGCAGGAGGTGTTGGATGGTCAAATTGGTCTCCGTGGTCTCAGTGTAATCCTACTTCGTGTGAGGGTCAAGGACGAAGAGTAAGAGTGCGACAGTGCAGACTTGCTACAGGGTGCCTGGGAAACGCCCGTGAAGTTGAGCACTGCTTGAGGGAGCCTTGTTTGAAGAAAGGAAACACGGTACAAATGGTTTGATTTCCTGCAGTTTGGTTGCAGTTGGTGGGTTTAGTTGCTGGTAATTGAAAAGGTTTGTTTCTGTATGGGTTACAGGATGTGTTGTTATGCGTACTGTTGCGTAGTGAGTGACTTTGAACTTGATATGTTGTTTTGTAGGAAGTATGTGGTTCAAAAAAGCAATTTTTGTGTCCTGGGTTGCTTCGTAAACAAACAAAGAAAGATTGCTTGTCACGAGATTTCGTTTGTGACGGATATGAAGACTGTGCTGGTAGCTTGGATGAAATAGACTGTTTGACTGGAGGAGGACCTACTAATGGTAATCGTGTAAACCATATATTTCAGGGGTGGCCAAACCTGCTCTGTGTGTGAGCCGCATATCGTAAAACCAAGTTACAAAAAGCCGCAACATAAACATCTAAAAACACGAATCTATTGCAATCTACGCTTGTGTGACACCATAATGCTTTTCAGAACGGCTTGCAAAAGTAACACGCTGGCTAGAGCTACTACAGTACCATTTTACAATATTTCTACACTTTGCAACAGAAATAAAAAATAAAGATCAAATTCATAATTTTTCGGAAAACTCAAAGAGCCGCATGCAAAGGTTCGAAGAGCCGCAGTTTGGCCACCCCTGATATATCTACTTGTATAATAAAGATAAAGATGATGTGCTTGTCAATCAGCGCTATTCTTTACGTTGTTAAACCATCAAATCGAAAGCCATTCTAAGTAGCTGAAATGTTGTTTTTGAAAATTGAAATAATTTTCACAAGCATCTCACAGTCGTAATATTTATACTTGTTTGGGCTCGACCTAAACGTAGGCATGCTAGTATAAATCAGTTGATATAGCAATAATGCCAGTGTATTATATCGGCAAAATGTGGTGGAGATATATCGACAACATTTTCTCATGAAAGCCGCTGCGGTATTGTTCTGTTCTGAGTGTTCGAAAACCCAAGTTGTTGATCAATCTCTGGTTTATTAGCACTCATTTTCTGACCTGTTTACGGATCACAGCCGTTTTCTTGCGAGTGTTTTAATATGTACTGCGATGTATGCAATGTCTCTTTTAATATGGTGTGAGTAACGCAAAAAAATCAGCAATGAAAAATTAAAAATAGCATTGTCGGCCCAAAAAAGTCCTATCGGTCGAGGTTTAATTTAATTTATTTTATTTGTTTATGAGCAGACACCAAGTCCATAGTATGAACACACACACTCAGAAGAACGCAGGTTGATAAAAACAGACAAAACAGAACATGGTACAAGGCATTGAAATCGGCGAAATCACAAAAACCTTAAACGTTTAAATACGTGTAAGGTTTTTTGATGAAATTTGAGTTCATGAGACACTTTGACCTGAAGTGTTTGATAGATATTGCATTAATTGTTTCTGAAGGACCCTCAGTTTTTAGAGAATGAAACCTTGTGTTTGTTTCCGTAGATCAGCTATGTCCAAACCGCGGCCCAGTCGAAGGTTTTGTGCGGCCCAGTTTAGGTTTTCGCTGTAGCATAAGTGGCCTACATACTGAGAACATGTCTTTATTTTGATCATCGTAAATTTGACATTTTTGATGTAGGTGGTCTTCAGTGACGTTTTATCACGCCTGTACCGCGTGCTGGGAGATTTCTATATGTCCACAGACACCTTGGTGCAAAACTTTTGCTAGTTCTCTAATTTCTACCTTTGTTCCGTTGGCATTAAACTTGCCTATGAAATCACACTCACGGGGTGATTAAAGGCGCCAAACAGTTGTTACCATCGCGTTTAGGATTCGAACGCTTTCAGTGTATTAGCTTAAACTAAATGTAGTTTCCTAAGATCAAAGTGAGTCATGCGTGTGCGGCCCTCATTGACATGTCATTCAATTAGTGTAAATCTGTTTTGTTGTTTTACAGCTTTCCTAATTTCCCTCGACAGTTCATCTCCGTTCTGTTTGCAAGCTTACGAAAACAATACAGTAATGATGGCCTGGCACTGTTCTACATGGTATGCTCCTTATTTTAACAAATTCCAGTGGAAATGGCACAGAAAATACAATCTAATCAATATCGATACTGGCTTATGCCTAGCAAAAGACAATCAGGTTAGTGGACATACGTTTAATTGAAATGTTTACCTGATTACATGCAAAAAAGTAATTCGATGCAACTTTGCTAAACCCAGCTATAGATCCTTTACCATAGTAGTTTATGTTCAGCGCATGTCTGTCTTGTTCCGCGAAACGTTTGTTTTCATTGAATAAATATTTTTGTTGGCTGGAAATGTGTAACTGCAGTGCGCTATGGTGTGTAATAAACACTAAGTTTAATGTTTTTTATTTGCAATGATAGAGTAAAGTGGTCTTAAGACCGTGCGATCATGTAGATGGGCTGCAGCACTGGGAATGTGATGAAAACGGTACCTTGCAAATACTTGGTTCTGCCACTGTAGACAAGTAAGAGGAGAATGTGCCAAACCGCTGATGAAGATGTAGATTATGAGTTGTTTCTTTTCGTATGTAAACTGTTTTTGGTCGTATTTTATTTTTAAGTTTCTTGTATTTTAAGTTCTAAGATGTAAATGTCAATCTTTTTCGAAGATCACACAGACCTCAACAAACCACTCCCCGAAACTCCAAACATGGTAAAACTCATTATCTGTCCCAAACTTCATGTGTTTTGTCATGTCAAAATATTTCCAGCGTATAACCTCGAAAAATCCTGGCAAAACTTTGGCATGAATGCACGTTTGCATGCAATTAAAAAAGGTGACTTGGCTAAGCTGAAGTCTGTATGCGCCAGTGTGCTCTCCAGATACTTAAATCCAGGGCTGTGGAGCCGGAGCTCATATTTCGGACTCCGGCTCCAGCTCCAGGCATCTAAATGTTTTGGCTCCGGCTCCAGAACGATTTGGTTCATTGAAAACTAAAAACTATTGTTTTATTTGTACAACTCGCTTGTCCAACAAATTATGTGTGTTGAACGGGAACCCAAGGTTCAGGCTCCAGCTCCACCATCCGATATTTTTTGACTCCGGCTTCGACTCCAGTCATCCAAAATTGCTTGGGCTCCTGCTCTGCAGCCCTGCTTAAATTTAGACAAAACAATAGACGCAGGATTCCATGAAACTGAACATAAAAACACAATGAAATGTATACTTGAAAGAAGTGTCTTGTCTCTATTCTTTTCTTCAAGAAGGCTAGTTTGTATTAAACTAGACAGAAGTCACGCTAAAAGAGTTGGTTTGGTAGTGATCACAGATATGCATGCCCTTTCAAATTCTTTTTCAACGTGAACATGTTCAGGTAATGCTGCTTGAACTTAAAAATCATCAAACAGCGATCCTGCACTCTAAGTATTCTTCTCATGGGTGGTGTGCGTTCGTAATGATACCTGCACAGGCGTCGAAAACGGGTGGCGGGGCGTTAGCCCCCCTGGATTTTGAAATTCGATATTTTCCTATTAACTCTTCAGTAGAAAAATGTTTTCCTCATAGTTTAGAGTTGGTAAAATGAAATCTCCCCACTGTCTCCCCCCTGGAAAAGTTCGTTTGTCCCCCCCAGGAAAAATCTTTCCCACGCCCATGGATACCTGTGCCATCCTCCTCATTTGTCCTTTTACATCGGTGCACCTTGTCTAACTGCTCGGTGGCGGTGCGACAAGTATCCGACGTGTTTTCCACATTTGCAGGTACGTGGCAGTCGACATCCTGGGCTTGCTTGAAGTGAGGTCTGTGAAGCCAAACAATGTTTCGTGGCTTTACAATGGCACCAGCGCTGTGCTTTGCGAGAAAAGACCACATTGGGACCAGTGGAGTATGACGTTTTGTTGTTTGAAAGGAGTAACATTTCGTAATGTAACAATCTAAATGTGCCGTATGCATCACAGTTATTTCTTCTGTGACGCAACAGTACAAAAACACGAAACAAAAGGCATGTACAACATTCACAAAGTTGGGAGAGGTTGAATGTAAACATACGCTAGCGGCAAAAGCAAAGGAACTTGGACGGTTGTGTTTGTGTGTTTTCGAATAAAATCTTGATCAGCACCACACTGCCTCTTGCCTTTGTTGATTTCTGTAGAGAATCATGTTCTCTGGGGACCTGGAAACTTAACTTTAAAGGTTCAAAGAATTGTGCTGAGGTTTCTCATTCGTGACGCTGTGAATCATTTCCGAAATTTTCTTTGCAATCGCTTAAGTTTTTGCTTCTGTTGAAACGAAACAAATCGGAAACTTGCCGGAATACTTCTTTTCCCATCGTCGCCAGGCGCTTGGTCTGCGTGTTCCACTTCGTGCGTGAAGCAGGGCGTCGGCTTGCAAACTCGTTCGCGCTCATGCCTGCACGGCGTATCCGGAAGGGGGTTGTGCCAGTTGCCCGACAGGGAGAGCCGACAATGTCCGAACGACCTTTGCCGAGCACGCTGCCCGCCCGGCTTCAACAGCTCTGTTTATCGTAAGTCTTGTTCCAGCAGCATCGTTTGCCATAAGTTTGTCAAGAACCGTTCACCGTTAACGTACATTTACTAAAAAGAATAGTCGAAATGCTTCTTTGATCTTAGAATTGTGGGAAAGTCAAGACTTCAGATCGGATGTACCTAATATTAACAAAAATCTCTGACTGCGGCAATGTATCAGATCAGCTAAGATTAGGCCAGCCTGCAGCGCAGTAACACTTAAACCAAATGGCAATCACGTGGCCGTCTTACGTAATGGCCATTGTTTTGAGGTATGTTACATTCTTCCACATCAACAAATTTTCGTAAATGTGTTATTTTTTCATTATTGGTTAAAGTGTCTTTGCGGTCCGAACGAAATGGTTTTGGCCCGCGGGCCGTAGGTAGCAGACCCCTGATTTGTGCTCTGCTTTCGTGCAGATGGAGATGAATGTGCAGTTTCCTTCGTTTTTTTACTAGTTCTAGAGAAAATCTTTCGTGTGCAATATACTTTCACCCTGTCGCAACCCTAAGTCTGGGTTTCCTTTTTTTGCTGAGACATTTCGGTCATTTACCCCATAATAGTCTTAAAACTTGCCGAAACAGTGTTCACTAGTCTACCTTTTCAGACATTATGACCGAAATGACTTTAATTTATTTCGGTAATTTGAAAAAAATGGTCTGTGATCGAAATAATAAGCACAACTTGAAGTTATCGCTAACGCCAGACACAAACTGAATAGAACGGAGATTAAGTTTTGTATGGTGGAGCTCGGTGTTCGAACCCTCAATCCCGGGTGTGTCGTTAACGCCAGACACAAACTGACCTTTCAGCGTGGGCGTGCTACAAGTTGATCACGGAGAACCTCAACTTTACCAACGCCAGAGAGGCCTGTCGCACGATGGAAGAGCAGGGCTGGCCGTTGAAGGCCTGGCTGGCCGCTGACAAGCACCCGTTGAGCCACAACGCGCTGAAGGGCATGATCGCCGGCGCCGAGGAAGCGCTCGCTTACATCGGAGTGCAAGTGTCGGTGGGTTACCTTGTCTGTGACGCAGGCGCGAAGATGTGGTGCGAAAAACAATGTTTTGTCAAGGAAAAACTGGCACGCCGCGTCGCGGCCGACGCAGTGAGCAAGTGTTTATGTTGAGAAATATCCAGCAAATGCGAGCGAAACACTGATATCTGAATACTTCATCGTCTACTGCGTAGGCGCCACCACCACTGCCGTAACGTCTGGGTAAATTTGACGGGCGTCTGAAACAAATTAAGCTTTTGGCAGGATCTATTGTAGGGTTGCTTTGGAAGAGAGCAAAAAGGCCCAGGAAATCTTGCGCAACATCGCCGACCCCTTAAAGATTCTCTGCCTTTAGCAATGCTTGCCTGGCTGAGTATCAAAGGTTTCAGGCCATTCAGTCGACAACGGGTGTTTCTTCCACCTTAAAACTTCTGAGCTTGTTTCTTTTTTAAATGCTGTATGACGTCAAAGCCAATTGTTCGAATTGAAATTTATGTGGTTATTTTTATGGATGCCGAAGAAGTAGCAGGTCCACGCGTAATAATGGACTTCACAATGCCTTCAAAATAAAGCCATCGTGACCAGTGTTCCCTCTAAGAAAATTTTACATTGAGCAAATGTTTGTTTTGGTGCGCATGCAACTTGCCAACCATTTTTGGACACGTAACTAGTGAACGTTTCAAGCCGGGAAAGGTCTAACGCGATGTATACAAGATGATAGATTCGGAATATTGGAAGTGCGCGAGAATGAGATAGCACTGCGCAAATGGTCTGGTGATGGTCCTGCACAGTTGCGAACCTTGGAGGGAGCACTGGTCGTGACTGCTTTTCCGCGCAAGTAGCTTTCTTTTTGATTTCCGACTGACAGACGTTTCCTCTGCAGGGCCCTGAAGCGCAACTGGCCTCCATGGTCTACGTCGGCGACGGGGAACCCGTTGGCGACTTGACCAGAAGCCACTCGTGGCATGACGTCGACGTTGAGCTGCGGTCAGGTCGGTGGCCAAGTGTAGAGAAGTTTTCTCTTGTAACCTGCTCCGAAACTTCTTTTGCGCTTTTGTCGCTTCCTGTATTCGTGGCGGTTAGCGGAAGTGGGACAGGGATGCGTATTCTTATACCCTTGGTTAGACTTCTTTGTCAGTTCCATGCCGTTTAGCTTTGGTCTAGTCACTTCTACGCGAACCATTTGGAGTTTTTGTCCGACTTACCTAAATCTCGCTGGCCCGCAGTTGCATCATATTTTGAAGAACGCTAAAACCCACTTCTAGTGAAGGTTAAACTTATCCCTATCGGCGCGGTTTGCACATGGAGTTTTTGATACTTGCGCAATTCACAAATCATGGAGTGGGTTTGTTAACCTTCCAGTTGCCCGTCTAGTTACAGCGATGTGTCGTTAGCTGGAGGTTTTGAAAGACGAATAAGAAGTTCTTTAACACTTTTGTTAGCGTGTGCTGCCGGAACTGTGTCATCAATCGTGTTGTGTTAGCCTCAACTCAGGTGTGTCATATCAGCCTCCAGCCGTGTCTTGTTAGTCCCAGGTGTGTCATATCAGCCTCAGCCGTGTATGAACCTCAGACATGTCATATCAACCCCAGGCGTGTCATATCAACCTCAGGTGTGTCATATCATCCCCAGGCGTGTCATATCATCCCCAGGCGTGTCATATCAACCTCAGGCGTGTCATATTAGCCCCAGCCTTGTCGCATATCAACTTCATGTTTCACTCTTGGCGGGATGAGTTGAAAAGCAGGAAAGTGGTGAAAAAGATAGAACGTTTTACGCGAAGAACAACTAATTTTTTTTGCGTTGCAGCTTGCAAGACGAGTCGCTGCCTTCGTCTAGAAACGCACGCTGTTGAAACGTCTTGTTTTGCTTCTCCAAGCAATTATAATATCAGTTTAGTTGCTTGAGTTGTCGGAAAAGAAATAATTCGACACACGTGTTATATAATACGAAGGGTTTGGCAAAGTTTTACTTGCTTGTGCAACTCCGTTGTGAACGTTTTTGCACCCCTGGCACCAAACCTCCAAGCACCGGCGAACCNCGCTCAGCTGCAGCTGCAAGGCGTGTCTTATTGCTTGCCCTTTACACGTTCAGGATGGAGAAACAGCAGAGGTGCAGATTTCCTTCTGGTGTCGATGGCCGATGGTCAATGTTTGAACCTCGACACGTCGTTCGAGATTGTAAGCTGGCGTTGTTTTTTAATTCTGCGCGCTGTTTCTACGCACTGCCTTAAACACAATGGTTTTCTTTTTCGCTGAAACATTTTGTCATTTTGGTCGCTGAGACATTTTGTCGTTTTTTTGCTGAGACATTTTGGTCGCTGAGACATTTCGGTCATTTGTCTCATTCTTGTATCAAAACTCGCCATAACAGTGTTCATTAGCCTATATTTTCAGACATTCTGACCGAAATGACCTAATTTTTTTCGGTCATTTGGAAAAACGTTTCGGTCTATGACTGAAAAATGACCGAAAACAACCCAGCTCCAGACTGAGTGCCCCCTCACTGCAGTCTCGTGCCAGCGCTGCGTCTTACTTGGCATCAGCTCAGGAGCTGTGCCTTTTTTATTGGCCGTCGTGTAATCGACCCTACTACAAAGCTTCGGTGGGTAAGGAAAGGTGAAGGAAAGTGAATACTCCTGACTCCCCACCGCTTAAAAAGCACCCGGATGCTCTCTGAAAGCGTGCAACACGGAAAAGCACGCTTGTGTTGCAAAAGCACATTTGTGTTGCAAAAGCACAGTTGTGTTGCAAAAGCACGCTTAACAATAACTTATATTTGAGCTTTTTGTGACCCGGGATTGTTCCTATCATTTTCTTGCTTACTGTCTGGAAAGTTTTTCATCAGATGCAGTAGATTGTTTCCATCAGCAAACCCTCAAGATACCCCCCTAAATCCTTGCAGTCGTTTTGCCCTTACCCTAGAACATCGAAATTTTCGATGTAAAAAAAAACTTACTCGTTAACTGAGGCGGAGATGTTAATTAGCGTAGCGACTCTGTGTTGTCTTTTACTCAAAAACGTGCGCTTAACTGCTCTCATAAATTGCGTTTTTTTGTGAAATACTTGGATGAGCTTGTCTCTAACTTTTATGCCGTTACTTTACGTTACTTTAGACCTGTTTTTTTTTCGCTGAGACATTTGTGTCTTTTTTATTGGTCGTCGTGTAATCGACCAGACTATACGAAGCTTTGATAGAGAGAACTGTCCTGTTGCGAAGGTTCATACGCTTTGTCGGTTTGTGGCTGCGTTGAAAGATGTGTTGGAGCTCGTTATCTGATGTTAAATCCCTTTGTCCACACACTCTACTGTCACGTGCCTTGTTCCACTAATGCTCGATGATGATTTGAGTCCCTTCCGTTAAATGCAGGTCGCAACGTCCTGCATGAATCGAAACGCTCTGTGGAAATACGTTTATAACAATTACTTGCTTCACAACCACAATGGATCTTGCTTGGCAACCACGCCCAACAACGAATCTGCCCTTCCGTAAGTAAAAAAACTCGAAACTTTCTGCACTATTTTCCAACATAGTTGACTGGCAAAACATTCAGTTCGACACCTTGAACTTCATTCGTTGCAAAGTACTGGGTTACGGAACAGTTTGTGATTTAACGCTTAAAAGAGGTTGCTGCTTTGATATCAGTACCGACGGTGAGCTGAACGCTCAAATTAATGTTTTCTTTCATCACTGACTTTGCAATCTGGTCTGGGTAATGATGTAGCTTGACTTACCCGTTTCGTGCTTTTTTGTCCGATCTTGCTTTTGTTTACATTTAAAAATTTCAAATTGAACTTAAGGCACTAGAGAGTTTCAGCGTAACGTGGTCTTCGGTTATAATTACAGTCAGCATTTCGCATGTTTAGCATGGTAGGCAGGGAAGGGGTGGAATTGTTGAGCTCTCAGTTTAGTAAACCTGTATGCGCAATACCGAAGAATCGGGCATGTTTTTGTGCAGGGGCCTGGAAATGATGGAATGCGTTGCCAAGGAACCGACTGGCCACCTGCGTTGGCGTCTCCATGGCAACTACATCTCGCCAGGTGGGTTTAAATCTGTGCTCAGTCGCTGTAGCGAATTGCAAGTAAACTGTGTACTTTTGTCCAGCATCGACAGTATTTCCGGTACACGCTTTTTTCCGGTACACGACAGTATTTCCGGTACACAACAGTATTTCCGGTACACGCTTTTTTCCGGTACACGCTTTTTTCCGGTACACGACAGTATTTCCGGTACACGCTTTTTTCCGGTACACGACAGTATTTCCGGTACACGCTTCTTTCCGGTACACGACAGTATTTCCGTAAGTTTTCGCTCTATCTCCGTGGGCACCGGCCATTTTCTAGGACATGCAAGACGCCGACTTGCAAACTTTCTTAACTATAGGGCTATCACATTTTCATCACCTGAAAGGAAGACACTTTCATGGCAAGCATGTGCGTCGGAGGGGGGGAAGGGGGGTTAAGGAATTTGAAATTTGGCATTTTCTTAATAAAATTTTAGCAAAAAAGGTCGTTTGCTTAGTTTCGAGTGGGCAAAATGAAATTTTACAACTTTTGGCCCCTGCCTAGGAAATCTTTTTTGCTACCCCAGGAAAATTCCACCATTGGAACCCCCTGCAAAAAATCCTCCCGACGCCCCTGTGTAGTTTCTTGAACGCAGCCCCACACAGTATGTAAGCCGTTCGCAATCGTGGCGAAAGAGCTTTTCATTCAAGAAAACTTTCGAAGGGCAAACGGAGGACACTCTGGCATTTCTTAGCATCCTCGCAGGACACTTGAGATTGCTATAAGGGAAAGAAGAACGTGTCTTTTAAAAGGCGCACCTATGGTAACCAGTGGCGTCACTGAAGGTTTGAGTCAGGGCGAAGACTCAGCTGAAAGGGGCCCACTGGCCACTGCAAGAGGCCCATTAGCCAACACTCAAAAGATGGAGAAATGATGGTGAACGCGGATGTGCGTGGCTATACTAAAACCCGAAATCACCGGAGACTACTGGAAAAACGCAAAAAAACAGCAACCTACTGAAAACCAAAAGAATACTGAAACCGAAATACAAGCTAAATGCCGAATGGGGCCCAGTTTTTAAATTTAGTTTGCCAGGGGGGTGATTCGCCCCTTCCCCCCTGTCAGTTACGCGACCGATGGTAACCCTATTCTGAACCGTTCGTCTGCGCTTGCAGTCGGAAGCTCGCTGCGCTTGACGAAGAACGGGTCTGCGGTGGCTCTCGCTGACCCCAGGGTCACTGACTGGCGCGCGGTGGCGAAGTACATGGGGAAAACCCTGCCCTCGATGCTCAGAGACTCGGGGGACGACTGGTTCATGCTGAGGGAGACGTCGACGGATAAATGTGTCGGAGTCCACGAAGACCGCGAGGTATTGCATCAGCTGCCGGGCCAATGAAAAGCTCGGCGGGCCGGGAACCGATGTGCCGAGCTTGCTATTGCCGCACGTGTCCGAGCCAGAGGTGGCCGGAGTCCCATTTCAGACCCCGACTCCGCTCCTGTTCTAAAGTTTTTGAATCCTGATCCAGCTCCGAAGTTTTTTTTTTTCAAATTTGAGAATCCGACTCCCGTTCAAACTCCCAAAACCACCTACGCAACCGAATTTCAGCAATGTTTGTTCACAAGTAGACATGTCGGAAAATTTTGATCCCGATCCGACCGCGCAAAAAACGTAGGATCCTGCGGGAGCCGCCCCACCATTTCGGGTCCGTGGCCACCTCTGGCCTGCACAGCGACAAAAGGGACATGCGGATGTGTTGAAGGCTTTGGATTGGAATTTGTTCGAACGCAAAATTCGTAGCTGCAGGAATGTTGCCAGCTTTCAAACGACCCGACCCTGCAGTTGGTGCTGAGCGATTTTGCTGCATTGTCTGTTCCTTTAGCAAATTACTTTCATTCGCGACGCGCAAATCTTTGCTTCCGTTGCAGATTGAAGGCAAAGCTTTATGTCGGCGAAAGTGATGCCAACGTATCGTTGCATTTATTGCTTTCTTTGCCAAAGGCCAGAAAAGAACACTGAGATTTGATTTCGAGTTTCTCATATAGTATTGTTTCACATTTGCAAAAAACACGTAAAACGTTCCTGACCAAAATCAAACTACGAGCTCACTGACCTGTTGACTTCAGCTTTTGAAGAGGATGGAAAATTTTTTTTCTTAGTGAAAATGGAAACTAAAAGGAAAACAGCGACGCCGGAAAGCGGGGATATGACACAGGCCTCAATTGTCCGGAGTGGGTCTAAATTAGCCGGAACCTAAATTGGCCCCACATGGGCCTCAATTGGCCGAAACCCACCTGGCCAAATTCCTTGTGTGTTTGACCGACCGTTTTCATTATTACCGTCGGCCACAATCGTCCCTCTTATGTCGATTCGAGGTCCACGAAACAGTGGTGCGTTTGGCCGATTGTGACCCTCTCGATGCGTCCCAACGCTGGAACAAGTACTGGAACGAACATGTCATCAACCGGAAGCACGTCATGTGCTTGAGCATGAACACGACTGGAACTGGCCGGAAGAGGAAGGTGCTGAACGACGCAACGGTGCTCCTGGCGCCCTGCGACTCTCTCGACAAAAGCCAGCTGTGGGAGTTTGACAAAAATCAGGAAGGTGAAACTACGGTTTTGTCATATGACATGTTTTTTGATGACTCGCCATGCGTGCGTGCCTTGTCTTACTATTTTTCGTGGAGCAAGGAGTTTTGCTTTTCGCTTTTTGCTCATTTCGCAATACTGTAGGTTTTGAATGGTTTGCCGCCTTGGAAAGATAAGGTTCGGGGATTCTTGCTCGGGCATGTGTACAAAAGCAGGTTTTTTTTGTCAAGTTGACCAAATGACAATCAGTTGACAGCAGAAATATGATGTGGCTTGCCGTCTTCGGACTGTTGGCTTTCTTTGTATCTTTTTACGTTTTGTTCGATGGTATGGGTAAATTATAGAGCGGGATCTACTGCTGTCAAGAGCTTACAACGCATTTGCGATTAAGTGATTATGTCCGTTGTGAGTAGGGTTATGTGAGTTTGTGAGTAGGGTTATGTGAGTTTGTCGGTAGAGTCATGTGAGTATGATTATGTGAGTGTGTGAGTA
>JGI24158J21664_10009093_pt1 | contig 13255 bp, 8 predicted proteins | sample Ectturendosymbi3_FD_21664 | JGI IMG/M metagenome (IMG submission 21664) | reverse complement strand
CAGAAGTGTGTGTATCAAACTGGTAGACCTTCGCATGAATCTGTACCAAGAAGCAGCTCTGAGTTTTAGCCAGGAGTTTGGTGACTCCTGCCTTAAACCCTAACCTAAGACTAACCCCTGATATCAAACCAAGGGTTCACAACCTGGGGTGCATGTACCCCAGGGGTAGATTTTCCTATCTGAATGGGCACATTTGAGGTTAGCAATGGAAGAGAAAAATTATGTTTGCATATTGTTCATTTCGAAATACCCGCATTTATACATAGGTCAACATGAGTGAATATTATTTTCAAAATGAGTAGATGCTTATTGTTACAGGAAGTACATATTTTTTTATTTTCCTCAGCCTTTTTGTCATAAGAAATATTAGGGGGACATGCTCATATAACGAAATGCCGAAGGGGTACATGGCTGCAGAAAGTTTGGGAACACTTGTCCTAAACATAAACCTTGGCGACAGACTATAAATGAAAACCTTGGTTGCTTTGATTGATTCCTAACATGGTTCACTGATTTACGTGGAAACAAGTGAAAGGAACGTTGGCAGAACGGTAAAATGGAGAGAACAGCAGCAAAAAATATTTGTTGTTAGATTATGAAGCTTTGCAAAAAACAAAAATTTTTGGCGAGCAGACTGCAGCGTCCCGTAATGACGTCATCGCTAAAAAAATTGCTAGCGGACTGTTTCAAAACCTCTAGCAGGCGGCCCGAAGACTGGACTGTTAGTGGCCCGTGCCATCACTAGTATCCGATATCCATGCATCCCCGAAAGCGACACTGGCTAAATAAAAATCAAACAGGCAGTGGTTATAAGCCCTCCAGCGGACCTTCATTTTTGAAAACTTATTTCATCCGTCACCTGTAAGTTGTAACATGACATTATCCATAAAACAAGCGTGCAGACGAGTGTACTGTTGCGATCGGAAAAGCCCGAGCGGCATGTGCGAGAGTCCATGCACCGCAATCACTCTATCATTGCTTGTTGGCGCCACGTATGTATATTGTTGTTCTTCGCGCACATCCCGTTCGTGGTGAATCACACATTCAACGCAACACCAGCGGAAAAGTTGTAACAGTACTACGGCCTACGCTTGGTAGAAACGTAGTAAACCTAAACCTAACCCTTAAACCTAACCCCTAAACCTAAACCGCAAATCTGAACACGAAAGTTTGGTAACTTTTGAAAAAAGTAAGCAAAAACTGGTACCATGAAAAGTGCAACCACTAGGCCTAGCTTACTACCAAAACAAAAAGTGCCCTATCATGGCAAGAGTCAACACGAAAACCATTCACACAGTAAGACACATCTACTTGACTGCCTTGACAGTGCTGCTAATGTGACAGATTCACCATTATTGTAACCGTGTCAACGCCAGTGGACTTAAAGCCCCTTCTAAACAAAAACACCCTGTCATTTTGTGCCCCGATCCATAAAATTAGCATCACATGTGCACTTTCAAGCGAAAAAACAGAAAAGTAGTGTGTATTTTGATGCCAGAGGTGTATTTCTGCTGTGGTTATTTTTCCATTTGATCTGCAGTGTATTCGGCTTTGTTGTATAGCAGTGACTTCGTGGCACAAGCAGTTGGTACGATCAACCTGTGCGAGTGGCTGTCGTTTGGGCTGTCTGCATTGTTATTTCAGCTCGGCTAACAGAGATGATTCTTTTTATGCAAAACTGATGAAAGATGCAGTATTATTTTTAATAAGTTTTGAAAACCAGACACAGGTATACAATTTGGGTTAGGGACTTAGGTTATATGGCAAAGACGATACGCTAATCAAAGGATATAGCCCTTGTCATGACTAATTCAACCAATCTGGTTTGGTTAATGGCAAAAGATCTCCAGCATTCAACCAACTGGTAAAATAGTAAATAGAGCAAAAACATTTTGTAACACTGAGAGTAGATCACAGTATAAATATGGCAAAACTATGCAGCTTACAAAAACTACAAACTCAAACTGCCCTTCAGCAAAAGCTGCCTGTATAAAACTTGGGGAAGAATGTTCAAAATTCAAATCAAAAGAAATGTAGCTTAAATACTGAAATAGGCCTATACCAGGGGCGATCAACAGGTTGATCGCCAAGTGTCACTTCGTCGATTGCACCTGATTTTTCATTGAATTGACAAGATACCTAAAAAGAACATTTTTTCAATCAATCCTTTTAGGTATCAATATTCCAGAAAGTACATAAAAATTAGGCAGTGGCTATAGATACGCTTGTGGATCTTGAAATTTGAAAACTTATTCATAGGCCACCTGTGACGTAACAATAACGCACGACGAGAGTGCAGTAGGCTAGGCATGGTAGAAACGAACTAAGCGTAAAAGATAAACCCTAAACTTTACCCTAACCTTAACCTTAACCGTAGCGCTAATCCTATTCCTACCTAACACTAACCCCTAAAGATAACATGTAGCCTAAGCCTGAAAAAAAGTATAGAAAAAAACGAAAGTTGGGAAAGTGAGAGTCGAACGGAAAACTACTGGCATAGCAGCCGTAACGCATAACCCCTAGGCTACGAGATCTTCGCCGTTTGAATGAAAAACTGACCCTTTTATTTGAATTGCATCAGGCCAGGTGTATCCGTAGTCACTTCCTAAAATTTATCCGTCAATTGCTTGGTCACGTATATTCTTTGGTGCCTCTTGCCATGGCTGGCCATAGGCTATTTCGGCAGATGCCACGAAGGTATTGTAATATGTTTTTCTATTATTGCATGGCAACCATGATTTATCTTTTATGCGTTAACAGACACTATACCTTCAGTCTGTAGGCCTACATCACTTACTAAGGCGATGGTACACTGTGTTTGCACATGTGATAGCCTACTCAACGATGGCATTTTTTATTTGTTACTTCATTACCGACCAGTCAATCGCGAGTTACCAAGAAAATTCTAGTCATTCCCAGTCGAAGACAAGTTCAGTTGGCCACCCATGAAATAGAATATTAGCCAACACAACGCACACATGTGCCACTAAGCACAACAAACAATGCAGCACACCAGCATTATAATAGTAGCTGACTACTTACCATTGATAGTGATTAGTGCAGCACATAGGCCTACTGACAAAATAATTTTGATTTTTTTTTGTGAATTTACAGTACAGAAAAGAAAACACTATCACTATCATTTTTCACCAGAGATGAGCGGACTGTCATATTTTGCAATCCAGATCCAGTCCTGAATTTTTAAAACTCAGTCCAAGTCCAACCATAGTCCAAAAAAGTTTAAGAAATGTAAAATCCAAGTCCAAATAAAGTCCAAAATTTTAACAAATTGCAAGTTTTTAATGAAAAAAATTACGGAATTCATTTCCATCAACTCAGTCCAAATCCGGTCCTGATCTTAAATTAATGAAGCATTTTACAGTCCGGATCCATTCCAAAATCAACAAAAGTCATCATAGCCGGATCCAGTCCAATCCAAGTCCAGTCCAATGCTCATCTCTGTTTTTCACATCTTGAATCACTCCCAGGAAAATTTCGTTATAGAAATCAAACGAATATCATGATCCCGTCCTGATCTATTTTTTTTCAAAAATAAATATCCAAATCCACTCCTGATCCGAAAAACTCGCAATTATCCTGCAGGATATCCAATCCTGATGTGGTCCATGCTCACCTCTGCTGGGACTACGAAAGGGGATCAGAGATGATCCGATAGTGTTTTTTTTGCTATCCGATCCTATCCTGTTTTTGAAAAATGATATCCGTATCCGATCCAAATCGTGTTTTGGTTGAAATCATAATATGCACATCCGAAAACTATCAAAAATTGTATAACATGATGCATAACATACATGTTGTATTGCGTTGAACATGGGTGTAATTACGTGGGGGACTCACATTTCCAGACGGGAGGACATAATATGCTATGTCACCCCCACATTTTTCTCTTTTGGTTTTGTATTTGGAGAGGTTGCAAAAATAAAAATGGAATTTGTCACGTTTCATGTTAGATGCACAGCGAAGCCAAGATGATGTTGAAACAGAGTTTCATGTGCTATCCAGTTCCCTTAGACCCCAAACAAAGCTCCAATCCCCCCAAATTGAAATATGAAACACTATAAATCAGTGGAATTATTGTCACATTTGAATGACATCCCCCAGCACAAACGTAAAGCCCACACCACACAAACGTAAAGCCCCCCCTATTGACGAATTTCTGACGACAGTTCTGGCGGTATCACCGATTCTGATGATTTTATAAGTTTTCGCTTCGATAAAATTATTTTTATCATTTTTCAAGTTTCTAGAGGCCGTGAAAGGGTGTTAAATGCTTCTGTCTCACATTTCACCCCGTGTGGTATCAGTGATTTTTATAGTAATCGCTGGTTGCATAGGCCTACTGTAAGAAAGGTCATTGTCTTGAAACAATAAGAGTTAGTTGCACGTGTGAGAGACCACAGTATAGCCGTGATTTTTTTCGTGCAGAAATGTAACTGGCTTTTCTGTAACGTTGGTTGTCATGTAAAGTTAAAAATGCAAATTTATAAGGTTAAAAAGTTGCATTTGCAGGAAAAGCTCCACGAATTATTTGCCAAAAGCAAGGAGCAGAACTACTGTGGAGACATAGTTTTAATTTAGGATTGGCAGTTTTGCAAAAGACTGTCTTCAACCATTAGTAAACAGCATTTAAATAAAAACGTTGAAGTATTGACATAGCGACATGTTGCCCTATAACTCAAAACTAAATAAAAAATAGGCTATACCAGTGTGGTCCAACTACAGCCCGCGGTCCCCATGTAACAGAACCGTCGCCAGAACGTCGTCAATAGGAGGGCTTTACGTTTGTGCAGGGGGGCTTTACTTTCGTGCAGGGGTCTGACATTCAAATTTGACAAAAATTCCAATAACTTATAGTGTTTCATATTGCAATTTGGGGGGCTTAGAGCTTTGTTTGGGGGGGATATGCCCACCAAAGCCCCCCGTGACGACGGGACTGCCATGTGGCCCGCGGGCCGAATTTTTAAGGCCTGCGAGTTTTGTTGGCAATGTTTTATGTATGTGTTGCAACAGGTAATTTTAATTGGTTATGTTTCAACAGGTAATAGAGTAAGAGCAACATCTTTTAATAAAAATGTACAATATCAACGGCGTTAGAATAGACTGTAGAGAGTCTCTGGAAATTAGTAAGTAAAGATAGATTTCCCAAATTGAAATATTTCGCAATGAAAATATGTTTGGAAATATATATGTTTGAGAATACATTTTCTACGATAAAACAAATAAAATGTAAAAACAGAAATGGAATGGCAGGCGGAACACTGGTTGATAGCCTCCGACCTGCTACCATTAACATTGTTATTGGCAGGGGTTCCAAGAAAAATCTTTTTAGGCGGAACAAAACCCATTTGGGGCCTCTGAGACTTGCAAAATTATTTTGAAATATGTAAAAATGTCCATCAAATTTCTGAAGTGCTCGTTTTTTTATCATATGAAACATTATGTTAAAACATAGCTAACCGGAATTCAAATAATGTGACAATATTATCATTTTTAACCCTTTAAGTCCCCGGATTTTGGGATTGGTTTAAAATGCTTTAAATGCTATAACTTGCCAGCTACCATAGCTACAGAGCTGTTCAAACCATCCACGGATTCAACAAGTCTATCAGTTTCGATTTTTAAAAAATATTTGATTTGTGTGGGGGTTTCTCTTGGTGACGTCACAAAGAAGGCATGTTTTTGAATTTTGAACCATTTTAACCGGCTCTGGGCGCCAATCCAATGAACCATTTTTTGGCTCAAACCTTTTTTGGAAACTAGACGATCAGCCGCGCCTATAGAGATTTTGATTGACCTTCTAGCATGTCTGGAACCAAAGTTATGGCCCAAAAAAACATTGTACCCCAAAATAAGAAAATTGCATGCATTGAGTCTCCCACTGGCGCCATTTCGCATAGCCACAACAAACCGCTAGAAGATGCTAGCGAGCTATTCAAACCCTCGAAAGATTCGTGAAGTCTTGTAGTTTGTACTGAAAAAAAAACTTTTGAGATTTGGGTTCAGGGTTTTCGGTGGGTGTCGTTAGAAAAACGGCAGGTTTTGCTTTTTTTGGTTGTTCTATTATGAAGTCATCACCCGGACAATGGGCCGAAATTGTGGCTCAAAGTTTGGTTGCATTCTAGGCTGGAACTTGAAGCTGTAGAGGCCTAGATCGACTTCCTAGCGTTTCTGGTGCCCAATTTAGGGCCAGAAGGCCCCAAATCATTGAGGATATGGCTGAGTAATTTCAGGGGATATCTCTAATTAATTTCTGCTTATTTTACCATAACTTCTGAACCAGAAATGTTAGAAAGTCCATCAAACCCTCTAAAGACTCATATCCTAGCCTAGAATCCAAAAAAACTTTGGGTCACAAAATCTGATGGATTGTTCGACTTCCAGGATATGACGTCATCATCCAAATGTAAATAAATATGCATAAACATCCTCTCAATATGTAAATATCAACTAAAAACCCGAGGTCTCTAGCTGAAAATTTTTTTCCAGTCTAAACTACTAGTCTTCACGAGTCTTTAGAGTGCTTGAACAGCTCTCTAGCCTATTCTAACGGCGAGTTATGGCCATATACAAAGGGGGTGTTATTCAACCCCTGGTTTCCTTTTGTAGGGGAAGAAATTTTGACCTTTTTTTGTTTTTTGTGGCATAATTTTTGATCCAGATATGCTTGAAAGTCCATAAAGGGCTCTAAAGACTCGTAGGATAGCCTAGTTTCTAAACAATTTGAGCGAAAAAATTGGCCCATTGGATTGGCGTCCAGGGCCGCGTAAAGTAGGCCAAAAACAGAAATGACACCCCCACTTACGACGTCTCCCCCAGAGAACCCCAAACCCAAAATGAAAAAATTTTTTTTTCAATCTCAACTAAATGGCCTGCTGAATCCGTAGATGGCTTGAACAGCTTTCTAGCTCAATCGGATCGCGAGTCACAGCGTTGCAATCTTGCGCCAAAATTTTGGCGGGCGCAGACATGACTTTTAATTGTTCATAGTAAATCCTTATCAGGGAAGAAATTAGAAGATATTCCGCAGTCTCAGAATGAATGGAGACGATCGAGGTTGAATTAAACGCTGCTAGTGAAATTAGACGGCGACCTCACTGAGTAACTGCATATCCTTGGAATGAGCTTAACAAGAATTAAGGGAGAAAACGATATATTTTGTCAACCGACTATTGCTTCTATTTTTGATCGCGAGCCACAAGAAAAAGCTCCTCGGGCCACAGGCCGGCGACCACTGAACTGTAAATGGTTAGTTTCATCTGTATATTTTCGGAATCTTCAGATTTCTGGGCATGTCCGCTAATCCTAAACTCACATTCGACTAGAGAGCCTGTATCTGCTTGCAGCACAAATTTAATAATCAGTAAATATGCATAGCATATCTTCGTGGTGTATTATATGCACTTGCGTCCTGCACTGCAGTTACTTGTTAATTTTAAACTTTTCAGTTATGTTACACATATGCGCAACATTCGAGGGCTACTGTTGTTATATTAGATTTTATTGTGAACTGACATGTTTCTATTCAAATTTTACTTGGAGTATCTCTTAGTTTGAAACTCTTGGTTTGTTGAAGACAGTTTTTGTTAAAAATTGTTTGAAAATTTTTGAAAATGAAAGACGTAAAGGAAAATGCAGTTCAGTGAACAGACTGGCACAGTAATCGTGAATGTCTGAAATGCGACAAAGTAGGCAAATATTCAAGTCCAACAAAAATAATTACTGCTAATATTTATTTTTGCATCATATCAGGAAAAGGCACTGCCAGCAATTCACATTAAATACATCACACTAGCGTACCAAATCCTTTAGGCCAAACCAGTTTTATCACCGGGATTTTCGCTATATTATTCCGAGTTTGTTAGTAACAAACACTCAAATGTTCCTTCAGTCTCGGGCCCTTCCGTAGCTGTCGGGCCCCGGAAAAATGTTCCTGCTGGACCCCTCTCTCATAGGCCTTGGATATTGATAAAGGAACGATAGTGACAGAGAAGTCTCGATCAGAGGCATCACACTGATAGGATTTTGTAATAAATTGCTATTTGCTATTGTGTAATAATTTCAATGACGCACTCACCTTCATTTTAGTTTTAAATCTTGCCCTGTTGTTTTATGTAGGACAGGATATAGCGTTGTGCTCTAGCTGTTCGCAGGAGTGTGGTCCAGTCAAAGTTTATTTGCAGGGTGCGGATGTTACATTTTAATTCTGTCCTCTCTCTGTTGAATTTGGAGCAGTGAATCATTAAGTGTTCAACGGTTTCCGTAGTGCCACACGTATCACAGTAACCATCCAGATGTAGTCCAAGTTTGTGGAGATGTTCGTTGAGTTGGCAGTGGCCTGCACATAGACGGAAGATCTTGGGAGTGTAGCAGTCACGCCAGCGCAAGAGCTACATGCTACATAAAAGCCGCGCCAGAGTAGTGAGGAGAAATACAACCAGGCGCGCAACCAGGGGGCTATTGGGGCATTTCTCCCCCCGAAATTTTCAAAACATTGCATAGCAATTTTGACATTTGTAGAAACTTTCAAAGAATAAAGATGAAATTTATATTCTAATCATTTTTAAGAAGTATTATTGAAATTTTCTTTGTCTTGCTCGTTAATTACCTACTTACAAGATTTATCTTGAGACAGGTTATTTGATCGAAAATTTCATAAATGATTGGTATTCAACCACAAATATGCTGAAAGTGTCAATTGGAGAGATAGTTTAAACTGTTCGTATTTTTGAAGCATTTTTTATCTGTTTGTTCGCGTACTGTTTTGTCTTAGACAGGCCTCAAATTGCCCTCATGAAACTTTATATTGTAAGGGTACTGTTGAACCGTGCAAATTTCTGAAACCACTGATGTTGTCGAGACCGACACCTGGCTCAAACTTCGAGACCGAGACTTTGCCATAAAAGCCGAGATCGAGACCGAGACCTGGAAGTTCGAGACCGAGACCTCACATTTCTCTGATGGTAATTAAAGCTAACTCCTTGAAAAATGTGGCAAAAATATTTGGAATGTTGCCAAATACCAAGATAAAGGTGTTTGCCATTGCTATGCTTCAATAACTTTGTTTTCACTCGGAAAAATTATAAATTGTCTTGTTCGTTAAAAAACGCTACTAACCATTCTGTGTTAGGACAGGACGTGATGCCCTGATGAAGCTTCCATGTTCTGGCCTGCTACTCAATATTGAAGTATGTTATTTGAGAGCGTGGAAAAGAGGCGAATTATTTCTTTTTATTTTAAATAAGCACACTCGATGTAGGCGAGTGTATTTAGCAGCACTAATCAAAACAGCACAGCAAAGTGGTAACATCTCATGAAAGGTTGCTTTCAATCCTTCAATTTTTTCCCAGGTGTTTCGTCGTTTAAAGCACTTGCTGATGAAGTAAATTTTTTTCTAAATATTTTTCTATCTCCCCCTCACCTGTTTCATTGCATTCTTTTTATTTTAACCTGGGCAATAAGCTAATATTGTGCACTGACACTCAAATTTCTTCGCCACATATTTCGCGTATTTTGACTAACTAAGCTTTGCCATATTTTGTAACGTTACCAGCACCTTTCCCAGTTCTTTTCTGCTCACACGACAAGAAACTGATTTAGATTCTCCAAATATTTAGAATTAAGAGGTCATAAACTTAGAGATTTTAAAAACGAAAGCACTACTTTGAAATTTGAAAAGCAAAATTGTAACTTGTTTCATCCATGCAAACTTGCTCACTCAGTCGAAAACAAGTTTTAAAAATTTTGCCCGTGGTTCCCCTGTTGACGCAAAGAAAAAAATATTTAGGCCTATTGGAATAATAGACGTTTGACACGAATTAGGTTTACACTTTTAACCAGCGAGATAATATCCCACCGCATGCACCACTGCAGTGGCGTAGCGTCAGGTAGCGATGCTAACTGTCGGCTGGGGCCGAACATTAAAATGTTTCCTCTTTCCACTCCTTACAGTTGCTTACAACGATATAAAATGAAAGAAAATGATACATTATGCTTATTATAACTAAGGAATAACAAAGTATGTTGAACATCACAATCAAATACTCACAAACTGAGAAGAGTCTTGTTTTTAATTCTCGATTATGGGTCTTGCTTCCTATGCTTATTCGCCACCCTTCTCATCATTACTTTTTCTATTTTTCTGCCTTCTCTGCATAGCGTATGCATGCGTTGGCTCATGTCAGGCTGTGGTTCAGCGGGAAGCTTTTATTTTTTGTCATTACTTGTGAAACAGTTCGGACCGTGGATTGAATGTGTTTTCCGTGGCAACCACAAAGTGCACAGGCTAATAAAGCGCTGTAGCAACTTGGGTTTGCTTTTTTGTCTTACTTGTCAGTTTTTTTACAACTGCGGCAGATCCTTTGCAGGTAACCATTGCCTTCGTATTGAAGATTTTTTCTTTCTCTGACAAAGAGAAGGTATTAGGAGATGCTTTCGGCAAGCATTGTTGGGCTGCAGCATGCTGTAGCACACATGTGTCAAACTGGTGGCCAGCGGGCCAAATGTGGCCCGCGAAGCTTAAATTTTAAGCCTCAGCCTACTCAGCTTTTTTGTAACAGTAGTGGTTTATACCTGTGTCTAAGGGCGAATGATGGCCTTTGCCATGTTATAACTTTGCTATTTTAGTAATCTTATAAAAGTTATTCAGTTTTCAGGCTCCTTTCACCGCAATAATTATTACGTCGCATAGATGCTGGTTACGCATCACGTAGCTGATTGTGGAAGAAAACTTGAACCTAAGAAAACTTGATCGAAACAATTTGCATGCTTCTGTGCGCCCACGTGCACCCCCATCCGGTTTATTTTGTTCTTCATTTTTTTCTCTTAGCTGTTTACCCAACATTTGATGTTAGTATGCTTTCATTTCTCTCCCACTGCCGAATCCCTGTATGATGATGAGTAAAGGGCATTGTAGTTGGGGCGTTGTTAAAATGTTTTGCCCCTCTCGGTGTTGATTGTTCTGCAATGTACTATCCGCTATAGCTACTCATTTTTGTACGCTTGTGCTTGTGATATGGACCACGAGTCTGCGATAAAATAAAAGAAATATTATTTAGTTACATCACACGCTAGTTTGAATGTGCAGCAATGTTTTCAGTGTGTTTGCAGGTTTTTGCGGTCATGCAGGCAAAAGCCGCATTTACACTGTCTTAACAGTTACAACTGGCCCTTTGAGGGCAAGCATACTGCTGATATGGGCCACGATGAAAATGAGTTTGACAACCTGCTACTGCTACAGTGTAGCAGAATGAGCGAAGATCGAGATTAGCGTTGTATCAGACTAGCAGCGAAATGGTGTACCGCCTTCCTGCTGATTTTATGGCTATATCTATATTTCCTAGATTTGCTATTTTTTATTGTCAAGTTTTTTTATTTTGAAGCTTTGGATAATTTCCATGTTTTTACATTAAACTGGTTATTCACAACTGCTCCGAATTTCCGTTTTCGCTCCCTCACTTAGAGGTTCGCAACACCGTAGGTCGGTTAGAATACGCAGAAAGGCTGTCAAGCCTAGCAGCACGTCAGAGTAGCTGATCGACCATGACGCATTACTTGCTCTCTGTATACTGTAGAACTCTTATGAGCAAAACTTTTTCTCCTAAGAGTTCCGAGGCGTTTCTGAACTTTGCAAAGTCTGCATTACGCAGAACAAAAAACTCACCAGCGTGTTTCAACAGACCGCTTTGAAAACAACTTCGAAAAAAAGGCCTCGTTTCATTTGGCTTCTCAAAAAAGCAACTTGTTGGCACTCTCCCACTTCTTTTGAATACTGGTTTTTGTAACAAACATGCTTGCAAAAACAGCTGAAAGATAGTCCTTAGCAAAGTACTCCTAACGTCTCGTTGCAGAAATTATGCGCTGCGGTCTTGCGCGTCGAAAGTATTTTTTCCAAGGGGGGGGCAGTAGGGGATTTTCCCAAACATTTTTCCAGGGGGGCCAAAAGTGGTGAAATTTGGTTTTTATCCTTCGAAATTGAAAAAACAATCTTTTTTTGCTAATAATTTCAAAATCCAGGGGGGGCCTTGCCCCCCCCCCTTCCGACGCCCATGTCTGCGGTTTCACTGGTGCACACTGTTTTTATTGAATTCAGCACAAATTTTAAACAGGGTAGAGGGCAAATTGTTTTCTCCATAGTAGCTTAACAAAAAAAAAAGCTTAGCCACTGATCGTTTTGAACGGTTGAATTTTGAACAGTTGCTTTGTAAATCTGGTTTTAAGCAGCCGCTTCTTGCAAGACTTCATAAACAAAATACCATGCAAAGTCTCGAGTTCGAGACCGAAATCCTTCGAGACCGAGACGAGACCTGAGACATTGGAGACCGAGATCGAGACTCGAAAAAACGGGTCTCGAGACCGTGACCAAGTCTCGAGACTCCATCACTGGCTGAAACTTTCAAATTGATAAGAGGAATCTTGACATACCAGTTAGTGCCTCGTCAAACTGCTTGTTCTTCTGCGGCCTTTTGGTTATTATTTTTGTTAGGGGCAAAGCGGATCACCATTACTAACGTAGTTCATTTCTTAAAAAAGTGTTGTTTAGCTGAATTTTCGCTTCGAAAGCTGATAGTTTTTAACTAAATTTAGGTTAAGGACTGTTTCACGTTTTGGTGTCTTTCTGGGTTGATCCCAGCACCACGGCTTGGGAAGAAGGTTTAGTGAAGTGTCATACGAGTGCTAGTCAAGTGGTAAACGATCCTAACTACTAGACCACTTTGGCTCCAAATGACGTTTTACAAGACCCTAACTTTTGCAACCAGTGCAAGTTCTGAAACTCATAGACCTAAACGTGCTTCTAAAAACTTCCACACAACTCATGGATGCTAGAACAAGCCGTTTTGCCCCAAACACACCTGATCCGTTATGAGCCAAAGGCACAAGACACCTGATCCGTTTTGCCCGAAATGGTAGCATTCAAAGATCCCCTCATCCTTGACATAGGATATCTTTCAGGTTTGGGATCTTCATTTGTGATAGAAATTCAAGCACATGCTAGAAGAATGGGGCTAGAACGAATTTCCTAAAACTAGACGAAAATTAGGCAGGTTTACAACTGTAGTAGCCTATATTTCTGTCACACTAAAGCCATGACTACATTAGTTGAGTACGGAACCAGGTGCTTGTATGAGAATACAAATTTTCACTCTGTCCTGATCGTTCGGTCTGCATCTTGACTAAAACTGAAAAGTTCTCATTTTCGGAAATGTTGCGAAGAGAACTTTTATCTGTGTGGCAGGCT
>JGI24158J21664_10009091_pt1 | contig 13255 bp, 8 predicted proteins | sample Ectturendosymbi3_FD_21664 | JGI IMG/M metagenome (IMG submission 21664) | reverse complement strand
TGTAGATATATGTAGATCAATATGAAATTTGTAGACTTTTAGTTGTCTTTTGAGCAGTTGGACTTGTGTTTCTTCTGTGCAGTTCGACTGTGTTTCGTGGGGGAGGATGACTCGAAGACCTTGCGGTCATTCTCCTCCCCCTGATATCTGATTTGTTCAGATGTTAGATAAAATTATCTGTCTGTCTGTCTGTCTGTCTACAGCATGCTGCGCGCTCGTGTTGGACATTGTTTTATCCTTAGATCAGAAAAAATAATGAGTGGCACGCATTCCCTACCTGGGTAGAAGAAGAATGGTTATCAGGAGCCGGAGCTCCATTTAGAATTTAGGACCGGCTGCAGTCCCTTCTTAGATACTAACGGTTTTGCCAAAAAGACTTACGTCACCTAAAACAGTGCTTTTTAAGCACACTAAAGGCGATTGTTATGAGTTACGATGCCAGACTGAAACAATGGATCTGTATGCCTTTGATGTTTCCTTGGTATAATCATTGCTAAGGCTGTGATATCGCAGCTGGCAGGCGTGGTGTTACTTGTAGAACAATGGTGCTCAAACACTGTTGTAAGAGCCGCATGCAGTTCCCAAGCATCCTTTGTGCGTCTCTTAGCAGACTTTCAGTAACACCTCTAATGTTTTGTGTAGCAGACTTCGTTAGTGCAATAAAACAAAACGTGTCAGTTGACTTGTGTTAAATTTTTTTATTGCGGCTCTCTAACAAAATTGTAGTTCTGGATTTGGCTCCCTTCAACGAAATGGTTGCGAATCACTGTTGTAGAAGTAAGAAAAACGTTGACTAGCACAACATCTTACTTTCTAGTCAGAAAAATAAAACTGGGTCTGTAGTAGTGTAGCGATCTAAAAGGAACTGAGGTATAAAGAGTAGGTATATAACAGGGGTGGTCAAACCTGCTCTACGTACGAGCCGCATATGGCAGAACCTAAGTTACAAAGATCCTTAGCAGAAAAATCTAAAAACAAGAAGTTAATTGCAATCTGCACTTCTGTGACATCGTAATACTTTTTGGCACGACTTGCAAAAGTAATACCGTACGGCACGCTAGCTACCACAGTACCATTTTACAATATTTTTACACTTGCAATAGAAATAAAAAATAAAAAACAAATATATAACCTTTCGGAAAGCTCAAAGAGCCGCATGCAAATGTTCGAAGAGCCGCAGTTTGACCACCCCTGGTATATAATATAATATCCATAGCTTTGGTAGTTGTGTGATCATGCTGTTAGCAAGGAGTATGGTTAAGATATGATACCATTGCAGATTTAAGCGTGAAATGCACTGCACGGCATTGTAAAGTAAAAATTTTTATTAGAAACCATTAGGCTTACTAGCAAGGTTTACTAGATTACTGGCAAAGTTCACGAGGAAACATTGCTGTTACTAGCAGCAGCATAACATGAAAGTTATAACTAATTGGTAGCGAACTAGCATTGCTTTGCATGGCAGTACATTATACCGAGGGTACAATTTAAACAAATGTGGATTTTTCTTGAAGTTTTCATCTGTGGAAACAAATTTTATGTTTTCAGCACGGTAACCAGTTTTATTTCCCCTAAGCTTTGCAGGTAAAATTGTGCTTTACTTTGTGATTCATCACTGCTTATTGTGAGTGCAAAAGATAAGAAATCAGAAGTTTTCCGCCACTTTAAAAAAGTCAAAGGTGAATTTTTTGCTAGAAGCTATAATATTTCTTTGAAAAAAGGGTTGTCACTCGCGTTTGTGTTAACACAAATGTATGCATGTTAGAAAGAAGACACGAGAGAGGTAATCGACTATGTGTTTTGCGCTCTTTGCATGGTTTACCCGGGCAGCTCTGGTAGCTGGAATCGCCAAGATTGCAACAGGCAAAGCATGCAACGAGTGCAAAACACTTGGTCAATGGGGACTGGTCTGTTACGGACACAAATGTAGTTTTCCAAACAGCCATTTTCTTGATTCTGGTCTAAGCAATAACAAAAGGTCCTCAGACATTGACGGCAAAACCAGCGAATGCCTTTCCAGAATTTGTTTATATTACCGTTATCTTGAGTTACGTTTCTGCTAGTAAATGTTCTCTGAATCGTCTGAACCAGTGATTGTTGTTTTTTCGCTGATTGCCTCATGGTAAGAGCGCTGCTTGTAAAAAACTACCAATTAAATTACTCAAAAAAGTTTGGTATGTTTTCTTAGTTTTGTGCACTTCGTATAATTCATTTTCCATTTAACTTGAGGAACACCAAGACAGCCGAAAATATTAATGTGTGAAAACGAACAGAAGTCGGAGCCATGAAAAAATAGAGCTCCTGAGCTGGAGACAGAGCCATGTTCAAGAAAAGAAGAGCTCCGGAGCTGGAGTTGTGTCATTTTTATGACTCCGCAGCTCTGCTTCTTACACTTACAAGTGACACCTGAAGTCCTACGATAGGAGTGTAATAAATGGATAAATGACAATCACGTTTCCAGACGAAGCTTGTGTAGTTACATGTACATGAAACACATATTTATTGCTGAAGTGGCAATTCAAAAACAAAATATGAATGAAAAGCATTTGCTATGGTATTACTCCAATCTTAGGTCGCTCTGCTGACTATGGTGAAAAACGATCTCGTAATCGCATGATAGATTCACACTGGGCCTAAACGCATATTGCCCTAAAAAGCATTTATCGCCATTAATAAAGGTAGACTTTCAGTCACGTGTTTAATATCGTTTCATATGTTTGGACCTTGGATTACTGATTTGAAGAAAAAAGCATCAATCACACTAGTCGAGGTAATGAAAAAAAGTTATGACACTGTTCAACAGAAGTGGAGACAAGCGGACTGAGCCCCCAAATTCACAATCAATACCTCTAAACTCAAGCTTTAGTCTCCCGGATAAAGTCATTTTCCAATTCATTATATACTACTACGAAGACCTCCCAAAGTATCTTATAGCCACCCCTAATGCTGCTGATCTGGCAATGGATCTGCTTCCATCCAGGTCAGCAAACACAAATGAGAATCAGTCTGTAACCAATTTAAAACCACCAACCGCCAATTGCTTTCCTGCTCAAGTTTTTATGATTTACGCGGAATGAGCTTACCAATAAGCTGTGAATTTTGCTGTCGGTTGCGGATTTCGCTGATCAAGCCAAATTTGTCTTTTCGTGGCAGGCGTGAGCTGTACGGGTTTGTAATTGCAACAAAAGGATAAAAACTACATAGCCATCTGTCACTGTTGCCAGGCGAGTAGCTATCTGGAGGCGAAAGGCAACGTCGCCCCCCAAATTTTGGTCTGCAAATGTTGAACCGTTAAGAAAACACTATCATGACCGTGTAAGGCCAATTATTCATTCCACCAATCTGTAGATAGCTGGTATTTTGCCAAAATTTCTGCGTTACAGCCGAACACCGTGGTTAGCTGAGGCGCGTCATGCTACACGTAGTGATTCAAAGCTACCCTGTGTTGCCCCGCTGGCCGAGTGCGATGTTGCCAAATTGCATTGTTAGGTCATAATTCCTTGAGGTAACGGAGCACGCTCAATGCATTTTTGCCAGATAGCGGCAAGTTGCTTCATTTTCTTGCTAACGTAGGGAGCTTTTTACACGGTGCATATGGTTCAATCAGGGGCCCTAGTTCCGACAAGAAACTTATCCACTCTCCTTTATGTTGCAGAACGTCAATGCAGAGATATTGCGGACTCATGGATTGCACTGGCAATAGTACTGAAACTGTTTTTTCGCTTTGGAGGTTTTTGAAATCTTGCGTCAGTTATATAAACCACAAAATTACTGCACAAAACAACTTTCCAACAAGGTTTTCACTTAATTTTCAAGGCAGTTCGCAGAGAAGCAGAACTTTCAAACGTTTCGGTTCCTTCATACCTATGTGTGAATCAAACTAGAGGTTGATTGCGTAATCAGAAATGAAAGTGTTGGACAAACAAGGAATTCATACAGAACAAAGCATAAAATCTAAAAATAGATCCTCAAAACACTGCAAAACTTAAACGTTTTCCTGATAGCTTCATTTTGAAAAAGTGTCTGATTAAGTCACGGAAATTGGAGGACGATGAAGGCAGTTCCAATTTTGCGCAAGTATTTTTTTCCGCTGAGGTGGAAGAGGACGAATGCAGTGAAAGCGTCTGTGTGTCTTGTACTGGACTTCTACTTATGTTCGGGTTTCAATTACCGATGTTTGGCAAAACTCTTGCAAATGCCAAATCATATGGTTTTGGTACGACGTAGCCGATTTCCAGCACATGAATCACAATCAGCTCACCCCAAGCTCGGAATTCCACTAAAGGAGTCGTTCAGAAACATTTTCTGGTATTTATTTCTAGTCAAACGTTCACATGTACTGGGAGGATTGCGCAATCAGAGATATTTTTGCAAACTGATGTAAACCGAAGATGTGTGCTGTATGTGAGAATGCCAGGAGCACAGGGACAGAAATCAAAGGGTACACTGACCTCAGAGAGCATAACAATCGTTGCCGAAAAAAAAGTTATACAGAAGTACTCGATATGTTACAAAGCGTGTAATATTTGCCAGCAAATAACCTCACTGAAATTTGTATCGATCAATATACTCTGTTTCATTTTGAAAACCACAAATGACCAAGAAGTGATTAACCATACACACAAATGCAACAACGTTGTGCAACAATATATTTGTTCCTGGGTTCATTGCGCTGTGGCTTTTAGTGTCACTGCAGTTGCAGGCTTCATAGTATTTACGACTCGATTCAGACTCGTACGTTGCTCGCAATTCATTATTGGAGAAATGAATGATTTGAATCAAGTTGCCTATTTTTTGAAATGACTTTACTTGACTCGATTAAGTGATGGCAGAGTCTATATAGCCACTCGCTGAATCTATATATGTGATGAGATAGGTCGCATTTACACTGAGTCGGACTTGATCTCATTCATTAGTGCCTGGGCGTCATTGCGAATGGTCTTCGTTCACAATTATACTGAGGTGAATCCGTTTACTCATAATGCAGGAGTGCAAAGACGCGCTCGCGCACTCGGGCCGGGCAACCAAAAACCTGCAGTGCGCAAACTGGATTTGCAGCGCCGTATAGCGTTGCCTAGTTTATAATTTTAAGTGCAGTATTATGGCAAAGCTTGTATCTGTGCGCGAGTAAAAATTTCAGCGCGCTACTAAAATTCACAGAAAAAGCGCATAGAGAAAAATGAAAAAACTATTGTTTTGAAAATGAAAACGCTGCCATCATAAATATCCGGAAGACGTTGGACTCCACTAGCACTGAGGCTGAACACACATATCATCAGCAAATATTAGATGATTCATAACTATATTTCCCACAGTGCATCCCACCCTGTCTGAACCCAGCTGGTCTGAGAGTTCATTAAGGCAAACAGCAAATAAATATGGGCTCAGATCTCCTTGCCTTGCCCCACTGGTTACAGTAAAAAGGGATGAAAAGTTGGTAACCCACTTTACTTGCATGCCCTGTTGCCTGTATCAGCTCAACAACAGTCTTACTATGCCCATAGGTACGATGCGCTTAATTAGTTTACCAAAGAACAGGTTGTGGTTAGTTCTGTCCAATACTATCTAGACGCATCTGAGAATGCTGAAAAATCTGAGGTACCTTGCTTATATAACACGACACACTCTGTTTAAGCAAAAAATACACATGTCAGTGCCATGTTTTGGCTTGAAGCCAAACTGGTTGTCTGTTGTGGCCAAAAACGGTGGGATTCAGGGCAAAATGTAATGTTCAAACAACTTGGAGACAATAGTTGCAAGGGAGACAGGTCTATAATTCCCAGCATCACTTATGTCCCCATTCTTGTTTTTATAAATATTTACAATGACAGTTTCCATGCAGTAAAAACACATTTTGAACAAGCTACTGAGGTAATCACATACACTTGAATCTGCATAGAAAATGTGCTCAGCAAAAATGCCACCTCTGCCAGTTGCACGCTCTAGTATTAGTTTGTGCAGTAGATATTTAATCTTATAACTGTTGCACATCCAGTCGTCAATCCTCTCAAAATTACCATGTGAGTTTATATTTTGTTTCACAAAATATACCAATTTCAAAAACTTTTGATGAGTCCAGCATTGCCGCAAATTGTTTTTTCCACATGACAGCGATTGTTTCATCTCCTGCTTCACCTCCCACTGTAGATGGAAGCCATGATTTCTTGCTTTTTCTGATGTTATGCCGGATTTGGGGAGATTTCTCCCGCATAGCCATGGCATCCACCTTGTGTTTTTCTTTGGACTTTCGACAGGCTCTCAATGCATATTTGAATTCTTTTTTACTCTATTTCATACTGTCAAGTAGTGGTCCACGTTTGGCTTTATGGTTTTCCAATTTCCATCCAGTATAAGTAGGTACATCGGGCAACCTTATACTTTTCTTCTTTGTTATGATTTGCTATATTAGATTGTGACTATTGATATGTTTTAATACATTTGGATTTTCAACCTAAATATAAGAAGCCCCACTAAAATGATAAAACATATATAGCCTATGGTCAGGGGGCATGCAGGGGTTTGAAGATGCCTGGAGCGAATACTTGATTGTATGCCCCCTTAAACTCTAGCACTGAGGAACGTGAGAAGTACAGGCACAGCAAAACTACCTGCCCAAGACCTTTGCCATGTGCTAAAGGATTACGCCACAAAAACTTCACCTCAAGTGAGAAATAAGAAAAGAAAAGAGCTGCACGAATCTCGTACCACGTTACGCAACAATAGCAAGACAGCTGAACGTTGTACAACGTACGTGCTACGGTACAGAGTTTTGCAATGCCGCTGTTGGCGAGAAAAAAGTGAAGTTCTCAGAAAAAAAAAACGCTGGGGCTCTACTCAAGAAAACAGTACGTTTCTCAAACGTATCGTACATAGCGCGCGAATGTGGTTTAACAGTTCCGAACGATGTTCTTCCTGAAAAACATACTACATTATTTTGATATTTTTCACAACTAAAAGGGAAGAATCTATCGCCAAATCATCACATATGATATAGCCCTGTGAAATAATTCGTATTGCCACTAAAAACGAAACCACGCATACAAGACACCATCGAAACATCAAGCGTTCTTCACCCATAATCTAACTTTGAACGAGCAAGTTTAAGAGGTTTCGGTTTTTGATCACTGTATTGTCCACTTTGTTCTGCTTATGACGTTTATAGTGAAATGATAAAAACAGTACAAACACAAACAGTCTGTACAACGCAGGTTGATGAAAACAGACAAAACAGAACGTTTTGCAACGGCGTTGGAGGCAGAACCACAGTGTTACAGACACGTTCTTAACACTGTTCTGCATTCCCCCAAACTTGCCCGAAAAGTTTTTGCGCGACTTTTGCCGATAGATTTGCTCTCACACGTGAACTCCAAAAATAGGTCTTCGTGTGTTTTCTGCAAACGTTGGGCGTCATTGTTTGAAGTCAAACAACTATACTTTTGCCCAGATTTTTAGAGATTTTGCCCAGATTTTCAGGGACTTTGCCTGGATTTTCGACCAATCTAAACTTAGGAGGTGCGCTTGCACTCTTATCTCCTACACCTCCTGCGTTCACAGTAGCGCTCGTGCAGCACTTTGTAAATGTAACAGTGTGACCTTTACAATCGCCTTGTTGAAGCTGCTTTGCAGCTTTTGCTTTCTGCGTATTGTTGAAATTGTCAATTCAAGCTTCTACTGTCATTTTTGGCGCTGTGGACTTGTTTTGGGGGGTTTGTAGATACGGGGCTCAATGGTACAGTTGGTTGAGCACATGCCATCAAAGCTGGTAGACTGGGCTAGAGTGGAGTTGTACCGCAGACTTAACGATACTTGCGGCCTGTCCAGTCTCGTCCTCGGCGTTGATGGGTTGGAACAAGGGAAAGGTTTACGCGCGGTGCTGCCATTGACTCGTTACCAGTGCAACATTCACTGCGGAAGTAGCCGCATGGCCTACGGCTCAAGCAAGGGAAATGGGCGCCGCAGACCACTCGCAACCAGGCCTGTGAGCAAGGGGGGCTTAGAAAATTTTTCGCCACCCTGGAAAAATGTGTTGGACATAGTTTGAAAATATTGGACATAGTTCAAAAAATTTGGGCCCCTCTCGAAAAACTCTTCGCCCCTCCTGGTGTCGCAAACTGGTTATGGGCCTACTCGCAACGCTCCGAAAGGAGTACAAAACCGAGTATAAACGAAACTCGAACTAGTTTGTATTGTTGCGTAACTACGATGCAACATTCAAAACATGTACACCGTTTAAGAAATGGCCATTTTCTTAGCAATGTCATAACGAAAGATCTTGCGATCACCTGATGTAACTGCTCCCATTTGTGTTTTTCTACCGAGTATTGATCTTAGCCAACGTTGGTACATGCGAAAGAAAAACCATTGTGTCCTAAATTTAAAGGAAGGAAAAGCAATACGCCGCCGAGACACAAAACAAACGCAGACAGACGACCAAACACATTGGACAGGCAAAACAACAAACACGAAGATGCAGGAAACTTTTACGATCAGCATGATAGCTGTAAGCTATGAAATTGATGAACAATGTGGAGCCGCCCATATTGTCCTATTTGTCTAGCTAGAGCTGTATTTTGATAGTGTTCTAGATTCAACGATTTTAATGTACTTTGATGTATTTGCTTTTGCAGTTTAAAGGCAATTTCTCAGCAATACCTCAACTATTTATTTCTTAAGGAAGTGACTATGCCAATGAGTAGTAGATACTGAAAAGAATTGCTGGGATAGCCAATTTTTTTATAGTTCGAATGATGCCCATTGCTCGCGCCAACTTTTTGCTAAGATTTTGAATGTGTGGCACCCAAGCATGGACGTCGCAAGGGTTTTTCCAGAGGGTCCAAAAATGGGGAAATTTCATTTTGCGCACTCGAAGCTAAGAAATCAACCTTTTTTGCAAAAAATTAATAGGAAAATGTCAAATTTCAGAATACAAGGCCATTCTTGCGACGTCTATGTGCCAAGTGGTTTCTTATCGAATATAACGGCAATGTGGTTACAAGAGTCTACCTGCTTTGAAGTCTTGCACTGAAGATAGGTTACTTTTGATCTGAGAATCCTGTATTTCTTTCTTGTTTTGAAAAATCATTGAAATCATGCATCACATTTTAGTGTGATTCATACACAGTTTGTTTTTGCATTGCCAGGTTGCAATTGCACTGAGTTGCTCATTCACATAATGTAACAAATATTTTAGTTTTGAGTTAGCCATTAGCAAAACAGTATCGTCTGCAAATGCTTTGTGGTGAATTTGGATGGCTGCGTTAAGTCGTTCATATAACCAGGTTTTTTTCACCTGCGGTCGATGAACCCCTCAGAGGTCCATAAATGTGTTTTAGGGGGTCCGTAAACCAAAATCCAATCAAGAAAATCCGGTAGTTTTTATCCCCCCATTCAGGCCATTATTCAGCTTAACTCACCACAACTGAAGCATGACATGTTCACGTTGCAAGTCGACTGACCGTTTTAATTTGATTTTGGTGACGTCAATTGGCGGCAGGCCGAAGCCTGAAATTTGCTTCTTGCCGGGTCGGTTGGAGTTTTCACGCTCAGAAGCGACCAAATCTAATTTATCAATAATCGAAAAACGTTGACAAAAGGGTTTCGCATCGGCTTTGGCTGCAGCCAGTGGCGTGCAGATGTCTGCTGATGTCCGGGGCGACTGCTTGATTGTATGCCCCCCTAACAAAATCTGGTATTGAGCAGTGGCGTATGGTGGTCATTGTTACCGGATATACACTGTTTGTGACGTCATAATATGACATCATAATCACGTTTGCAAACCAAAGTTTTGGCGAAAGTTTGTTGACACAATATCCATATTATTCTACATGCGCACTCCTTACTCGTTTTTGTACAATGTATCACTACAATGAATATAAGCGCTCCAAGTTAGGAGACCGGAGCAAAACACAGCACTCATCGCTAAGACAGAGCAGTTCATATAACTGCAAAAATATCCGGCAACGCGTTGAAACAGGGGAGAAGAACACACTCAGTGCTACGTCAGCGCCGTTCACAACTGCAAAAATATAAGGCTGTGCATTAAAACAGTGGAGTAAAACACACTCAACGCCATGGGCGTCCGCTGAAATTTTTCCAAGCAAAACGTCAACATTTTGCTTATCCTTTTCAGGTTGCTGACGTTGCAATGCAAATTGGACGTTCAGACAACGCTTTACTATTTCTACACCACAAAGAAAATGTCCCGTGAAAGCATACGCTCGATTTGAATCCTTTTGAAATCTTATTCAAGTGAAGGTGTGTACAGGCCCGCAACTAGCTTGGGACACCAAGGTGGGTGAAGAGTTTTCTGAGAGTGGCCCAAATTGTTTAAACTATGTCCAATACTTTTAAACAATGTCCAAAATATTTTTCCAGGGTGGCGTGAATTTTTCTAGGGGGACTTCGCCCCCCTGGTTACGGCCCGGGTGTATACGAGTTTGCCACAAAGTTGTACTTTCTGTCAACCATTACAGCTTTTGCTGAATTGGCTGTTACCTGTTACCATTGTGAACTCGATACAGCTGAGTTTGAATTGAACTTGGACTATTAACATCTACGTTTGCGTTTCTCTCATTAGATTGTGCTGGTTGAACATAAATCATTTCTCAAAATTTTTGTCTGAATTGTGTCCTACCCTTCAGCTGTCAGAAATGCTTTTTTTTTCACAAACTGCCTAATATTTTTTTTTGCGAGCACTTTCTACAAATAAGTCATAATTTTAGAACAATCAACGAGTAGAACAACATCAGTGGTGAAACAGCAAGAAAGTTAGACCCTCCCGCAAAACTGTTTCAAACAACAAGAAATACACCTGCATCTTGACACGACTAATGCACAACTCGCTAAAATTGGAACGCAGAGCAGGCTTAAAAAATTTGAGCAGATGAATTATGAAAACTCGCTGCAGTAAACACGGCTTTGCACTCAGTACTCACTTAAATGTCCGAAATAAGCCTTAACGATAAAGACGTTTTCTCACAAGTCTTTCATAAACGTATTTTAACAAGCCCCTTGGTTTTATACTGAGTGAAAAGAAGCCTGCATCAGAGTTAATTGAATAAGCGTAGCTATTCACACAGGCCGTTGTTCACCCTCACATCTCGCACTAACATTGGGTTTTTCAAACTTGTGAAAGCATTGCTGCAGATTCACTCATGCTTCTTTTCACACAGTATAAAAGTACGTGGCTAACGCTGTCAGCATCACTGTCTCGCTGCGTTATACCTGCCAAGGATGTCTGAGTTCAACAGTCACATACGGCAAAACGCATAAATATCTTAACTTGAAGTGAACCTTTGAAGATTCGTTGCCATGGTATTGTTGCGAAATAAAGATCAACAATAGAACAATCCGCTCGCAAGTTTCGCAACCTGCCTCTGCAAAGGGGCGGATCCGCGGGGTGGCGATTGGGACGATCGGCCCCCCTAAAACCTCCGAAAGTAACTTTTTTTGCCATGATTTCGAACAATTCGGAAAACAGCATTCGCGATATAAGGCCACTTTGCCATCCATTTTTTGTCAAAGCAGTGTTATGAAGTATGCTTCATCTCTCTTACAGTAGTGAACCTGTAATGAGACTTGACTACCGAATATCATTGAAATCGCCCGCCCTAAACTTACTGGCTGGATCCGTCCCTGCTTCTGCAGGCAAAGGAGCGGACATGAGTGAACTGCAAACTCATCACTGCATGACACCAGAACAGTGAACCTGGCTCTTGTGCAGTGTCAGTGTCATACGGGCAAATAAACTGTCATTGCAACAGTTAAATGCATTAACCGGAACTTAGCTTCTAACTTAAGATTTTCCAGACAATTTTGGTTTTCAGTCCCACTCTGCCCCCTACGGACGCCCATGTTCAACGCTATGACAGGGCATAGTTCACAACTGCAAGAGCATCAGGCTGCGCGAATGTCTCGTCGAACAGCAGTCGAGCAGAGAAGTTGCGGCTAGGGCGGTGGACACCCAGGATTGACAGTTTGAAAGTCGAACACTACACAAGAATTGAGAGTGCGGATAAGTATGTAAGAAAACTTTAGTTTTTTTATGTGGCTGTTACATTTACAACTACTGGGGGAACAGAACAGATAAGGGCTTGTGTGAGCCGTTATGATATATCCTCCTGAATTGCCAATTAATGTCAAAGTTCGAAATGACGCAAGCACAGGTGTGCGGCTGTATTAGCACACACCCAGTGTTGCCACATCAAAAAAACGAAACGGAAATCTAGTGATTCATCAAAAAGACAGCTAAATCAAGCAAGTTCAAATTGGACAGTTTTGAAATGTGACTCAGAAAATCAATGAAATGTCCATAATTATCTTTCAATCCTTTTTTGTGATTTTCGCTTGATCGCACGATCTGGAAAAAGTCACGTCACTATCAATTTGATTGGGTGTGCGCCTCGCACCTAGAGTATAGACCCCTGGTATTGAAGAATATGAGAATTACTGGCATTTGAATGTGTAAAAACTAATGGTGACAAAAAAGCATGTTTCGAAAAATTAAATCCATGCAGCATGTTTTAGTAGCCTTACAGTTGGAAAAATCATTTAGTTACAGCATTTTAATTTTTGTAATTTTACTCTTTGGATGCCCCTCTGCCTTGGATGCCCGGGTCCGTCGCCCCATTCACCCCCTCTGCACGCCACTGGGTGCAGTGAAAAGGGTCTGCAGCGACAAAAAGTTTGAGAACCCCTGTTATAAAGTACAAACAATAGAGGGCCAAGCATTGAGTCTTGAGACACCCAGTTTGGCAGATCACGTTGATTTAATTCTGACATTCAACTGGATATGGCCATTATATCTGCCTTGTATGTTTTTCTGACATCAGTGGATAATAACACAGTACCCCGAATAACATATTTCCATACCCTGAAAAGTGGCTTGCACTTATACCTCTGAGAAAATTTTACACTGAGCAAATGTTTATTTTAGTGAGTAGCCTATGCAATTGCGCAACCATGCAGACATAGCCCTTTTGCCGCTTGAAACCGGTGAAGTGTTTCAAGCGGCAAAAGGGCTATGCGATATTTTCCCCATATTAAATTTGGAATGTTGTAAGTGCGCGAGAATGATATTTCACTGCGCAAATGGTCAGGTGGTACTGTGCATTTGCACACCTTCGAGGGAACATTGACTCCAGCTGATTCGACTGGTTTTCACATGCCGTGTGGCCAGTGGTGGGATTCAAATTTTTTAAGAACAGGTTATCTCACTCCAGGACTCGCTAACAACAGGTTCTCTCATTATCACAGT
>JGI24158J21664_10009089_pt1 | contig 13257 bp, 8 predicted proteins | sample Ectturendosymbi3_FD_21664 | JGI IMG/M metagenome (IMG submission 21664) | reverse complement strand
TGCTTGTTCGCGCCACATATATGTATGGTGTTGTTCTTCACGCACATCCCGTTCGTGGTGAATCATACAATCAACGCAACACCACCGGAGAGGTTGCAACACCAGAAATACTAGAAAGTCGATAAAAGGCTCAAAAAACTTGGACTCAAGTCTAGTTTCCAATGAAAACTTCAGTGAAACACTTTGGCCTAGCAGTTGGGCCATAGGCCAGGCAACATGAGCCAAAATGACCCCAAAACTATTTCACTTATGATGTCACTCACAAAAAATCCGCAACCCTTGACCAAAAAAATTTTTTTCGAGTGCAGACTAGAAGACTGGCCTATCCGTTTGAGCCCTTGAACAGCTCTCTTGTGCAATCGACGGAGGAGCTTATGGCATTGGTAAGGCAACTAAAAACTGCTGGTTTTAGGTTGAAATCTAGGTACGATATATTCGTAGGCCAGCTGTCAAAGTGTTATTCTCATATATTTAACATTCCTGCAACTTTAGCGTAATATTACCTGCTACTTGCTATTTGTCTCATAAAATAGCTTTCTTATGTCTTGTTTGATCATAATAACATCATTGTACAAGTCTCATAATTAGACTTGACATAATTTCTTAAGCTTAAACCAGGACAACTAGTTGTGAACTAGTTTTTTGCAGTGTAGGCTAATCAAGGTGACCTTTCTTAACCTCTTTTAATTAGCACTTATCTGTGAAAGGAATCCATGCCGCACTGTTAGCCCGCCATATTACTCTGCATTAAGTCAAGTTCTAGCTTACTTTCACCATAAAATGACTCAAAGCTAACTGAAAGTTATCCTGCATTCTCAAAGCATTAAAAATGGCTTCTAACTGCAGCAGTTGCTGTAGTTCCATTGAAGACAATGGAAAAATGATGCAACAATAAGCCCCCAATATCACAAATTGCTATTGTGCGGAATTATTTCATAACAATGCATCATTGGGCTAGAGTTCATTTTAAAAATTTCGCTGAAGTGAAATTGTGGGACATTTTGCTAACCAGGACGGGACACCGGGACAATTCCAGCCAAACCGCGACGTATGGTAGGTCTACTCATAATGCTTTCATTATGATTTATGCCAAGATCTGTGGCCCACTGGAATGGCCTACCACTTGGCCAATGGCCATGGCCCACTAGTTGAAATTCAATACCGTAAACCTCTCTGGCAAATATTCTTGAATAATGTTTGGATTCTTGCTGTCAATACTGACGAGACCATCAAAGTGGTTTTTGTTAACTGCATTTTGCTTGTGTTGTATTCAGTAGCTTCCTGGCATTTGTGCACTGAAGTAAACACTGGGCTCAGAGATAATATCCAGCATATATAGTATTTTTTCTGTTTGTATTTTTTTTCTGTTTGTAAAAATAGCTAATGCAGTTCCAAATAACAGGAATTATTGATTAAGTTTTCAAATTTACTATCTTTTCGGGTGGTAGTCGTTCTCACACTAATTGTTCTTGCACTACACCCATGTCTACAACATCCATCCAGCATTCCTGTGCTGAACAACACCATACGCTCTACAAAATACCCATTACTTTGCCTGTCATAGTCCGAATCATAACTGTTTTTAAAAGATTGAAAGAATCACCGTATCATTTTTGTTGTGTAATTCCACATCCTGAAAGGATCCAGTGGTGTGCAAGCTTTGGATATGGCTAAAAGATTAATACAGAATTTAGCAACAAACCTACCTACCAAGCACCATGCAGAGTTGTAGACCTCGTTGCACCTCAGTGCACTCCATAAGCTCTATGTTTAAAAAAATATTGTCCATGTCTTTCTGCTAATTCATCCAACGCATGTATATACTAACCCATTATCGTGGCTAGTTACTTGGTGAACATGATATAATGCATAACGGGTGCAGTGCAAGCCGATATATACCAAGTCATATGCAGTATATATACAGATTGTTTCAGTTTTTGTTTGTGCTCTTGTTCTCACTAAACGTTCCTGACAAGTTTTTTAAGTTTTGTGTTGTGTGTCAGAAGTTTGCTTCAAAAACCATTCTCATGTGTTACAGAACACTTTTGGTGAATGCTGGTGCGGTGTTGAACTTCAAACTGTAAGTAGTGGCTTCGTAAACGTTTTGTAACGTATTGTTCACATGCAGTTAACATCCCCAAATGTACGTTTTTCTTGCAGGCAGAAGTCTACTGAACCTAGTTTTTCCGCAGAGCTGACAGAACAATCTGCAAGTAAGACGAACTTACAGACAGTTGTGCATTGTTATATGAACACAATAGTGGTGCCCGTTAATTACTTTGTTTTGGTTCGATCTGTTGAACTAGCTGCATGGCCCACATAGGTTTTTCGGACACCGAGACCACGTTGAGTTTTTGTTCCAGCGTGATCGCATCAAAGTACAAAAGAAGCGGAGCAGCAGTAGCGAATAGTAGTGACGAGACAGGCAACTTGTGTGCACAACGTTTCGCATATCTAAACGCAGGGCTGGCCTTGAAGCCGATGCACTGCATTGGGCCCCGCGCCATAGTGTTTGGGTTGGTTGTTCATTTTTGCCAGATACTCCTTTCGCCAGAGAATTCAGTAGAAACGGCTTATAAAGCTCATTGTTAGCAAACAGCACCCCCCTTAAAAACAACGATGAATTTCTGGCATTAGCGAACGCGCTTAATTCTCGTGCTAGGGCTTTATATCTCATGTCCCACTCTTGATGGATGGAACTTGGTGGTTAGTAATTCCAGTTAAGACTGCAGTAAGCCTACAGTTATTACAAAGACGTTGTGTATTTAGTTGACTCAACTCGCAATGAGGTTGAGACGAGTGTCCGTCGTATTGACTTTGATGGCAGTTATGCTAACGTAACGTTGTTCAGTTATCGAAGATCCTTCGGTTTTGGAAAATATTGGGTTGGTTGCGGGTCATATGCATTTTGACAAAGGCCTGCAGTTTTGCTTCGTGTCAGATTTTAGCATAAATACTTTTTTTTAATATTGAGCAAACATAAAAACTCGACGACATTGACACAAATGACAAAATATGAAAGCTTGAAACCATAGACGAAACCTTTTCCGAAACCTCTTGAAACCTTTTCCAGTCCGAAGAATCCAGCAGTTAGCCGTTCAACCAACAGCAAACAAGTGTTCTATTTTGCATTTTTCGGCTGGGATCTGTACTGGACACTTGACCGTGTCAGATAATCTGCGCAGTCGGTCAATCGCTGTTTAGTAGCAGTGCCAGTTGTGCCAAAATTATTCTTGGTCGTTGTTCTGAAACAATTGCAAGCTGGGGCCTTCGCTTTGAGAAAAATGTATAGTGTGCCACGATTTGGTTACACACTTTATATTCACTGTGCCCGTAAACTTCATTTGTGATAGCCCAAAACTCTTCTAAATCGCAATCCACGTTAAACGGTTGTCATTCCTCAGTGGATTAGGCCTGCTGCTGGCAACAATATTAACCCCGGTCGGTCATTGAAGCTTGTAGGATTTTACCAAGAAAAAAGTTGAAATACTATCCAACCGCAAATGATATTTAATAACTTCAAACGCGAATCAAAACTGATGCAAAAAAATAACTTCAAACGCGAATCAAAACTGATGCAAAAAAGCTGAGCAATTGCAAGATTTGTTTATTGCATTTGCTGTCTGGTGGCTTTGTTGAAATTCTAAATATTGTTTGGAGAAATATAGACGTTCCACATTGCAAAAAGTGCCGAAAAGAAAGCGTGACATACAGTAGATAGAACCTACCGTAGGGGCAATGAAAATAGAAAGATAAAAGCAGAGAAGGAAAGTGAGATGAAGGGTGTCAGCGGAGCAATAAATAAGTTTATGGTTAATGAGATAAATACCGAGATCGAGGAATCAGATAGTAAGTCGCGTAGGTCCTTGAAGGATCAGGATCTGCACAATCTTCCTGTATATCTTGTGCAACCTACTGAACCCTGATTCAGATTCCGAGAGGGAAAACGACAGACCTAATGGTAGTTTCATCGAAAACTGAGGATCCTGCATCTTGACCAAACTTTTTTTCACAGTTTAGCGAGATTTTCTAATCGCGAAAGGTCCACATAAGTTAGATTTGAATTATGAATTTCCCGAAGATGTAGCAGGCAAGAAATTTTGAAATTGTTATTCACAACGTAAATTATCCAATGGAGAGGTGATGCAAAGGAAATGGCTGGTGTACTCAGCTGGAAAAATTGGATAATTAGTTTTGTTTGTAAGCTTTTTCCCTACGTTTGCCGCGCTATCTGATGAGTTTTCTGACTGGTCCAGTGCTAGCGTGCGCTTAGCTGAGCATGAAAAGCCCATTTGTCACTTATAGGCAAGTGTTCAATGGTGTGAGGCTGAGCAAAGGCTAACGAATGACTGCTAATTTTCTTCAATACATCGCTTTATCATTTGCCACTCCACCAAACTTCCATTGTGTTTTGTCTGTTGAGCGTAAATAGGCAGATAAATTACCAGCTTCAAAGTGCAGGTATATAAACATGCGGCTTAACTAGGCAAGGCAAAGTTTGTGAATGTCATCCAGCACACTCGTTCTTGTTTATCATTCTATTGGGCGGCTATATGCTTCTATTTCATCAATCAACCGTACGTATTCTTTATTGCGTTTGGTATGTTGTTTCTACAGTTGTGAAGTGGTAGTTGTAAATTATTGTACATTACATTTCTAATTGTTCAAAAACACTTTGCATCGGCATCCAAGTCCATACATTAAGGATAACTATAAAATTGGGATTTGGGGGAAATTTGGGCAGATGCATGGATAGTTGATCTTACGCCCAGACGTTACCTTTACACAAGAACGCGTCTGCGCTTGTGGTTACCGAAAGTGAGAAAGGTAATCAGTTAATATTAGAAGTTTTCTCCAAGTCAGTCTTTCTTCGAAAGAAAGTGCCGTTCAACAAGAGTGAAGTAATTGCATCGTAAGTTCAATTCGCTCGGCAGTTCGGTTTGATTGACGTAACTTTGCATTTGCGCTCGTCGCTTGGATCTCCATTGCAGAGCTACCTTTACAACTCTCGGCGTAATTACGAGTTGTAACGGTGCACTTTCTAATGCCCACCACAGCAGCATGCTGTTAGTCATAAACATGGACGTAGCTAGCGACACATAAGCTTATGCCAGCGCTCCTCCAAATGAAAAGGAACTTTTGTAAGATCGTATACATGCCAATCAACTCTAATAATTTACCGCCTATTTTGACTTTCAAATAGGCTATTTTCCGAAAACATCTTCATGAAAAAAGTCGGAGCACGGTTGAGCGAGCAGGATGACGTCATAAAACTATTGCTCAGAGGGCCCCGCGCCAAGATCTTGTATTGGGCCCCGCACCTGCTAGGGTCGACCCTGTCTAAACTTCATATGTACATGCAATCTCCAATGTCCATTTTTCTTTCGAGAACCAGTCACGATGCAAGATATTAGCTTTATTCATTTATGTAGGCATAACAAAGAATAACGCCGTACAAACTGAAGTTCCGCAATATGAAGTGATTCGGCTTTCCGAAGTTTGTGAACAACGCAGTAATGGGGTCGTCTATGTCGTCTATCACACCGGGGACGGGAAGACTGCTTGTTGAAGTTGTACACTTGAAGACAAATCATGAAAATGAACATTTACGCACTAGCATGGTATCGCCAGTACCATCAGAATGAAGAGCAGGGAAAAACGGATCACTAATGTAATGGTGTTCAGTTTCAATGCTAGTCTTGGTAGAACGAATATGCACACCTCGTCTAAAGTTACGACCAGACACTGATTTAATAATGTACGTACATACGAGAACCAACACACTCCACTTCTCTATTTTTCTCTTGAATGTTGAAAATAAACATGATGGCTAACTTGTACGTTGTACTTTACTCAGCCTTTTTGTGCATTAATTGTAATAATGCCCAGTTCGGGCCATTTCCAAGGTTTGTACGCATCGAATTCAGCACACAGTTTAAAAAGCACAGGCAAGATAAAGTGAACATTTCGACCAAAAACAATTTTCGCATGGCTGCGGTTCACATCCTGACGCGGAGTATTTCGCGTATCTAGCAACACAAGGTAATGATCATTACGTGACCACAGTAAGTACGTTTTGACACATTTCACAGCAGATTCAGCATTGCCATTTGCTGATTGGTGATCTGGCGACGAAGCAGTGTGCACAACGCTCCAAAATCACCCAAGTTCGCAAATTCGTCACGCACATTGTTCAGCCGCTAAACAAACTTTAGCGCCATCTGAATCTAAGGAGGGGACACCGTATCGGGTGACATCGCGCATTCAAACAATGCATCACGTGTTTTGAAGAGAGTTTTTTTAGTACATCAACCTCAATAAATTTTGAAAACATAGTCAACAGTGATAAGATACAGTTAATCATTGCATTCAAAAAGTTCAACACCAACATTTTCTCAAGGTTTTGTTCCTTCGACATGCTCGTACAAGGGCACTTTCTGGTGGTTGGGCTTTGTCTCTTGACATATTTGGCAGTTAACCATTTGCTGGATTTCTGTGGTCATGCTTAATTGCTTTCCAGAAAATAGTCTCTTGCATGTCACATCATACTCGCATATCTGAAATGAGCAAAATTTTCATCTCAGAACGAAGAGTGTCAGGAAGTCAAATTTCACCTTTCAGAATGATGTCGCCGTGAAAGCTTAATGTATCACGATTGAAGAAGTATGGCTCGAGAAGTGAATATACTTTGTTTGTCAACGAGCCAGGAATCTTTATGAAGTTTCTTGGCCGCAGTGCTATCAGACATGTCTTTGCACACTTTATCGAAGCATGCATCAGAAAGATTGTGCAGTGACTTGCATTGTACGAGTTTCAGCAGCATTGGTTTGGTCGTGAACTAAATAATCACGACTCAAAGCGTCAGCAAGAATTCGTTTTTTTCCAGGGACATTGCTGAAAACAAAACCATAGCGATTCAGACGCATTACCAGGCCAGCCATCTTTAATTACTTTAAGAAGTTCCTCATATAAGACATGGCTTTGCGCAGTTTCTCAAGACGCTCATCAGAAACATTGTGTTATGCATTATATTACGTGAGTTCCAGCAGCATTGGTTTGGTCGCGGAATAAAAAAGCAAGACTCAATGCGTCAGCAAGAATTACGAGTATTTCCTGGAGCACAGTTGAAAACAAAATCAGCGATTCAGACGCATTGTCAGAGATTGCAAGCGTTTTGGAGCTTGGCTGAGAGGTTTCTGCAGAATTGCGTGGATTGGTTTTTGATCATTCACCAAATGGACATGACAACCGTAAGTGCATTGGTAGAAACGTGCCAAACCCAACAAAGCGGCTAAGGCCTCTTTCAATCTGTGCCCAGTTGCGTTCAAAGAGAGTGGGGCACGAGGAGCTTATTCAATGTGTTCGCCATTTTGCAATAAGAATGGCACCTAAACCATATTTGCTGCTGTCAACTTAGGGTCTTGGTCACGATCGTAGTAAGCAAGAATTTGGGCCTTCTGTCATTTTTCTCTTGACCCTTTACTAGGGTTACCATACCTGAAGAGGCAAAATTCGTGACAGTCTCAATAGCTACTTTTCGCAACAACAAAGAAGCGCTACACGGCATTTTGCAGTAGGTTCTTAGAACTACCTATGCACCGAAAAACAACATCAATATCACAGAATTGTTAGACAACAGTTTCTGATGGTTAGATCCTGCGAAACTGTCAAGATTCTGGGCATCAGAATATTTTTTTTTAATTATTTCCGAACAAAAATTTTAACATCGAAATTCCAGACTTATAGCAACCCTACCCTTTACAGTGCACACTCACTAGTCCATTGCAAAGGTATGCTGTTTCGAGTTATTGAATAGGTTGTAATCACTAGCCAAGTTGTATTGCAATCACTAGTCAAGGCGGGTATAGGTGGTATTTTCGTTTCTGAAGGAAACCTCACGTGTATTTACAACAGGTTCCAGATTTCCTGACTTAGCTGGGTATTTTGTCAAAGCACACCGTGGTGTAAGAGTTAGAAAGCTAGGATACGCACCGCAATGAACATGGTTTATGAGAAAAAGGTCTTTCCACTCGTAGCGTAACAAAAGTAATAATTAAATTTCTAGCGTGTAATCAAGATCGCAACTGCAGTCCTAATAAAACAATATTTTCCTAGTAACCAGTGGAATTTGGAGTGAGTTAGTTACAGTAAGTGTTCACTCATAACCTCCAATACTTCCTCTACACTGCTAGTAGATCAGGAAGGGTTCACAAAACTGGGAATTTGGAACCACGAAGTCAGCTTCCCCAGCCTGCTCTCACTACTTGCATTGATAAAACGTTTTAAAAAATGTTTTGCTAACTTGTGGTTGTCTTTACGCGTTTCAGGCATTGCTCGCAGCTTACCCATGGATAAAGTGGGTAATAGGTGGCCATCAACAGCATACTCCCGAAACACTCCCCAAAGCTTCTAACAAGGAACCTGGCCGTGTGCTTTCTCAAGGTCGACAAAACATGTGTTTGGCATACTCGCAAGATTGCTCGAAAATTTCGAGCTGTAAAATTTTCAAGATTGCTCGGTCGGTAACCTGCGGCCCTTTAGCGCCTCTGAATTGGCTCTCTGGATTTGACAAAGTTTGGAATTTAAAGTTGCATTTGATTATGATTACTATTACAATAGATTACAATATGGCTTATGTCCATATGAAAAATAAAACAATATCAACGCTTTGTGGCTCCTCACCGATCATATCGGCCAGAGCTGCATGCTACCGACCCCTTGTTTAGCCTTATTATTAAGTCGTAATGTCACGCAGTGATGATAAACAAAAGCGTAATTCTGCTATGACATAATAATGAACGTAACTCTGTCAGATCTAATGCAAGCACAAAAGTGACATGACGCGGGTTATGGCGGGCCGGATTTTTCCCGCGGGCCGCCAGTTTGACACCCCTGCATTGTAATGTTGCGTTAGAAACAGAAAATCAGCAATATTGTACTGGATAGCGAGTCTGCACGCTGGTTCAGTGCGAGAATCCATTTTTCAAAGTTTTTAAAGGGCTTTGTTTCAGGTGATAAGATCAAAGAATTCATTAAAAATCTCCGATACTTCCGTCTGGTGATTGCTGTCTGGAACATTTTCATCATGTTTGGAATGATCACGTAAGTAGAAAAAATTTTTTTGCCAACTCAGTCAATGATGAATCATGCTACATTTTTTGTGACTTGCAGGTTTTTTGGGTCATGATGCTTCACATTCGGGCGGATCCTGTTGTTGGTATCAAGCAAAAAGAACATTTAGACAGTTCACAACCTCACCATCACGGAAACGTGTTCCATTGGACCACCGCGACTTACTATTGCTTGAGCCTCAATACGGGTGATAACGGCCCTGCTCCTATGGGTAGATACAATGTAGAAGCGGAATATTACAAGTAGCCTACAGCAAACGCTCCGGTTTCGGATGCCCCAGTTCCAACAACTTGCTTTTCTTGTTACACTGCGGTTTTGTTATTACATATGTATTTGTAAATAATCTCTAGTAATAACGTCATGATCAGCAATATTTAGGCTGCGAATAGAAGAAGTGTGCTGCAAGCATTCACTGGCGGATCCAAACCAGGCATTTGAGGAGGCGCCAAAGAGGTCTTCCCTCGTGCAAAGAACGCAGGTTGTCTGTGACAATCCTTGGGTATCACGTAAAGTGGTTACCTTTTGTAGACCAAAAAAGTGAACAATTTTGTTGGTCGAACTATGCGATCATTCACGAAATTTCCACAGTTCAAAAGCCCCTTATATCTTCAACTAACAAAACCTTTGCAGCGGATCCAAAAAGGTCGGTCCCATTTTTCACAAGCTACACAATTGAAAACATTGTTTGTGTCCTGAACAATCTCTTATATCTACAAAAAGTGTTTAAAGCTTTAGGAGGTTCTGGAGCATGCACTCCCAGAGTTGGGTTTAGATCAGGGGTCTCAAACGCGCTGCCCGCATGTGCTCCAGGGTACTTTTGGAAATTTTCAAATGATTAACAGCTACGTTATAATTCACAGGTGTTTAAAAGTGCTCGGCTAGCGAGTTTGCAAGTCCTTTTGCACGAAGGCAGAGACAGCTAGTTTTTAGATAAGTTCAGGTACCGCCATTGTTGCGGCAGCGTCAAAAGGCGACCCTCGGGTTACTTTTGAAGTCTTCATTTGGTCCCAGGCCCGTAACCATGAGGTGCAGTGGGNGCTTCGCCCCCCTAGAAAAATTTTCGCGCCCCCTGGAAAAATGTGTTGGACATGGTTTAAAGCTATTGGAGATAGTTCAAAAAATTTGGCCCCCCCTCAAAACTCTTCGCCCCTCTTGGTGTCCCAAGCTGGTTACGTACCTATTTGGCCCTCGCAGCAGTTTGAATTTGACACCCCTGGTATAGAACATGATAAAGGGCTGACTGAGGGCAGACTCACGAATACACAAAGAGAAGGACAGACAGAATGCATATGTAAAACTGAAGGCAGATGCTACTAGACAATACAAAACTACTAGAATATACAATTGCAAAACCTAAAATATTTCTTTGAATACCCTGAAACTAGAGATGGCGCGGGCTGCTAACAGTCCAGTCTTCGGGTAGTCCGCTAACAATTTTTTAGCGGTGGACGTCACTCCGGGCCGCTGCGGTCTGCTCGCCAATTAGGCGAAAATTTTTGTTTTTGCAAAGTTTCAAAATTTAACAAGGAAATGTTTTGCTGCTGTTCTCTCCATTTAACGGTTCTTCTGATGTTCTGTTTCACTTGTTTCCACCAGGGCTGCGGAGCACCGGAGCCGGCCATTTTCGGTGGAGCCGGAGTTGCTTTTAAAATTTAGCTGGAGCTGGTGGTTAAATTAGCAGCTCCGGCTCCGGACCTTTTCTGCGCACTGACAGTTGCCGTGGTTCGCTCATGCTGCGCGACTAATTAATTTGATCTAAATAGGTCGCCGAGGCGAAATTCGAGGGTCTGTTCGACCAGGGTTTAATGTGATGCGATTTTATTTCAAGTTGTGACTTGTTCTCGTCACATCAGACTGTGGATATACTGCCAAGTGTGGTTTGAATAGGGTTGGCACAGTGGCGTAGCGAGGCTAGATGCCGCCATGTCCATCCCTCAAATTTCCTTACAAGAATATAAAATGAAATAAGATAATGTCTCGTGATTATTTAAAGATATAGGGATTAATAAAGCATTTTTAACATCACAATCAAACACAAACTTAAATGGGTCTTGTTTTTCATTGTCGATTATGAGTCTTACTTTTTTACTGCTTGTCGCCACCTTCCTCATTACTTTTCATGATTTTTTTGCTTTCTTCATTTATGCATATTTGGACCCAACATGTTTCGTCAAATGTTGTTCCCTGTTGGTTTTTAGTCTCCGGTAAGCCCACCGCTTAGCTTTTTAGTAGTTTACTCATTCCAGGGGATTAAACGAAAAAATTAAGGGATGTGTTGGCGGCATACCTACTTTGCAGATGTAAACATTTAATTATGTTATTTCGTGTAGTATCCCTGTTTAAAACTAAAAAAGTACATAGTGCATATAGCAGGCTATAATATTAATTTCGTAATGTGATTTCAGTGATGCAAAGACCGTTTCATTGTTCACTTTACGTTTCAGTAGTGGTTTAATTCTCTTAGAATATACAAAAGGCAACGTTAACTCTTTCGGCACTTGCACGAGGCCCTCTATAGGTGCGGGTCATATTTTGATAAAATAGGCTTAAAACTGGCTCTGGGTGAGAAATGCTGACTTGCAGCCTTCATCGTGACCTGCACGCTTGGTCTGGCTGTAGGGCTTTTTCAGGGGTGTAGTGGAGTGGGAATTCGTGGTAACGGCGTTCCCACACCTTTTTGCACTAGCCTACATTAAAACATGGTTACGATCTCACAAATGTGATAGTGACACGCAGATTTGCACTGCTAGACAAAAGTCTACAGTGAAACAGGAAGATCCAGTGTGGAAATTCTTGCAGGCAAATGCTCACTTTATTTGAATCATTGATGCAGTCTTTTATTTGGTGTGCCGTTCCCACAGCTCTTTCAGCACTACACCCCTGGGCTTCTTCCAATTTCACGTGCATAGTGTTATTCCTTGCCTTCGTTCGTGACTAACAGAACCGTCCTCTGAAAGTCTTAAATAGGGAGCCTTTACATTTGTGCAGGGGGTCTTGACATTCTAAAATTTGACAAAAAATCCACTTAAAGTGTTTCATAGTTCAATTTCGGGGGCTTGGAAAATTGTTTGGTGGGGTCTAAGCCCCCTGTGGCGACGGGACTGGTTAACAAGAGACATCTATTTCAAAAACTGTATTACCAAACCATGCCAAATTCATCAAAATGAGAGCAACACCTTTTCTAAGCTATTCTTGTTGAAATGACTTTTTCTATGACTGGAAACGTTAGTATATCGTTGAACAAAGGGGACTTCTATGAAACTCGCGCTGCTTGTCTGTTGCCTCTGATCCACTCTACTTGCAGTTAAAACTTACAATCTGAGTTGTAAGTTGACCACGCAAACACATTATCAACTGCAGTACCCGCTTCAAGAACATCATTTTCCGACACCATTACGTCATGCGGAAAAACAACAGTTGCATTGAAATTGAGCAACGTTACCTTTGCTGAGTTATGCACTTCAACCGCCAAAATTTAATGTTGATAACCCCACCTAATGACCAGGCTACAGTTTTCTGGCACTTATTGGAAATATCTCGCTGAACATAAAAAAATAGTATGAGATGTCCCAAGAAATGTTTTTTTTTATTTTGGCGACGGCAAGCAGCGGTAAGTCAACGCCTGAACTGTGTTTCTTGATGGGGCGGTTGAGGTGAACACTTTTCCCAAAGAGCCCTACGGTGATTCACTCAGTGGCCGTGGATCGAACGCCCAACCCTCCGATCAAGAGGCGGGCTAGCCATCTCCGCCCCAACGAAATATTCGTCGCCAATGCCTAGGTGTCAGGTGGTCTTATGATGTTGCCGTTGGGGCGTTACTAAGGAACCAACGATAGGAGAAAAAGCATTAAGCTATCCTTGACTATTTGCGGTGATTTCATGCAGGCCTTTTTCATCAGATTTTCAGAGAAGGGGCAATATAAACCTCGAAATACCAGTACCGGGTCAGTAATGTTTGGTAATCTGCAGTCGAATGTGGTCTCCTTTGTTCTAAGGAGTTTTGACTGGGATGGGGGAACGGCTATGTCTGGAGAGGGAGGTGTAAGGACTGGGCGCAATTGCTCCACAAGTAGGTGTGTCAAATAACCCTGATTCTAAAACAAACATCGGGGCACTTTAGCACAT
>JGI24158J21664_10009088_pt1 | contig 13257 bp, 14 predicted proteins | sample Ectturendosymbi3_FD_21664 | JGI IMG/M metagenome (IMG submission 21664) | reverse complement strand
CTTTGCTTTCTGCGTGACAATCTTAAACTATTGATATGGAACTACTGAGAATTGACAAATCAGTTGATGTATTTAATTTCATACCAATGCCAGTACTTCAGTTGCAGTAACTAATGGAACTAGTTTTTCTTTAAGGACATGCAGTTAGTTGATGTTACATTACATCAAAATTCCTAATTTGGTTGTTTACGACTTAGATTGACTTTTCAAATTGAAAACTCACTGAGTTGCAGAAGAGTCTGAAAGGTTGACTTGTGAAATATATAGAAAAACAAAATTTTGCAAGATTTATGTAGTACAGTAACTATTAACAAACATACTATCAAAGACCAAAAAAGTTACTGCTGTTATGGAACTATTTTCATTTTTAACAATGGTTAATTGAATACAGTGTTGTACTATTTTAACCTCCTTAACTTGATGCTCCATTTTGTACTTCCTTCCTTTTTATTGTTCAGCATCTTTCAACTTTCAAGCACTGTTTTTGCTTTTTCGGGTTTAAACGCCGTAGGCAGTTCTCTACATTCAATGTTCTATTCTTATTGCTTTGTTATTTTAACATTCTTTTTTTATTCATGGCACTGTGTTTATTCATTCTAAACAGTGTATACTATGCTAACAAGTTAGGCTAATCAAGTATTGAAATTGCTGCAATTAAAAAATTCTAGCTTATAAATCCTGATTTTTAAGGTTTTGAAAAAAAGGTAAGGCATACAATTTTTGATAATGAAGCAGAAAACAAGATTTAAAAATTTTGGAAATATCGGTATCGTCCCATGAATGGCCAATATATCGGTATCGGCCTCAAAAAAGCCATATCGGTCGATCTCTAGTTTTATAGTTTTTGTTAAGTAGGCTTTTAAAAAAAAATCCGGGTGGGTTTTTTGGGTCAGTTTTTTTTACAACAACAATGGTGACAACCCACTTCTCTGAATCGGGAGATCCCAGCTACATGGTTCAACTATGTGTTCAGAATGCCCTGGGCATGAAAGATGGGCAATGCACATCTTGCTGGCTACACCCACGGATTGTGACCCAGTGGTTGTCCAAGGACCAAGTGGAGTAGATACATCTCTGACCTAGCTTGGTGCTGTCTTGGTGTGGATCCAGCAGAACTATCTAAGATTGCGCTTGATCATGAGGTATTTCGAGTACTCCTAGGGCTGCTGCCCACGTAACCCTCCGTGGAAGAAAAGCGTGCACCAAAATTAATGAATGAGCTATAGTTCAGTATTTCCTGACAAGTTAAATGGTCTAGAAATTGTTTTAATGGTTAAGCCCTATACATTTGACAAAACTTGGGTTACATCTTGAGTAATGCGTTAATGTATTTGCCAGATGTTAATGCATTCTGTGTGTACTGTGTATGTTGAGCAGGACCAAGCATCGAAACTGACGCTAACATCACGAGCTTTCTATTCCGATGTTTTGGGAGAATTCGAAGAGTTTCTAACAAAGTTGTTTGTCTATGACAAAGTTCTACCCATGAATTCAGGCAAGTGTTCTGCTATCACTGCAACGATTAAAGTTAAACCAGTTGTTAAGAACTAAGTGTGAGCCTGCCTGTCGCTATCGGTGATCTACCGTACGGTGATCTACCGTAATTAAAGCTGGTACTGTTGTAATTGTATGCAAAATGCATGGTATTGGTATGCACTTGGCACGAGTCCCAAGAAATGTAATGGATTTGAATCACTGGTGACAGTTGTTGAAATTGTATTAGTTGCCAACGCATTTTGAACAGGGTTGATAAAAATCATGTTTTTTTTAATCAGATTTTTTTGATTTAATCAGATTACTTTGATTTTTATTATTTTTTTTAATGTGTAGGGGATAGCCACCTAACACCTTTAACTTTTTATTTTAACTAGTTTCTTTTAACATAACTTTGTGCTTTGTTTCTTCAAGTACAGCAATTAGAAACAGCTGAGCTTTTATCAAAACTTTTTCTACTCAAGTGTGATATTTAATATTTACACCCTACAAGTAAGTAAATATTTTCCACGAAGGCGCTGCAGTCTGCTCAATCAACAAATTTTTATAATAGGAAATCGATTTCACGTAACTCTACGTATCATCAGTCCTGAAATCTTGTTCAAATGGAATGATTTTAATTTCTATTTAATTGTCGGCCCACTAGCTCACAAGAAAATCAATCAAATGGATTTGAGTCTATTGCATTGAAGCGTGACTCAAGAGCACACCAGCTTCTGTGCCGCTCAGCGAATGGAAAAATTGCCATTCTTGTCTTCAGGAGGTCTCTGAGCCTGTTGATCTGCGTGTTAGGTGCATTGATATTTGTAGTCAGGCGTTTCATCATTAATAAGAACTAATGTAAAAATGCTTTTCTTGGATCAAAAAGCTATTTGTAACAATGGAACAAAGTGCTTCAGTTTGAAAAAATTTGCGTCCATTTTACAATGCAGAACCAATGAGCTGTTGCGGTGGACGATTGCAAGCGTTTACTTTGCAAAAATTGAAGCCAGCGCATGACATGTAGCCTGTAGGTCTTTTTTACACGTGTCAGCGCCGGAAGTGTCATAATCAAAAGTTTTAAGTTGGGCCGGGCTTTTCGGGTCCGGCCTGGTTCGGGCTGAAGTTTGTCAAAAATGTTTCGGGCCAGTATACAAAACGTTTTCGAAGCGATGGACACACTTGTCGCCAATTACTGTTGAAACAATCGAGTTGTTTAAATCTTCAATAAAATGATTAATTGTAAATTATTTAGTCATGTTTACTCTGCTACGCCACCTATACCGCGCATTTGTGCATATCACATGACTCGCTTGGTGCATTTGGCTCTCTGGCCTAAATCGGGCTTCAAAAATAAATATCGGGGTTGGGTTCGGGCTTAAAAATAAGTCCCCTTTACAAATCTGGTCATGACCGTCGTCCACCACTCAGGAAGAGTGTACCGTGGATTAACTTGCCCAATCCAAGAATCACGATCGCTAATTTTGTAAATATTTTCGATGACAGGTGTTGAAGCCTGCGAAACGGCTTGCAAATTGGCTAGACGTTGGGCGTATGAAGTGAAGGGTGTGCCAAAAAACCAGGCAAGAATCGTCTTCGCGGAAGGAAATTTTTGGGGTCGTTCGTTTGCCGCTTTGTCCTCTTCCACTGATCCAGACTGTTTTGGTGGTTTCGGCCCATATATGCCTGGATTTGTGATTATCCCTTATGATGACCTTTCTTCCCTAGAGGTATTTTTATTTCGCTTCCGGACTGCAGTATTTTTGTTAAAGCAGTGTTGTAGAAACATGTATCAATCCGTCAAACCTCAGCAGTCGTTTCGAAATAGCCAGCTGAATGATAAGCCCTCCGTTACCTCTTCCTACACTTGTAAATCTCTTTTGGTTTTGAACAATCTCTTCACATGCAGTAAAATCGCTTTGTTTGTATAGGGTTTGCTAAACGACAGTTAAGTACGGCGCCATCAAAACGTGCACGCCAGACAGCACAGCGCGTAACTGCGTCAAAAAGTGATGAACATTTCCATGTTAAAACGTTTCACCAGGTTTTCCATGGAATATATTTTCTGCCCTATTCTATCCCGTAGCAATTTGCGACTGACCTATCCCATTCCATGGAATTGTTACGAAACTACTGCAGTGATACGAACAGGGTTCCCACGCGGTATTGGAAGTATTGAAAAAGTATTGAATTGTGAAATCAGTTTTCAGGACCTTGAAAAAGTATTGAGTTTATCCAAAATGTATATAAAGAATTGAAAAAGTATGGAAATTCCAAATCCATCAACTTGTTTATTCAAATTTTTTCTTTACCGCTGATGACAGTTTTGCAGATGCTTTTTGCGTTGTGGTTCATGAATAAAATTTTGGTATTATTAAGTTTTTTCATTTAGTATTGAAAAGGTATTGAAAAAGTATAGAAAATGTTTTTTTTAATGTGTGGGAACCCTCTACGAATTTGATTATATCATATGTGTGTGTAGCCTACGAAATACACATATGTATAAAGAGCAATGCGTAATGGATCCCAGACCCAACAATTTATGGCTGTGAAGCAGTAGCGTAGCCATCCCAAAAATTTTGAGGGTGAGCAAAATGTTTGATTTTTAGGCGAATAACACTTTTGTATGGGATACTGCCTCTGAAAGCACAAAATGAATATATGTTCCAAAAATTGTGGGGCATGGCTACCCCCTGGCTACGACTATGCTGTGAAGTAGACCAATGAAAACTGAGTGACTTATATTTTGGTTTTCACCTAAAGAAGGGCCCAACAACCTATTTTTCAGGGGCCTCACGTCACTGCGCTCTGACACGAGCTTTACATCTAATACTTACTGTGCTGTGAGCATATAATAATGGTAATCAACTTCAGAAAATTCCTTCTATACGATGTTAAAATTACTTAAGATGGGACATGGGACAAATTTGAGGTCGACGCTACCATCCCATGTTAACAAATCCCACAGTAATCCCATTCCCACGGACAAGCCTGCGTTCCACAGTTCCAGTGATTAGCTGAAGTTCTGTAGATTAATCCAAGCACTATAATCGTACGTTTGCACATATATTGTGAGATAGAAGTCTAATAATATTGAAGGCATTACAGAAACCTATGTTTATGTTTAGTTTTCTCAGAGCCGAAAATATTAAGTCAGGCTCTTATGACGACAATCAGGAACATTCTGCGTATTGCGCATTGGTGCATTACCTTAACTTTGTGTTTTATTTTGAACGTTGCACGTCATGAAACTACGAAAACCCAATCTCGCATTGATGTTAAAGTAATCACAAGTTCAACGAAACGAAATTAAAGCTCCTTTGTTTTGCTTCTTGCACTTCCACACAGTTCATATATCTTCGCAAAGATTTTATATACCCATGGTTTGCATTCATCTCAAACTAGGAAGTTGCATGTGAATCTGAAATATATTTGTTTGACACATTTTGCGTGTTTTGGATTGATTATTAAAATTTCTCATGTTGGAAATAATTGACCAGTGTGCGGCATGATACTTTTGAGCGTCTGTCGCCTTTAAGTTTTCTTAAATTCGATTTGACTTTTGTTGGTTGTTATTGGGTTTGTGATAGTAATTAACGGTGTTTTTGCAGAAAGAATTGCAAAATCCAGCTACCGCTGCCTTTATGGTAGAACCAGTACAAGGCGAAGCAGGTGTGCGCGTTCCCAGTGACGGTTATCTTTCGAAAGTGAGAGAATTGTGTTCAAGACACAATGTCTTATGGATTGCTGACGAGGTAATTGCTACATCGTTAAAGGTTAAACGATACTTTAATCAGGCTCTACTAACCTAAAACATAAAAACAGGTTAAAAACTGGCCAACATTTTGATAACCTGTTTTTTGTTTAGCCCCCATTAGAGCCTGATTAAAATATTGTTTATCGAAGCCCTAGCGTCTCCGAAACAGAAAGATAATCGTTAAAGGTTGTTGATAAGCTTTATGTTAATTCTGGAAGGGTCGGCAGGACTGTAAAGATGTTTTGCAGGATCTCGTTCTTCTTGATTTGGCGCCTTTGAACTAATGTAAAGAGCCATAGTATCAATTTTAATAGTTCTTTCAAGGTGCAGACTGGTCTCGGACGAACTGGAAAATTGCTGGCGTGCGATCACGAAACTGTGAAACCTGATTTACTTGTTTTGGGTAAGGTGGAAGTTACCTATTTGCTTAGAACAGTTTGCTATCGCTGAATTCAAAAACGGATTCCTCACATTCAGATTTTGTAGAATTACCAGATACAATTTGCTAGCAGTGCAACCTATGAGAACACAGGGAACGCTTGACATACAAAAAATGCTTGAAGCAAGTATTCCAAATTTTATACAGTGTAACTCATGGGTCTTTTCTTCCACCTCGTTTCGTCTGCGGCCCGGAAGCGAAAGGCAGTTGTGGTTGGGGAAAAAGTGTGCCTCACGAGACACTTGTTGAGTAGTTTGCTGTTTGTGTGAAGCCGCTATGCGCAGAGCACGAATGCCGCCAATTTGTGTCATTGGTTGCGACTTGGTCAGAAGTCTATATGAAAGAAAAAAGGAAAGGTGGAATATGATACAAAGATATTGATAACACTGGGACGCTCAGCAGCGAAACACCAGCCTGATATAGATTTGCTGCTCGCGCATGTAATTTTACTACGGTCGTACCAAATGGGGTAAAGGGGGCACAATGCTCCGGGCTCTGAATAGTCCCAACAGTGTCGCAAGTACTTTATTCAGTACAGTACATTTGCTTCCGAAAGACCTCAGGTTCGAACGTGGGGGCGCCACAATTGTTTCTTTGCCCCGGACGCCATCTAACCTCGTACTACGCACCTGCCGCTCACGCATGTAATTTCCGTCGAAAGGCAGTTCTGTTGAGACTAAATATCAGTCATTTACCAGCTGCTTGAGCATTATGCGAATGCAAGCTTAAGAAGCTGGTTTCCGACGTGTGTCCGACAGTATAATTCCAAACTGTATCAATATACTAACATCGTTGTTTTGCTACCAAAGGGAAAGCTTTAGCTGGAGGGGTTTATCCCGTCTCAGCGGTGCTCGGCAATGATGAAATTATACTTACGATAAAGCCCGGTCAGCATGGCTCAACGTTTGGAGGAAACCCTCTTGGTTGCAAAGTCGCGATTGCTGCTCTCAAGGTGCACTTAGTTAATCCATGCTTTTGTTTTTCATACGAAATACTTGTCTTGTTAGAAATCGAACTAGTTTTTTGCTTATTTTCTGTGACAGTGCAAGCACAGAGATTATGATGTTACTTCTATTCCACGTTACACGTCATCGTTCAGAAATAAGTTCAGCTTTACATATCTGTGAGTCATTTTTTAGGTTCTTCAGGAAGAAAATCTTATTGAAAATGCTGCGAAGCTTGGAGTCAAAACTCGAAATGTTCTGTCATCCTTGCCAACTACAGTTGTTGGAGAAGTCCGTGGAAAGGGATTGCTCAATGCCATTCTTGTCAAAGATACTGACTGTGAGTTTTTGCAGAGTAGATGCTGACTGCAGAAGTTGGTTTATTGCAGTAAAGTAAGTTGCTGAGTTGTCATTATTTCGGTAAACTTGCAGATATTAAACGAACTTCATGTCATATTCGTGCAGCAAAAAACGTCGTTTTCAACAATAAATTGAGATATCATGTAATCGTGACATTCAAGGGCGTTCCACTGTGGTAAACAGTGCTGCATATTGCTGTACCTCTTTCACAGTCAATATATGAAAGTGGATTTCTAATTTTTTCTGTGAGCGACGCAACTGTGAGAGAGAGAATTACATTGTTAACATCTTTTGAGTAAAGGGTTCTGCTGAAATAGTGTTTGTTTGTCAGGTTTTTATTGAGTGTGTGGTTCGACCACATCGTAAACAAATCGAGTGCATAAACCCACGATTTTGACGTAGCCAAAGCTATGTCACAAAATTTTGAAACTGATTTTTTCGCAACTGTATTCGAGTAACAGAAGTGTTGTAGTTCACTTTCTGTCACGGTGTGGCAGACGTTAACCTCTGTGGAGTACAACCAGTGATGCTCAATTAGGAATTGTGACGCTTCGTGAAGTGAACCTTCAAAGCTTGATAAGCAGTGCAAAAACCGGCAAAGTGGTATGGTGAGCAGAACGCGGGCGCCGGTAAACGTAATAGGCGGAGCTCAATTCCAGTCGGGTGATACTGCAGAAAAGCGGTACTTGCGCCCTGTCAAGACGTATCGTTTTCAATGGTAATGTGGGGATGCAAGAGAAACCTTCACGTGCAGTGCTGCCGCTTAGCCCCCGGCGGAAAGTCTGCGCTGATGAGCGTCCGCTGACCACCACTCGCGACATTTAAAAAGTAACAAATTCCTTATTTTCAAAAACGTAGTCCGTTTCTCGCACATACAACGATAAAAACTGATTAACACTGCTTGTACTTTGCGTTAAAACCAATAGAGTATGCGTATAATTGTTTTTCTGTAGCACACTACCTGATTTTGTACGTTCAAAGTGTTAAGAACTTACAAATGCCAAACATTAAGTGGAAAAAAGTGAACAAAGTCTGGGCTCCGGCCATTTCTTAATTGCAATCCTGGGCCAGGCACTGCTTAGAGAGATTTACTTTACTGAAATTCATATTTGTGTTCGGTTTGTTCAAGACGTGTCAAGTGTTATAGTATGCGACTGCACTGAGTTGGCTCTGTTGGAATCACACCTTTTTAAACTTAAATGTGAATGATCGTGTTGCCAAGCAGTCACTGAGGAGTGCGGGTCATAAACGATGTTGACGTTACTGACAGGAAACTGGAATCAACACACTGCAACAACCAGTTTCTTTGTATTTTAACATGTATTCTCCGGTGTGAATAAACGTACAATGGAATATATTTCACAACAAAAATACTCACTGCTTTTCCTGCAAATTTTGTTTATTCTCGTTCAGATGTAAAGAAAATGCTTCTTTCGCAGCATTCAACGCTTGGAAGATGTGTCTTCGACTTCGAGATCACGGTATTCTGTGCAAACCCACTCACGACCACATCATTCGCCTTGCCCCGCCGTTGTGCATCACAGAAGAAGAGCTTGACTTAAGTCTTTCAATTATTAGTTCGGTCGTCGAGTCTTTTGCGTAGTATTTGTACGATTGATCATATTGAGGGATCCGAGCCGTCAAGCGCCTTTTCAAGTGGTGGTTGGTCAGTGACGTTTTCCTCTCCATCGTAGCAATAGCTCGCTTGCATTTATGTATTAGGTGTGAACACATTAGCACAGCGGAAATTTAGAACGCAAAGAAATGACTGCTTGCAAACCCAATGTTGTTTACGTTTGGCTCTGCGTAAACTTCCCAGCTTGCACAAATTTTGTTTTCCCTTGCTGTGCGTCTTGATCACTTTCGTGAAACAATGAAACTACACATTTTTTATCGAGGATTGTATGAGTGAGCACCATTCGTTAATGCCGAGTTGGTGTGCCTAAATTTTTAGGAATAGTGGTTGCGTTGCCTTGACACCCACTTATGGACGATAATTTGTAATATTTTGGTCTTCCACAACGTTTTCAGAATATATTCTGAGAAACTCGAGAATATTTTACCCCGCACACCAGACAGATTGGTCAATACATCATGACCAGTGACTGTTAAAGTTTTTCTTTTCAATAAGGCAGGTTCCACGCTACTGCGCCAAAGTATTCTTCAAGTTAAAAGTGGTGCTGTAACATGCGATGATCTTGTTCATGTACTTTGGTATGTGGGTGGTGTGATGTCAATTTCGAAAACAAGATGTTATCATCTGACGAAACTTGCCTGTGTCTGAATTCAACAAAAACTGCGCTTGGCATCCGTGTTGGCACAAAAACATGTTCCAGTGCCCAAGCGCAGAGGCAGCATTCGAAAGTGCCTTATGACAATAAAGCGAAAACTCATTGGAGTTCGACACTTGTCTCCACATATCCCTAGATTAGTCCTTCCTGTATATTTGATAAAGTCTGCTGGAGACCTGAAGTTACAGTTCAGGGAAAACGAAACCCACTAAGGATGCCGTGTGAATAGGAATGATTAAATCTGCAACAGAACAGAAAAATGATATGTTGGTAAGAGTGTGTCCCAACCTGCTGCGGTATTGTGTAGACTAGGGTCTCCTATCTTTTTTGTCCGAGGGCCGGACAATTTACGTAATGTGACTGTTTCGTGATGTGTTATATTCTACAAATTTTCCGTAAGTATGTCTATTAATTGACAAAATATTGCTCCAAGATGAACTGGCTTCGCGGGCCATGGTTTGGAGATCCCTGGTCTAGACAATCCAGGTGACAGTTTGTGGTGTGCATGATCGAATTTTTTAGTGCAGTGCAGTTATCTCCTTGTTTACTGCATTAAAACGTTCACGAAGCAGAAACAAGCAAAAATAAAAAACGTTCAAAGCCGATCAGCGACGGGGCGTGCAGAAGTCTGGTGATGCCCGGGACAACTGCTTGATTGTATAAGACCACGATGTAATCGTAATCGATTGAACTGACGAAAAATCACATGTAATCGTAATCGACGGTTAATTTCGCGATTAAACCTGGAAATCTTCATTATAGATCATGCACTGTGCGATGAACCGCAGTTATGGTGGCTGGGTTTCCTCATTTGCTAAGTTTCAGGGGAAGCCATTTGCCGTTGTGTGCTTTAAATCCAGTTGGTCTAGCGGCAAACACAGCGTTTGTCGCGAATTCTGTTCCAACTAGCCTTCCTGTTGGCCGCCAGAAGTAACGTAGTGAGACGTAGCAACAAAAATGAAGAGCTTTTCTTAAAAATGGGTTGACATTTCGGTAGCAGAAGAGATGGCGGTACATTTCGATGTTTTATTTATATCTTTTCAAAGTGAACCTATGAATGTAGATACTGGAGTAGGTTATGTATATAATTCGTGCAGTAGTTTATATAAATTAACTTTTTTTCACAGGAGTAAGGAAATTTAAACCCAAGTCGAAAGCACCTTTCCACAACGCTGATAACTAGCATGTGAACAGAGATCATTTACGAATACAGTAATCTCCCAGTAAAGTTCGCAACTTGAATGTGAGCAGTATGTCCGAACTTGGCAATTGTGCTTAATGCTCTACATAAAAAGCGTATTATTACGTAATATAGGAGGCCTGTATATGTATCAGCAAAAATGAAGACGCTTAATTGCTGATCATTAGGGCTGAAGTTTCGAGACTGATTGTTGCATTGACTGAAGCTAACTAATCTCTTTAGCAACACACAGTGTTTACTTATACTATTCACATACAGTCATGGGCGTGACGAGGTTAGATAGCGCCCGGGGCAAGAAGTAAGTTTGCCGCCCCAATGTTCGAAACAGGTTTTTCGGAAGCAAATGTACTGTATTGAAGGAAGTACCTGTGACATTGTTGGGACTTTTCCGCGCACCCCGCAGCCATTTGGCGCCCGGGGAATTGCGCCCCCTTGTTACGCCCCTGCATATAATGTCAGGTAAAGCCAAGCGTTTGAATGAGTCACAGGTTGGAAGTAATCTCTAAGTTGAGCCAGACAAATCCACCAAGCAAACGAAGCATCGCACGGAAGTACGAAGTTAGTGAGGCTACTATTAGAAAAGCCTGGGCGAAACGAGAAGTTATTCATACACGTTCTGCTCTGATGTCTGAAGAGACGAAAAAAAATTTTTTAGAGCAGTGGTTTTCGACCTGGGGGTCGTTTGCCATTTTTGTGGGGGTCACGAGAGCTTCTGATAAAAATATTCATGATTACGTCTAGATTTTATGTATCGCATATAGAACCGCTTTTTAACGTAGCCAAAATAATTGGATCACCTGGCAGAAATGACAGCCTATTTGTCATTCAAAATTGTTTTAAGTGTGATGATGACCGTTACAGTACTGTTGCGTTTGGCAATGCACGAATAACTTTGTGATGTATGAATGTATTCGTAAATTAGATGTGTGATTGCTGTAACTAACTTGGGAGTTATTCTAGTTTTCAATGAGTTGTGATGTGGAGTGATTTGTATACGTCACGGGTCTCTCGGATCTCTCTTAATGATGTTGCCATTTGCATCGATTTAATAAAGGAGTCTTTGTTCAACACAGTGATATTGTATATTATTTTTTCGTCATTGCGATTTTTTATTGTGCAAACACAACTGCATTTCATATGCCTGATTGCAAATTTTCGGAAGAGGGTCGTTACGTTAAATTGGGTTGCAAAATGGGTCACTGCATGAAAAAGGTTGAAAACCACTGATTTAGAGCGTCTCTCGGGAGGTTTACAGAGATGGAAGATAAGTTATACCTTTAAGGCAGGTAATCTTGAAAGCAAAAGGCAAAAGAGAGCATAAACATGCATCAGCTGACCATTCCTGACTTGTTTAAATCGTGAGCTTTAGCACCATACTGTTGCTTGTTTAAGTTTTTTGATGACAAGTTGTGTTGTCATGTTTGACTCTGACTCACTGCAAATACCAATAAATTAGTGAAAAAGTTGAATCCAGATTTTTTGAATGTTTTTTGCGAACTTAACCGGGAGATTACTACTGGTAACAAAACTCAAAAGAAACTAGTGAAGTTTAGTTGACTTTTGTTACAATGGACCGATATGCAGCTACACTGGCATCACTGTTCATTTCAAATAAAAAGCTACAAAATAATATGCTGCGCTTGCAGACGATCCAAAGGTCGCCACAGCTGAAAACATCGTAACCCGTACTTTGAAACAAATAGTCAGAAATTTTGAAATTACTAACAAACGAGTTTGCAAGGTTTCTGGACGAATGTTCAAGCTTGGTAGATGTCGTTTGACTGACAAAAGATTCGAAGCGTTGATGCTATCAACTGTAACAAACATTTGAAACATTGAATATTTTTCTTTATCAATATTTAACGTATTTGTTGCAGTGGCATAACTGACGAATTGCCCCCTGGCAAACGAAATGTAAAAACTGGGCACCAACTAGCTTACATTTTAATATTCGTTTGGTTTCCTGTAGGTTGTTGTTTTTTTTGCATTTTGGGGAATATTTTCCGTTGAAATTTTAGGATTTAAGTATAGCCATCCACGTTCGTATTCACCATAATTTCTCAAGTTTATTTTCTGAGTATTGGCTAGTGGGCCTCTTTCAGCTAAGTTTCCACCCATAGCTCAAACCTCTAATTACATCACTTGTTTGTTGACTGCACAAACTTCTCAGTAAACAATGTGATTTTTCTTTTTTCTGGCACATAATCCTTGCAGATTGGAACTGAAATTTCGTTTATTGCATTTATTAATGTCGTATGTTGTCTGAACATTTGCTTACCGTGTATGCTCGCTTATTAGCCGCAGTTTTTTACCTGGAATATGGCCTGTATTTTGCCTGCGGCTTATACGCGTGACATACCCAGAGGGACAAAGTTTTCTATCAGTAATAGCCTTGACGGAACAGAAGATGACATTCTCTGGACAGATGTTCGCGACGACACCCATGACACAGATGAAGAAGATGAAGACGACACCTACGACGATCTACCGTACTTGTAGACGTACTTCCTTCTTCCGACGAANAAGATTTCTTAGGTTNTGAACAATAAAATTGACTTTCATTACATTTGCCTGNAAAAATNAATATTTTGTGGTTGATTGATCGCGCAGGGTCTTCACCGGTGAAAAGGTCAANTGACCTGCGGATTATTCGTGAATTACACTTGATTCTCGATATCTGGCTGAAATTTCTGCTGCGGCTAATAAGCGTGTATATACGGTAAAGGGAGGTCGGCCCCTGTGACCATAGTGGGACTCTTGAACCACCCAGATTTTTTGAAAACTACACAGGT
>JGI24158J21664_10009087_pt1 | contig 13258 bp, 9 predicted proteins | sample Ectturendosymbi3_FD_21664 | JGI IMG/M metagenome (IMG submission 21664) | reverse complement strand
TCCACGATGGGTGCAAGCAAGGAATCGATCAGCAAATTTTTAATAGGAAATCGATTTCACGTAAAATTACGCATCCTCAGTCCTTATTCAAATAGAATCAGTCTCACAGGTCTGAGCAAAGGATCAATGCACTGGTCTTGAGTTAGAAACGCTTTTCATTACGCCAATTTATTCACATCGGCGAGCCCCCACCAAGTTCACTTGTTTTCTACAGCAATTAGACCATTTCTACGGTCTGTTCCACTCGGGAAATTTTGTTAAAGCTTTTCAGGATCTCATTCAGTTTTGCATTCTTAAATAGTTTCTCTGCAGATTCAAAAGTATGTTGACAACCAACTTCATTTTCGGTCGTCTACTGTTGCAACCACTCCATTGGCGTTGAGTTGAATGTGTAATTCACCACGAACGGGATGAGCGCGGAGAACAACAATATATATGCGTGGCACGAGCAAGCAATAATAGAGTGATCACGGCATGTGAACTGTTGCTTGCTGCCACAGTGCGAAGCTTTGCACACACGCCGCTCGGGCTTTTCCGATCGCAACATGACTGGATCTCGTTTGACACAAAAGCATTCTAAGATTGAAAAATAGCACCGCTTGTAAGTAAGACCAACTTCAGCAAGAGACAACCACTTCGTTTAAGGGAGTGCACGGCGAAAAAGTCGCCGACTGTTGATCTGAAACAGTTGCTCCCAGTCGGCGTGCGATCGTGCGCCACTTTTGAGATCCTTTGATATCTTCGTGCACCAGCAATTTACGCGAGAACGTAATTCGGTCGAAATTTCGATTTATTCACGGGCAGATCACTTATCGAACGACACCCAACAATTCAAAAAATGACATGCGAACAATTTTCGCTGAATCTGGGATATGCGTTTTTTAACCCAAGTTCAAACAGCATTGGAGTCTACGTAAACAAACCGAGCATCGATCGTATCGTAAACTTGAATGTGCTTTCGACCACTCCCGGGAATAACCGACAGCATGCACACATCCGGTTGCGAACAACTGATATTGACCATGATAAGTCAACAGCGACAGATGCCGACGTGTTTTTTGGAAGAAGGGTGCAGGCAATAATAAGACGCCAGTTTGTGGTAATCTGTGTTGTGGAGTATGTAAATTGTCGGAAGAACACACAATGGCCGCTATTTTCGAGCTACTTACACGAAACTGCCTCTAGAATCCGCAAATACAGCTCACTGATCACTAAAAGCGATTTAACGCATTCCACACTGAGCTTCGCAGACTCACCCACTGTCTCCGAAGCTAGTAATGAACTGTATCTCTCCATCGTCATTTTCCGTCTTCGACTTTCGTCTTGGAGATCGATCGCTCGAACTTGACGAGGAATCGCTGTCGCTACTGCTTGCGCCTGGCACATCAAACCTCATACAAGTGATTTTCTAATGCGAATGTGCAAGATTTTCAAAAAGAACATGCCGCAATTACAATCGCATTACAGAATAGGGTATTGAGTCTGTCAATATGAACAACCCGTACCTCAACGTTAAGTCCAACAAGCTGGTGTGGTTATTGCCACAGCGATAGAAATTTTCAAAGGCGTTTCGGACACGTTTGAATGACGCATTCTAGTTGGCTGTAACGACGATTGCGTACTGCTACAAATGGGCCTTAAAAGATGGCCAGGGCCTCTATTATGATGTGGAGGAAGGTCGGGGTTTGAACACATTGGTCAGTTTTTATTTAGACACTGAAAGTTCTCTTAGTGATCGGTTTTCGAAAAACAAAAATTTAAACCAACAACACTGCATCCATCTGTGACCGAATTACCTGATTCGCTTCCTTCAGCGTCTGGATCCCTTAGTACATAACTCAAAGGTCCGATCACACGACCCTGCGGATGACAGTAAGACCGTGAAGACCAGAGGCGCATGCTAGAGTTTTGAGTAAACCCGCGTGCACCACACTATTTAAACAAAGTCTCAAAAATGCAAACTCTTTCAGTCAAAATGATTTTTGGCATGCAGAAACATCAAGTAATGCATTCGAAGAACAAGGGTGTGCGTGATAAAATCCTGTATTGCTCCACACAATCAGCTAGATGCAAAAAGTTCTATACCTAGCTTTCGGCTGGAGCCAAGGATTTTGACTTTTCTGTGGAGAATTCAAATAAACAGAACCTTTGTTCGGTTTTACATACGTCGTCTGTAACTAATGCATCACCTTAAGCCGGGTGTCTTTTAAAATTCTTCGTTCGCGCCTGGATTTTTTCCCAGACATCCTTTGCTTTTCGTAGTCGAGAGCCTTTGCTCTGTCCATTTTGTCCTGCATCGACTGGTCCAAGTTGAGAGCGTCGGTGAAGTCCCCGGGGAATAAACCGAATTCGAGAGAGAATGTTTCCAGGTCCTTAAGTGCAGCATTGTTCAGCTCCTTCACCGGAGGAATATCTTCGAGTTCATTCAGGAATTCCTCGTCAGACCACAAATCCTCATCTTCCTCTGTGAACACAGCGACGACACTGAAGCTGATTAAAAAAAACACTAAAGCGGCAAACACCTCGCCAAAAACTAACACAACTGGTTGTCCCAGGGTTTTACAACAAAAAATTAACACTGCGCGCTGTAATAAAATCTAGCCATATAACATAACAAAATTAGCCATAAAAACATTGCTTGCATTAGTTAGCTATTTTATTGGTGTACAATCATGCAATTTTATAGCGGAAAAAATTGAACTCCACGGACACTCAAATTTGCATAACAGTCACTTGACACATCACCGCAACAGAGTGTAGGCTTCAATATCACAAAGTCTAAATAGTTAAAAACGCAGCCCAATTCACTTTGGAAATAATACAACTCATACACAGGTTTATCATTACTCTCATTGTGTTCAGGCACATGCTTCGTAACATCATCGATACGCAAAGTACCATGGTAATACGTACAGACTTTCGCAGCGCTAAATGTGTCTTCATTTTCATACTGACAATTTCGACAGGATAAGTCAGGGTATAAGTTGACCACCTGCGTTTGCGCGGGGACTTCAGGTGAAATCCACCCAAACAGACATGATGACACAGTGGAGTTCCTTTCCGCTGCATCTACCATCATGAAAACCAAATACCAAACACTACCGAAAGAGTGATTTGCACACCTTGCTAATGCTACGACTGCACCCTCCAAGCCACGCAAGTGCGGAAAGCTGCGCATCAGTTGTTTCTATTCGCCTAACGTTATTTGAAAGCTGTTTTTTTTTCGCTGAGACAATTTCGGTCATTTGTCTAATCAGTAGCCTGATTTTTCAGACATCATGACTGAATTGACTATACCTTTTCGGTCATTTAAGAAAAATTTGGTTTATGGCCGAAAAAATAAGCCCACTTTAGAGATAACTTCCTGCTACAGTCAAATGTGCAGTTCATGGTCGTTTTCGTTCTTTCTTTCAGGCTTAACCGAATAAGATTTAGACTGAAGTCGCTACGGCGTTATTGTAACCATTCTAAGTCAAGTAGTCCGGGCAGGGACGAAATTCTAAAATTTAAAACACGTTTCATGGCACGTCAGCGATGCCTCTTGTCGACGACGTCCGAATTTCATGTGGCAAACCTTCCAAACCAACATCGCAAGTAGTTTCAATGCAAGCGAAAGAAAAATATTTGCCTCCCACCATCTTCCTCGGCATCATCACTCGGACTGTCGCGTTTTATTGACGAAGCACTATCCTCCTCGTAAGTGTAACCGATTGTCGCTTTCGATGCGGCCAGCAGCTGCTTTTTCGCTTCGGCCTCCTGCCTTTTGAGCGTCAGCTCTGGGTACGTTTCGTTTATATGTATTTTGTTCAGGTGTTGAGACTCGGAAACGCCCCTGTAGGAAAGAGAAAACTTGCACTGTTAACACCAGAGGCTCATGTGAACAATAACTGCTTACGGGATATCGTATATTGCACGCAAAATAGGCCGTAATTACCTGTGTTTGTTGTAAACTAGAATTCTGTATCTCTCATAGTTGCACTTCCTTTCCTCTTTATCGGTAGTAAGTTCAACTTCAGTGGAACTTTTTACAGACTTAATGAAATCCAGGTGAGCTCGAACGTCAAACCTTAAAGAAACCACACATATTTCTAGCAATGCAGCGTAAACAAGACATAGAGGTGAAAATCTTACGAGGTATTAAATTGAATGAAAGTGCAACCAATCTGAAGAAAGCATGAAAATTGATCTGATCAACCTATCGCCATATCAACTGACAAAAATCAAATAATTAAAAAAAATAACTTAATGCAGTGAAAAATGGAACACAAATTTTTATTCGGAACACAACTAGGTTGAAAAATCAATTGAGGAATGTTAAACGTCAGACCGGCTGCTGCAATTTCATAGAATTAGAAATAGGTTTGACAAAATACTACAGCAGATTTTATGTCTGACTCACTTTTACCTTGCCACAAATAAGATGCAACTGACAGTATGGCTGTAAGGTACAACTGACAGTATGGCACACATAATACGTACAGTAAGTAGCTTCATTTCAGCAACAGCTTCACTATTTTCTTGTCAGAAATTTGCAGCATAATAATTCCCATCCAACCAACACTGATTAATACAACTTTTAAGACTTTTAGCAATATATACATTATCCTGAAACTAACAACTAATGACTTTTCTTACCAAGGTAACTATTACAGAGTTTGAGTGTTTTTGTTTGCTTTTTAAAACTCTGTACTCTTGTTGGAGTACCACAAGTAGTCTGCAGGTGCCTATGTCTTCTTACTACACCCTGCAGGTCACGCGACTACTTTCTTAAGGAATACAGCACAGGTTGCAGGACCATGGCAGTACCGAGCAGGAAGCTTTCCTTGCACCCATCCATGAAAACAACCAGATGACTGTACAGGAAAAACAGTGCCATTTTTCAGGTCGTCTGTATGACCTGACTGAGAAACTAACGCATTCGACTAGCTTCAGAGGCACATGCTCAAAACATTGTACCTTTCAGCCAGAATCATCAGCCACCGACTTTAAAATTACTTTTATCACTACAGCAGTATCAAACGTGAAAGGTATCTGAAGAGACTTGACGGGATCAGAACTGTTATTTCTGAGTAAACTGAACTGTGTACCAATAAAAATGCAAAACCAGTAGCTTGTTTTTAGTCAAAGTTATAGCATTTTGTGAATATGAATTTCTTATGCACATGGGATACCCTACCGATCAATCATGTTTGTTCTTTCTCCTTGCCATGGCATCATTGAGTTGTTGCCATCACTTGCAGTTCCTGTTTCATCAATATGCAGTTTGCATTTTCTTCCATGAACCTGACAGAGATACAAACCAAACTTCATTTCAGGCAAAAATATGATATAGAAATTATTTTTAAAAAATTTTCAGTTTTCCTGTAAAGGTTTCTTTGGCATAACAAATCCAGAGAGGTACCATGCTTATTCAAATAAAAAAAAACTATTTATCTGGCTACAAATACCTAATTAACAACTTTAGGCCAATGGTAAAAATTGCAAATGGACTGGTAATCCAGGAGTGATTAAAGAAAATAATTGATGAAAATTTCATACATTGTGATAGCTGTCGTAAAACCTTAGTGAAAAGTATATACAGTATTTCTATCACATACTCGCATGTTGTTTTGATAGACACCTGAAATAATGTCAGTGATGAGACAATGTCATGGACATTGGACAAGGTGACATTTTTTTGTCTGCCTTGTACCTGTGATATATATCAGCAAATATAACCAAAAATACATTAAACAGGCCTGAAATATGTTGTGCATGATGATCTAGTAAACAGGTTAACTGAGCAAGACGGGAAAAAAGGCATCTAACTACCAAGTTTCCTGAAACCCTTGCAAATTTTATTGAAACACTATGTCATCAAATAAGTGTGCAAGTACTGTATTTTTCAGACCATAAGGTGCACTTAAACTCCTTTTATTTTCTCAAAAATCAAAAGTGCACCTTATAATGTGGTGCGCCTAATGCATGAATCTGGTTGTGCTTTTTTATCTAGAACTAAATGTATGTGGCAAATGGTGCTATATATTCATTTAATTGCTAGTTATTACTTTTTCTCAACAGACCATCATGTTACATAATAAATTAACAACAATTGCAATGAGCAGCGTATTTTGTTTCAAGAGTAGCCAGCACATAGTACAGATTACATTACTCCACAAGGCTCTTGACTACATTAGCACACACCAAATCAAACATGCACACAAGTTCATTTCATTCTATTTGTGTCTAGCAGATTAAGCATGTGTGACAGATAAAACACCCTTGTATGTAATGACAGATTAAACTCCCAGTGGCGACTCTGGCAATTAGGAGTTATTGTGAAGGAGTTGAATACAGTTTGACTTATCTACATTTTGCTTCATTCAATGCATCTTATAACCCGGTGTACCTTATGTATGAAAAAGAACACCTAGCATTCCATTTTTGATACTGTGCCTTATATTCTGGTGCACCTTATGGTCCGAAAAACACGGTAAGTGCAAAATGCAGCAGTTAACTTTATTAGTGTTATCAACAGTGTAAGTGCACAACAGCAAAATCATGTATTCATCTTGCTGTAATGATTACCAACTGGTGCACCATTCACCTTATTTAGATGAACATTAGGAACAATAATAAAATTAAGTGACAATGTTTGTGGCTCTAAAAAGTGAACACACAGCCCCTGTGTAGTGACATAAAACATATTGACACCTACTCCCCCTGTTTGTTTAGTCATTTTTCAGTTATAGATCTTTTTTTTCTAAATACTGTAACCGAAAAAAAGTAAGTCAATTCAGTCATAATGTCCAGAATAATAGACTTGTGACTACTGTCACAGAGAGTTATAATATAATACTATTATGAAACAAATGATTGAAATGTCTCAAGCAAAAAAAATAGCCACCACGTATGTTGCGTTGCAAAGTCTATGCATTAGCATTAGAATATAAAGGCAAGAATAGATCTGTTAAAGAACGTGTGCTGTTTGACACCAATTCATGTATTAATATTTCATATTGCTCTAACCAACTTCTAGTTCATAAACAATGGTTTATGACAGTCTAGTCTTCAAATTTCTAAGAGCAGGACTGCAAAATCTGAGTTGTAATTGAAGGAACTTGAGGTCAGTGAAATCAGATCCAGAAATTGTTACGACCCCAACTGATTTTGATTGCGTTGCAAGTTTGTATGAGAAAGAAAATTTTAAGGCATATCAAATCAAATTTGTCAAACATTATGTATGTATACTTATGCTATATATGCATTTAAGCAATTTATTTCAGAAAAGAAGTTTACTGCGAAAAGACACTGTAGCTACGCATGTTTATCAGCAGTTAAGTGAGGTGCAAAGACCTACAACTGCCTTATAACATTGCAACTTTCTCAGGAAAATTTCTGTGATGACTTTACCTTTTCCATTTTTCTTTGGTTAATTTGACATTGAATGACCCCACTCACAAAAAATCCAAAAATCAAAACCAAAAATTTGTTTCCATTGCAGACTCAAAGACTTGCAGAGTTTTTTTGATGGTTTGAACAGTTCTCTAGCACAATCGCCTGGCCAGTTGTGCAGTTGGTAAGACAACTGAAAACAGCTTGAAACAGGCCAAATCATACCGACTGCTAAGTGTGAAAGTGTTAAGTTACTGTTACTTCATATCTAATAACTAGCTATTGATACATCAATGCACGCACTGCTTTTGGTCTCTTGCAGAGTCATTCACATGCTTATCTGATTGGATTTGAGTAGGTATTTCCAAAATCCAAAGAGTTCACTACTAATGATGAACATAAGCTTGCTACGTGTGCAGCAACCTCAAAATGATGCACCTGGGCATTGCAACACCCTAGTTGGGTAACTATGGCTTAATTGATTTGAACAATGAGGCAACATTAACACCTTGGCTGCCGGCTACCAATACATCATACTCAGAAATTGACCTAAAATCAAACGTATTTCGGTTGTCTTACCAACCGCACAGCTCCTCTGCCGATTGTGCTAAAGGGCTGTTGAAACCCTCAAAAGATTCAGCAAGTATTCTAGTCAGCAAGTTAAAAAATTTGTTTTGGGTTTCAGGTTTTTTGTGAGTGACATTATAATTTTGGCCATTTTGGCTGCTGGTACCTCACCTGGGTCCAACTGCTAGACGGAAGTATTTTGCTGAAGTTTTCATTGGAAACTAAGCTAGAATCCAAGTCTTTTAAGCCTTTTATCAACGTTCTACCGTTTCTGGTTCAAAAGTTATGATCTAAAATAAGCAAACTAATTAATTACCTAATTGTGGGATTAAGCAATTATTTTGTTTCCTTTAGATCATAACTTTTGAACCGGAAACCTCAGCAAGTCATCCAAAGTATCAAAAAACTCTGATTTTGGTCTAATTTCCAAAAAAACTTAAGCAAAAAACTAACATCTAGCAGTTTGGGCCTAGGGCCAGATGAAGTGGGCCAAAGTGGCATGAAAGTATTCCACTTATGGAATGACGTTACTTACAAAAAATCCGAAACCAAAAAAAAAAGTTTTTTTCATTGTGAACTACAAGACTTACCAAGTCTTTTGAGCATTTAAACAGCTCGAGTTATGCTTGCGCAAAGCCACATGTGAACAGGTTGTTTTCATGCAAATTAGTTGAATTAACCCGGCATTGAACATGTTAATTACGTGCAATCTGTTACAGATTATTTTCATAGGTGCCAAGTTAAATATTTCTATGCAAAATTCATGATGTCACAAAACAGTACATCAAAATCTCCTTAAATTGGTAAAATCATATCGGTTGATATATCCCAAACTGGCCACACTAATGTCAATTTTGCGAGCGACTCACAATTATTGGATTACTGGTAGTCATGTTTTCAAAATTTTAAGAACACGTTCACAACAGATTAAATTGGAATCATGAAAAATTGGACACACAATTGCCAAAAGTATTTATGCAAACTGCAGTGCAGCCTTATCAATCCATGTGCACATCAACCTTTCAATATTAAGTTCGTCTGCCACAGTGGAATGAATCTTTAGCAAACAACAAGAATTCAGCCTATGTTCATTTTTGGGATCACTCGTGTCAAATCACCCAAAATTTTACCACTTTTTAACCCTACTATCACCGATTTGCTTCAAATTTAGTATGCAGATAGGTTATGTAAAATTTTGAAATTTCATCAAAATTTGACCAGTAGTTTCATGGAAATTGAAAACTCCCAAATTTTTGCCAAAAATGAGGGGTATCACCTAATTTTGAAATGCTGTCTCAGAAACCACTGGTTTGATGAAAATATTGTTATTTTAAAGGGAGTATAAAAGGATTTCATATCTGTAGTTAGTTTTCATGGGGGGATGTGACCTTTGACCTTTTGTTTTGACATTTACCTTTCGATATAAAAAATTTTAACACTAAAAATATACTTGGATACTATCTCCATAACATATTAAAAATTTGGAAAGGTAATATTTCTGGTTTTTCTATAATTTGCACTCCAGAACTGATGACATCAACAAATTTACAAAAAATCTACCGTATTTATTTGAGTATAACACGCAAAATTCTATATCAAAACCACCAACGCAAAGTTCAGCGTGCATTATAAACGAGGTCTTAGATTTTTATGCCATTACTCATGAGGGCACATGAGTTCATGTACACATAATAAACAAGTCATACACAAGAGACCGCACAAGTACAGAATATTTCGCATAGTCTGATTCAGCATAACGCAGGGTGCAAAAACCTAGTCGTGCACTCGCAATGTAAAAAAAAAGAACTTTAAGCCTTCGTTACAAAATGGCAGAGCCTAATTTTTACTCCTGCTGTATCTGCGTTGCACAAAGTTGGGTAGCTTCGGCAAGCGGCTGCGCTTTTCTAGAATTCGGTAAGTCATTGCACGATGCATGACCTGGATGTAGAATGTGGCCCTAGTTCTTTTTGTGTACTAGAGCTTCTGTCAAATGGGACAGCACTTCCTAAAACCGGCATGTTAGCGTTTTACTGCGTGGTATCTGTGTGGGATACAATTGTTTGGTGAATCTGATGATGAATCAGATTTGGAAGGGTTTTAAATTGCAAATATCATTTGGGAATTGTGTTCATACTGGTAGTTTGCTTTACCAGGGTACCGTACGTTGTCAATAAATGTTTTGTCACAGCCACATGCTTTCAACAGCATTTGTCACTTATAATCCTTGATCTGAGCTGAGAAAAAGTGTAAAAAAACTTATACCAACAAGGGTGAGCGTTGTATTTGAATAAATACGGCAGTTCAGAAATGTGAATTTCACTGCTTTGCTAACTGTGGTCACACATCTGGCCTGCAGTTAACTGTGTGTGGTCTAGTCCAGTGCTCTTCAACCTTTTTTGTTATGGTGCACCCTTAAAGATATTTTGACGAACTCATGCACCTGATTTACTTAAACTCATCACCCTATTTACTGACACTTCCCCTGTGTCCCCCACCCAATTGCACCCATGCCTGTAAATACCTGGTCTAAATAAGCAAGTCGCCTAATTCAGTAACTCAGATACATAATTCAATTGATAATGGCCCATTGCCTGTTGCTTATGAATGACAAATAATCATCCAATTACAATTAGCTTGATATGGTGCGATGCGTACGCACCACAGTTTAGATTGTGCAAAGTCTCGGTTAAATCCTGAACATCATTGGTTGGTTAATGGTTCATTTTTGCTAACAGAAAGTTTTTGTAGTGTGACAAATTTGTGATGCACCTTTGCGAACCCTTTCTTAGTGGTGCATCCCACGCATATTTTGGTGCACCTGTGATTTACCGTGCACACTGGTTGAAGACCACTGGTCTAGTCAACAAGTATCACTACAATAATTTGATTGTAAGCTGCTCTAAGCTATCAACGCTTCCATGTAAACTGCATCACATGTCATTGTGCCATGTCAAACACTTTTCTAACCGGAGACGAACTTGGATATGCTGAATGTATGGCCATTCCTTTCAAGAAAGTGGTATTGTGGCATCACTGCACAGAACCATACTAAACTAGCCATCAATACAGTATGATTTTCAGTTAGACTTGCAAAAAGATTCATTTCCAGTAGGGCTTATGCATACTAACAGCCTAAACATGTTTTTCAACATTAGAAACCATGTAGAGACAAAAGCAATGGCATAAACAAGGGGTGGCCAATTTTTCTTCAACTGGGATCGACTAGAAATTTCTTGATAACTTGCCAGTAATAAAAACACAAGTAAATTCACTTTAAAATAGCAAGAAACTATTTCATTATTTTTACAAATTCGCTCTTAACTTACCTGCATAAATTTTGTAGGATCTTGTTTGATCTTTTCATAATATTCTTGTCTACGTTCAGCTCTTTTCCGGTAATTGACAATAACTTTTCTTACCACTTTTTCTTGTTTACGTGCTTCATGCCACATATTTATTTCCAGCAAGAAACAATTTTGTGTTATGTATATATTTACAAAATGAACACAATCACAAGTGTATGGAGCTGAATTTTTTAAAGTTTAATAGGTTTGGTCACTGTGAATGAAGTAAGCTCCTACAAATCAACATGAAATGTAAAAATTCTCACAATTAGAGCTTTGGTTACTAAAACATCAATGACACAACATTAAACCCAAAAACAAGTAGGGTACTATGGTATGGCACAAGTATTCTATGTCCACTATATTGTCCAACTGTCCAATATGGCAACTGCCACCGAGACAAAGCCAGCTACACTTTGGCTAGCATGGCAAAAATAGTCTCAATAATCTAGAAGAAAAAAGAAGCAAATCATTTTTGACTAAATGACTTAGAACTATAACATATGGGACAAATGAGAAGTGGGGGCTGAGTGTTATAATGTCCTAATGTTCTAATCTATCATATGCATCAAGTCACATATAAAACATTTTTAGTTGCAAAACGTGTTTAGAAATGACTGAAAAATTCATCCTGCAGTAGTTACATCAAGTGTCTAGTTTGCTTAACACCTTCCCTGCCAGTTGGTGAAGTGGTATGCCAAAAGTTCCCTACCGCTATGTTTTACAGCAGTTGACCTCCAAATTTTTGCATATTCACAAGTTAGCCTTTGAAAAGTCATTAAAGTGCAAAAATTCACACCACTGTTGTCTGGGAAGTGTGTAAGCATAGGAGTCGGTCTTGTGCTTGTCGAAGATCAAAAGTCAACTTGCCAATTTGCCTATGACTTTCCCTTATGCAATCTACAGTACAGTGCTTGAAATATTCAAGGAAGTTTTAAATATAACATCCTTTCCAATAACACAATATTCATTATGGTTCATGACACATACAAAAAAAACAACACAACAATTGTCTTAATAATAGAGCTGCATTTTTGTGAGCTTTTTTCTTTCTAATTTGTAACCCACCAACCACTTCATTTTTGCTAAATTTCATGTGCGAACAAGCACCTATTTGAAAAAGGCCAATCAAAGCAATTGGATATGCACTAAACAAAAAAGAATTCATTGATGCCTTCTGCATGAGACATGGATGGAAGGTGAAAGGCATACCCACCCGCTGCGCTTGTGGAGAGACAAACTTTGTGGATCATAGCCTCATACATAAACTAGGTGGCTACACTTCAATGAGGCATAACTCAGTGAGAGATTCTGAGGCACAGATAATTAATGAGAGAGGTCTGCAGAGATGTTCAGACCAAACCCATACTTCTGCTATACAATGAAACCGACTCTGAAAGAAAAGTCAACACTGCTGACAATGCAAGGTTGGATATGATCTCTGACAATGCAAGGTTGGATATGATCTCTGTGAAAGGACTGTGGAAAAGCTGTGAGAAAACTTTCTTTACATAAGGATCACACATCCTACCTCACTAGGGTTGCCAAATGCGTTTTGTAAAAATACCATTTTGCCAAGAGTCTAAGCTGTGTCGTGATTCGTAAGTGGCACAGAGAAAACAGAGATACAGTGACTATTGTTTTAAGCCAAAGTTACAATAATTTGCCTGTATTTTGGCTGGCTCATTACATTACGATTTCAGTGTCTGTGTGATGTGACAATCGCATCAAGGATGGCATCAAGAGCAGCAAATAAACTTCCTCATAAGGAACTGTCATGACAAGATTCACTACGAAAGTCAATATAATTTGAAGAATTATGTGTTAGTGAAAAGGAGAAGGTGTGTTATGTGAAAAGGAGAAGGATAAATACAACCAAAGAGTGATTGACATGGAGAAGTCTTCATTCAATCCCCTTGTCTTCACAACAACTGGAGGGATGGCACCAGAATGCAACAGAGTAAACAAAAGAC
>JGI24158J21664_10009085_pt1 | contig 13259 bp, 2 predicted proteins | sample Ectturendosymbi3_FD_21664 | JGI IMG/M metagenome (IMG submission 21664) | reverse complement strand
GACGTCGCTGCCTTATGATAGTAGTGAGGTCATATGAACCGGTGAGATGCAGGATGGTGGAGTTGGGGACATGATCCCTCCATGAGACACCAAGAATGGAGGGAAGGCATCTGAAATGAAATGCATTGTGCCGGTTTTCTTGGCGGCGGTATGTGCACCACGTCTCGCCGCTGTATAACAGAACACACAGGATGCAAGCGGTGTAGACCCAGATCTTTAGTTTGATTGCGAGGTGGTGATTTTTCCAAACCCGAGAGCTGAGCCGCCCGAAGTTAATCGAAGCCTTTCCAAATTATTGGTTGATTTCGTCGTCCAGATTGTTCGAAGAATTGACAACAGATACCAGATAAGAGAACTTGTCAACAACATTAAGCAGTGAACCGCTGACGAGAATGCGTGGTGGAATGGATGTTCCGAGTGACATTACGACTGTTTTCTTCAAGTTGTTGGTCATACTGAAGTCATTGCAAGCCTTAGCGAAATGTTCACACAGGTTGTTCACACAGCATGCCTTAGCGAAATGTTCACACAGGTTTTCTCAAACGATCACCACCAGCAGAATTCGTATCCTTTTTTTATTCCTCCAAAAAACGTACTCGTTGCCTTCGCATATACGATATATAGGGAGGGACACACATTCATAAAAAACTGTGCCGACGAATAAATTTGAAAAATAAAAAGTCAAAACAAAATATTGTGAATTTGTGACTGAAGAATGAACCCAAAGCAAAATTTTTCATTCAAAACATAACCGTTTTGCTCACCCAGGAAATGCTGCTTCATTTAAACAGTAATCCTCTTTGTTTATGAGAAAATAGAAGCCATTCATTTGTAAATAGATTGATTAGTCCACTTAGACGTAAATTTAGAAGCATATTTTACTACAACCGTAAACATGTTGCTCTCAGCAACTAATGAGACATGCTTAAAAAGTCTATGAGGTTATAATGCGAAGCTGCAGCTAACCAGATTAACTGTTCATTGCATGTGGTAGTTGTAAACATTTCCTCGTGAATGATGGTTTTTAGGACCAGCCTGGACTACCTGGACAGCTTGGAGCGAATGCAGTATCACGTGCGGCAGATTTGGAATGCGCCAGCGATCAAGAACCTGCAATACTTTTGTTCCTAAAGATTGTGGCACGACTTCCAGGGCCATACAACTGTGTCCAGCTCCTCGTCTTTGTCCAGGTGAAACCAGCAGAGGCCCTATACCTGGAGGTAAGTTATGAAAAAACTTAACTTCTTATAGATTCTTCTGATTTGCCTTTGTTATTTCCGCAAAGATGAAGCATTGCGCGCTGAAGTAGCAGTTTGGAAGACCGCAACCGCTGTCATCTTGGCCTTTGATATGTTCATTTTAACCTTTCAAATTGTCACCAGATTACTGTATGCAACTCAACGGGATGACTTAATCGTTACTGTCAAATGTTCTGCTATTCAAGATGCATAAATGACAGAAAACTGTTTTTAACTGCTTTTCTGAACAATTTGAAGTTTAATTGAGAGCAATTTTTTAAAACCAACCATCCTTGTGTCAAGTCCAGAAATACCATCTATAAACTTGTCATGTCCCTTTAGGACAAATTAATTTTGAACTATATTTAAAGTAAACTCGTATTCACATGAAGAAAGCCTGTAAAGCCATTGACTTGATCTAGCCAGATTTTCAAAGAGTGTGGCACCGATGAAATAGAAAAATCAAAGACAAAAACTTGAAGTACTGACTAAAATAATACATTTCATTTATTCACTTTCATACCCACTTTTCATCTCATGGCGGTTGCGGGCCAACAGCCACAGGAGGACTCGAAATGCCTAACGTTTTTCAGCCAATCTCTGATAATTCGGCTGGCTTCACATCAAGACGGGACCAAACCAGGCCGGAGATGTAATTACTCCACCTGGTCCATGGTTGACGCCTGGGCCTCTTTCCCGTGGGTGTAGCCGGCAGGACTTGCCTCGCCATTCTTTCCAGAGGCATTCTGGCCATATGGCTGAATTATCGTAGCTGAGATCTACATATTCGGAGAAGTGACTGAATATTCAGGTCTTGCCAATTTCAAAGCTGCGCACTTTGTTGCAAATTGTAACGTGAACTCTTCGCAAAAATCCAATATATGCCGCTTGTACTTGAGACAGCACTCTCAGTCATTACCAAAAGATTCATGGTTATACAGTAGGTGAAGATCGGAGCAAAGACCGATTAAAAAACTGACGGCTTTGCGGTGTTTAAAAGCATCCATTTTGTCACCGCAGAGCGACAAAGCTCACACAGAACTACACTTGCTTTACCAATTCGTGTGCCAAACTCTCTGTTTCACTTTCCGTCATTCGTGAATAGTGACAATCATCAGTGGGGGAACTGGGGGGCTGCATGAGCCTGGAGCCCTCACTTTTAAATTTCGAATTTTGCTTAAGTAGGTTTAAGTAACACAATTAGTACTGGGTCCATGGTTAAAGTAAATCGTTTAATGAAAATGCTGCAGAATTTTGGCAGTATTTTGTCAATATTATTTGTAATATTTTATTTGTAGTTTGGCAGGATTTCGTAATGTTTGTCAGAATACACCGTGCACAGGCTATCACACTGCCATGGCTTGCTTGCTGCATTGGTGTTGTTGAACAGTGTTGCCAGATGGTGAAATACAACACAAATGTTTGCAAAAATAGTGTAATTTTTCATGCTTGTGCGCATGGGCGTCGGAAAGATATTTTCCAGTTGAGGCCGCTAGTGGATTTTTCCAAAAGTTCTTCTGGGGCGCCAAAAGTGGCGAAATTTGTTTTTTACCACTCGAAACCAAGAAAACAGCATTTTTGCCAAACTTTTCAAATTCCTTCCCCCTTCCGACCAGGTCCGTAACCAGCTTGGGACACCAGGAGAAGGCGAAGAGTTTTCTGAGAGAAGCACAAATTTTTTAAACTATGTCCAATAGTTTTAAATTATGTCCAACACATTTTTCCAAGGTGGGGGAAAAACTTTTTAACACCATTCTGAATAGTTATTTTGCTGAATCTTATACGCAAAATGAAATATTTGACAGATCAATTTCAACTGTGTTTTTGTTTTTGCATTGGAATCACAATTGGCATCCGTACAGACAACTTGCTAGGTAGTGGTTACTACGTATGCTTTGTCTTGTCTTTGCATTCCGGTATCTAATGCAGTTGCAAAATGAGTATTCGGTCATGTTCCTTCTCTGTCCAAGATGTGGAAAAGTTGTGATTTTGAACGTGTTTAATTTAAGACAGGCATCAATGCTGTGTCATTCTTGCCTGTTTTTTAAGCTGTGTTCTCGATGTTTGCAACAGCCCAGAGGCGACTTGGGCACACGGGCTACTCATGCGTAGCCCGAGTCTTCGATTACGATTTATATAGGTGAACGCGAGTTTGCTTGCTTTGTATATTTGTGCCAACACCCACGGTCCCACTTCACTAAGTTGTTAACTCGGGCTCTTTTATTTGGGCCTTGTCACTGTTCATATACAGTAGAACTCGTCTAATTCGTCATCGTTTAATTCGTCAATTCGCTTAATTCGTTACTTTTTCGTCGGTCCCGGCAGAATTCTTATCTTTAGTGTACATTTCTGTTCGTCTAATTCGCCATCTTCTAATTCGTCAATTTGCTCAATTCGTCACCTCTTTCTAACCCTTAGAAGCGTTTTATTCGGCTAATACGTCATTTGCAGTGTCGCTTTTGATGTCTAGGCAGCTGGTACGTGTAGAAATTCAAACAAATTAAGGATCTTTATCTGAGAATTGTTGCACCTCGCAATTTGTTTATCGAATTTATACACGAGGTGCGAAGCGCAACCCGACTCCCCATTGAGAGAACATGGGATGTCTTCGCAGTTTCTTTGAAAAGTTTTAGGATAAATGGAAGGGTCCAGATACAGTAGAGGAATTAACTGTTGTATTCAACCATAGCGTCATAAACTTGTATTTTACTGCAAATAAGAGCACTATTTATACGAGTTACTATGATATAGTATACGAGATTCTATGATAGAGTTTTAAACCTGTTTGCATAATTCGTCACTTTTTTCTAATCCCCTTGAGGTGACGAATTAGGCAAATTCTACTGTATTTTCTTTCCACGTCTGGCCTTTGTTGCACGCGACCTGAATAATAGGCGTTCTCTCGAGTTCGTTCGCTCGCGCTTTACTCGGGCTCATCCACTAGAGACCGAGCTGTCCTATGCAGTTAAATATTTTCAAAACATAATTCATATATGACTGACTGTTTTTTGAAGCAATGGATTTGTGCAGAACATTGCATTTGAAGTCCAATCCAATGGACAGTCCCCATTTCCAGAACAATACTAAACGAACGAAATTTTTTCCAGTAGCTAGGTCTAATATGAATGAGCCTTGTAAGCAGAGACCTCACTGGCGTAATCATTGCTCTGTGACGTACGTTACTTAACATTGGAGAAGTTATCACGAGAAATCCCCATTTATTGTTACGTAACAAACGTCACAGAGCAGCATATAATGCCATTTCAGTGACGCAAGCGTCGATCAGTTTTATTCAGTCAGTATAAATCGTATGATGAGCCCGAGTGGCGCTGTTGACCTGGGTCGCCCCTGTAAAAGCATATTTGAATTTCAGGTGGTTCACTGATACGTTTTCATTGTGGTGTGATTTTGCCTAAAATAGTGTAATTTAGACCTTCATGTGGTATATAGGTAATGACGTCATATTTCAATGCTTGTGACGTCACAGTTGCCATTCAAACCACAAAAATTCTCTATAGTTTTTTGTCGTGCACTTGTGCCCCCCACTTTGCAAAAGGTTCCGCCGCCCATGGTGACAATACCACATCAAGTTACTTGAACTTCTCGACCTGCTGCAGTGCAGCGCCGTGCACTGCCTTGAGTTCAATTTTTAATTTAATTTATTTGTTTATGAGCAGACACGAAGTCCATAGTATGAACACACGCACTCGCAGAACGCAGGTCGATAAAAACCGACAAAAGAGAGCGTGGTATAAGGCATTTAAGCCGGCAGAATCACAGGGTTACAGACACTTTTTGCAACTGCTTTGAAGATCGAACGATAGGGTTACAGACACATTCTTAGCATTAGAGTTAGCTAACACGTAACACTTGTTGCAAAACTACTGCGGAATAGGGCACCAATTCCTAAATTTGTCGAGTCTAGGTAAAATGCGAAAGCATTGTGGCATGACACGCCATCAATCAAACGGACACAGAAAAGTTCGATCACTCATTCTCAGAGTAAAATGCGATTATAGTGTTCAAAGATTAGGGACGAATACAAACAAAGCTAATCAAAAACAAACAGTATCAAACTTCCCATTGAATTTGATTTAATGACAACTTGCACACCTTTGTTTAAAGTGCATGAACATGTTCGTTCATATAGGTGAGATATTGTGTCGCCCTATGGCCTGGATTCTAATTCTAGAGTTGCTCTCATATTTGTATTTTGCGAGCTAGGCCACCACGGCTCGTAGTTTGGCATTTCGCTATTTTGCTTATGCATATAAAGGCCATGGACCCCCTAAAAAATCTTCTGTGGAACCCTGGGGGTCCATGGACCTCAGGTTGGGAACCACTGGTTTAGAGATTGGTAAAATAAACACTGCAAAAACAATTCTTATTTACAATTCAATTCTTATTTTTTTAGTGTTGATGAAACTGTTAAGTTTATCCCAGTTTTGTGCTCCAAAATTCTTATTTGCAGTGTGGAGTTTCTGGGGTTCTTGGACTGAATGCTCCAAAACGTGCGGGGCTGGAAAACGCACAAGAAAAAGATACTGCGTCACATCAAACATAGAATGCACAGGGAATGCAACGGCAACGCAACGATGCAACACAGAAACTTGTCAAGGTATTCGCATTAAGAATTGCTCTATATTTTGAAAGACTGCGACGTGAGATGAATTGAAAAATCGTAAACCCCCCGAATCGAAAAAAAGGAAACATTTTGCCCCATGGCGATAGTTCTAATCACTGCCAACGCCACCACAATCCCGACGCCGATTGCACTGTATACCACTGCTGCACCAACAAAAATCAGAGCTGTCTAGCTCATCGAGCTAGCCCGAGTATGTAGATGGGACAGTAACGCGTGGGAGCGCTCCATACTTTTCGGGCGTTCCCACACTTCTAACTTTGCTTGTTCCCAGGTAGGTTCTATGTGTGGATTAAACCGTTGATATTTTCCTTTGTAATGTAATGAAAGTGAATACTTTATTAAATGTTGATTTAAAAATGAGTTTGCAGTGCTGCTGAAAATGGCTAACTTTTGGTGAGTTCCCACACTTCCTTTTTTAGCACTACACCACTGCTTAAGCCCATGCAGATGCTGAGACCGACACAAATTGACAGTTGAAGTCTGACAAATTACGGAATCAATTCGTTGAGATGAAGCACATGGAAAATAGGACTAAAGGCAAACATTTGCTAATTTCCATGAAGCATCGGATGCAAAAAATGTTTTTAACCAGCTTCCTGGTAGACTTCACAACTAGTAATTCTTATCCACCCTCATAGAACTATGCTACTAATGTTATAATAATTTATTGAAGACAGGTTTATTCTTGAGGTAAGATCTATGTACCGCAAACAGAGCATATTTCTCAGCTACACCCATTGCTTATCAATTGTGCACGGTTCAATAAAGTAGTTTGCTTTTTTGCAGTCAGCAGAAATAGATAAGCCATTTTCAGCCAGTTTCAGATAAGCCATTTCAGCTTCTGAAGTTAAGTTCACCATACAAATTATAGCTGACTGATATACTTGGATTACTGTGGTAGATACATGTATGTTTTTCATTGTCTTTTCATGAGCAGAAAGAAAGACTTGTGCACAGACTGTACAGAATGCTCTTCACAGGGCAACAACCACCTCTTTTCTCTGCTTGGTCAACTTGGAGTGATTGCTCAAGACCTTGTGGAAATGGCCAGATGACCCGGACCCGACAATGTATAAGTGGAAATTGTGGTGGGAACACAAAAGAGAGTACACCTTGCAATTTAAGACCATGTTTACAATCCAGTAAGTGTGCAACCATTTGCCCTCAAACTTTGTAAGGCAAACATTTTTCGGCAGCAACGTTAACCGCTACTCCATGATTTTTGTTTAAAGATATGCTTATGAAGCTGGCTTTAAAATTGTTAGAACTCTCTTTCAGAGTACATCAGCCCCAATGCTTGCGCAGTGTTTAAGTTGCTGTAGTATTTGACGTGTATTTTATAAGAGGAAGGCAATATGCGAGAAAGATCATACGCTTTTGTGAGAAGTTGCAATGCCGCATCAAACTGCATTTAATTTAAGCGGTTCTGATCAATAAAAAAACGCTCGTTTACGAATTTTTTAAACCCAAAGTGTATCTATGGTCGAAATTGGAAATACCGAAAATTTTTAAAACAACACAAAAGCAAAAATTTAGAGAAACTATAGCGAATTTTTGGAGTATTGATTCTTGAACAAATTGCCTTTTTTATGATTTGTTTCATTCAATGCATTTTTACGAATGCAGCTTAATTTTTCCTGGCAATTTGTAAAATAAAACTTTTTTTCGTGTTAATTCGGTAACGCCACTCATTTTCAGAAGTTTCAATAGTGCTGTTCGTCTATGCAAGAATGCCGATAGGAGTGAGGGTGACTTAAATAATTTATTTTTCGAACGGTTATGTGATAATTTTCATTTAAATTTGATAAAACCCTTTTGGTTTTTGACAAACTTTTTGATTCTTACCAACTAAAACAGAGGTCTGCTGTCAGATATTAAGGTCATTTGCTAACTAACAACAAACAAAATTAAGATTCAGCCTCTAACAACAAACAAAATTAAAATTCAGCCTATAAGGTGACGTCTTCATAACGTAAAAGATGCTCCGGATTTGATGTTTTGTACTGAGTGAATGTCTGTGTCTAAAGTATAAAGTAAACACCATTTCAAAATTTTTGTCAGGGCATGAAAGCATATTTTGTGGCTTAATGATGCACTGCAATTCAGCAATTCAGTGTTATGTTCAAATATTCATTTATAATTTCTAATCATCAATGATTATATCATTGGTGAAAAATATTTATATCACTAACAATCGCTCTCTGAGTGCATATGTTATTTACATATTTTTCAAATAGCATAACTGTTTTGAAATGTCATATAATGTAGGAACAATGTTCTTACTATAGTAAATTCAACTTAAGTACAGCCTGTGCACAAGTGACAGAAATCAGCACGCATAGATGTTATTTAATGGAAATCGATTTCGGTATACGGCATCTTTCAGTCCTTGGATTTAATGGAAATCGATTTCGGTATACGGCATCTTCAGTCCCTCTTCAGTCCTTGGACTGAAGATGGCGTATGGCGAAATCGATTTCCATCAAAGAACATCTGTGCGTGCTGATTTCTGTCACTTGTGCACAAGCTGTACTTAAGTTGAAAATATGGGTAGACAAGAATCACCGCAGTTAATAGAAAGGAAGTGACAGGTTGATACTGATGCTCAAGAAACAAGTAGAGCTTCCAAGTATTGTAAATTCATTCTCATACAGATGATATCAATTTGTATATGTTTAATGTCAGTGTGTCTTGCCCAACTGCAACAACGCAAATAGCACAAAACAGCTGTAGAATCTGTACCAGGTACGCAACTTGGTTGATGTGGGGTTTCTCTACAAAGTTTTAGGCTTTTTGGTTAATCTATTTACGACATGTCGGGTGACATCTAAACACTTGCAAGAATTTCAGGACCGCCTGGAAAAACTTTGCTTGAAGAGAAAAAAAAACTGGAAACTTCTGTTTTCCTAATTGTCCACAGGCTTTTCTCTGCCTACAATACCATAGTTGTTACCATAAATTGGGAGCGTTCTTTGCTTTTAGAGAATTGCGACATAACCAACTAAGATTATATGATTTGAAGGTCTTCCCTAGGTTCATTAACCGAAGTTTTAAATTCGATCTGCTTGAAACAAACACAACTCTGTTATAAAAACTTCAAACATGGTTTCCATCAATATCACGCCCACTGGTCATTCATCTCAATGCTTCGAGCAGATCGAATTTAAAACTTCGGTCAATGAACCCGTTCCGTTCCACCAGAACAGTTTGCTACAAATCTAGTCAATGAAGATGTTGGTTTTTGAACAGTTTATGCCCCATTTCAAAACATTTAGCTCCTTTCTGTCCATTTTCATCTACTATCTCTGTAAACAAGCTTCAAGCAAAATCGTGTTTAGAAAGATATGTGCATATTACTTGTAAGGAAGGTACAACAAGAACAACGCACTGGCTGCTATTTTGCCTTGATCCAGAAGGCTCTTCTTGCGTATATGAAATGAAAAAATATATAATAGGTCTTTATTTGAAAGCCCATTTTCCACGGTGAGAAATTGACTGTCTGACTGCGAGTTATGAAAATAAGTTAGATCATCCAAAATTTGTGAGGCGATTGATATGGGCTGATGAAAAGGGAATTTCTATCATTGCAAGATGTCTTATTTCCTATCAGCATATAGTACTGCTAATCTCCTATTATTACATGCTTGATCGCTCTCATGGCATCGTGCACCAGCAATTGAGCACTGGTATAGATAAAGTGCAAGTGGTTTCCACCTGGGGGCCACGATCGCCAGAGGGGTCGTGAAACATTTTTGAAGGGTGGCTGGTAGATATTTTATGACCACAGCTGTATTACATTTGCTTTATTCGACTTTTAGATGGGGTCGTTGGGTTAGTGGTTTGCTGTAATGGATCGCGGTACAATGAAGGTTGAAGGCCACTGATCTACACAATACCCTAAAAATATAAAAGAATAAAAGTAATAATCAGGCACGACAACAACTGAAAAGGATGAATCTAATTCGTCAATGGCAGGTCATGATGCTTGTATGTGAATTATGTTCATGCAGTTTTTTTAACTTTGTTTCAAAACAAAGATTTTTCCTCTCTGATCATGCTTCATCAAAAAAACGGTTAAGCCACATGTCGTTTTCTTTTCTCCTGACCTATATTTTTCTTATCGCAAAAGTAATGATTGCAGCTGTAGCCAGGGGCGTAACGAGGTTAGATGTTGTGGCGGCAGGTAGATGGCGCCACATGTACATAAATGCTCACCGCTAGATGGTGCCCATAAGTTACAAGTCACTGTGATAGTCATCACAAGCGAATTATCGTAGTTCACTTATCTCTATATAATGATAGTGCAACCAATTAGTAGTAGAGTGAACTCGTCGAGAGAGCGCTATTGCTGCTGGTTGCTATCCTGTTAGTTAATGCCCCCCGAATTGCCATCTGTCGCTTGTGCTTGCCTCAGTAGTTCAAGGCGATGCAGACAACTGCACTAATGTCGCCCGGGGCAAAACGCGAGTTTGGTGCCCCCATGTTCGAACCTGAGGTCTTTCGGAAGAAAATGCACTGCATTGAAGAAAGTACTTGTGACATTGTTGGAACTTTTCGGCACCCTGCGCAGTGATTCAGCGCCCGAGGAATGATGCGCTCCCCTTTACTCCTCGTTACCCACCTGGCTGTAGCTATTGTTTTTTTAAACAGCTATATCTAGATAACTCTAAAAAAATATAATTGAAGTTTTCTTCCCTGTTCAGAAACATCTCGACCTACAGTGCCGACAAGACCAACCAAGCCGAATCTTAGTACTTTAAATGAAAAACATGGAGGATCAAAACCGACAACCACCATTACAACATCTGGATGTAGAAGTCCATTGTCCTTTGATTTCTTCATTTCACTTTGTGCACTTTTTGCTTTGAGTTTACTTTGTGCACTTTGATTTTTGTTGTTTGCATGTAACGCATAACTAATATTACACAAGCTCGATTATTTCGAACTGCAACGTGTCAGCTTGAACAAGATGGCAATACTGTATATCTACTATTTTCCAAACAAAAAACCTGAAATTATCGGAGAAATTGTACACAAGGAAGAGGTATCGTTGACGTTTACATCATTTTAGGGCAGTGGCGTGCAGAGGTCTGGTGATGTCCGGGTCGACTATTTGGTTGTATGCCCCCTACCAAATTCTAGTATTGAGCAGTGGCGTATGGTGGTCATTGTTACTGGATATACGCTGTTTGTGACGTCACAATGCGATGTCATATTCACGTTCCAAACTAACCTTTTGGCGAAGTGTGTTGCCACAACATGCATATAATGCTACACGCACTCTCCTTACTAGTTGTTGTACAATTATTTATTATTAATCCGCCTGAACTGCTAATCAGGGACGCCGGAACAGGGGTACATGCCTTTTGAAAAGGGGGGCAACGACGGCACAGGTGCCCTTACAGTACATAACAGTATTATAAATAATTTCATGATTCGTCAAGATCGACTTTAAACAAATTTAATACAACTATTCGCGCACACATAAAAATCAGAATGGCTTTCTAAAATTTATGTTGTTATTTTTAAGGTCAACATTGTTTCTGAACATGTAAATGCGAAGAGAATGACTATTATAGCGCACTTTTACACTGAACTCAAACAAACAATTTTGAACTCGTGCTATATCAAAACCATGGGCGGCCGCAGGGGGGACGAGCATTTCTCCGCATGGAAATTGGGACTAAGAATCAAAATTTTATAGAAAACTTGACGTCAGCAGCTCAATTCCGATTAATTGACTTAATTCTTGCAATGACAGTTTGTTTCCCGGTATGACACTTACACTGCACTTGAGCCAGGTTCGCTGTTCTGGTGTCATGCAGTGATAAGCTTGCAGTTCGCTCATTTGCCTGCAGAGGCAGGTTGCGAAACTTGCGAGCAGATTGTTTTTTTGTTGGTCTTTATTGCGTAACAATAACATGGCAACAATATTCTAATGTTCACTTCAAGTTACGATAGTAGGCGTTTTTCCGCATGTGATGTGACTGTTGAACGCAGACATCTTGGCAGGTAATGCAGCGAAACACAGTGACTGCTGATACGGGTAAGCAGGGACGCCGGATATCGGGGGCATTGTCCCTCTGACCAGAGCCGGATTAAAGGGTAGGGGGGCCCGGGGCAATTTTTACTGGAGGGCGCCTATGAAGTGATTCATGACGTCACCGTTTGTAAAAGTTATGTTTTCGTTGATTCGCAAGGTTCCCGTTTGTTTTTTCCAGTGGTCGAGAATGTGCTTACTCAAATGCACACACAGTTAGCTACGTGAAGAGAATTTATGATTATGATTACTAGTGTATTTTTACTAAGAAAAAATGTTTCACAGGCTAGAGAGTGACTCAACAAGAAACAACATTCACCCGAACATTAAGCAGAAACCAGAGATTACAAAAAAGCACCAGAAAGAGAATATGTTAATATGGCCAGTCAGGCTGAGCGTGGAAGTTGTTTCCAAGCTAATATCATGATTTTCACCTTCATTTTCAGGTGCACTGGTTAACGCCACTGCTTTCACGTTGCTACTTGAAAGTTTTGCTAGAAAAAGCGATTCATCCACGGCGTTATAGCTAACACTGCCAGATCCTTGCGCTTTTTCTTCTTAGAAGCTTTGCGCTTTTCGTAGCTCCTGTCCTGATGGCATTACAGGTTTCGGCATCGCGTTGGCTAAACACTGCAATCTCGTTTTCTGTTCTTTTGTTCTACGAATCGACTGATTAAAACCGTTTCTGACGGACCACAAAATAACACGTGGTATAATTGGTTTGACTAGCTTCAATGCTTATGATGTAACACAACGATAGTAACCATCGGAAGAAAAGTGCGTTTTCATTTCCACCACACTTTGCCCTTTATGACGAAACAAAGGTGCAGTTCGGCTGCGGCTACCTCCACACTGAACCAGGAGTTCAGGATCAAGAGATGACACGGGCCGCAAATGGTCTGGATTTGGGCGGGCCGCTGAGGTTGAACGAGTGGGCCGCTAACGATATTTTTAGCGGTTGGACTTCACCGAGCCGCTACGACCCGCCCGCTGATGTTGAAAAAACCTTCAAAAGTTTTTTGAGTTGAAAGAACCACTCGGTGGCAATAAAAGTGACTGAAACCACTTGGCATTGCTTTGCCGTTGCTGTATTTTAAGGCAGATTTGCTTTTCCGATATGTGAGCACTCTGTCAGGCGCGACTGGCAGGTACACTTTGTTAAATAAACTTTTCGTGCACGGTGATAACTTCTTGCATGAGCGTGGCGGTCAGCAGTTTTTGTGCTGAGTTGGTTCTTTCAGGAAACGTGTTGTGCAACATTTTGATGGCGTGCTATAGGTGTTTTTGATATATGCACCAAATCACAATCGCTTTGTAAGTAAGGTTGCGGGGTTTT
>JGI24158J21664_10009084_pt1 | contig 13259 bp, 11 predicted proteins | sample Ectturendosymbi3_FD_21664 | JGI IMG/M metagenome (IMG submission 21664) | reverse complement strand
GGTGTCAGATTCCAATAAATTCGTTCTTATTAGAAGCGTGTGAGAAATTTCCAGACTGTTGAGGACAGTGAAGGCAGAGGGAGTTTTGGGAAGCAGACGCACTACTTCCACGTATCAGCTTTTGGCGAAAGCACCAAGTTGATTACATTGAGACTGGCTATCAGGAGGCTAATTTGCAACTGGCTCAAAAAAGCACGCAGCTGCCTAAATGCTTGCTGATATTAAAGAGCCCCATCTAGATCTTTTTGGGGGTAGCCCAACAGGCTTTCATACGGCTCTACTACAACAGAAACCTAAACTGGGCCGCACAAAACCTTCGACACGGCGGTATGCGGTTGTACATAGCTGGCGTAAGCCAAACAACACAGCAATGACTTTCTTCCACCACTCCTAAGATTAAGAAGATGAAGAGAAAATTGTACGGCTTTTGAAAAGTTCAATGAAGGCACTTAACTAAAAAAGTAATGCATATAATCTCTATGTGTACAACTTCACGAAACAATCTATTTATATATTTAATCAAGGGAGATCTCATGTACGTTAATTTCGGCACAATTGACGATTTCATGTTTCTGAATCGAACTCTTAATCTCGATACCAGCGGAAAGATTTGCATAGCAAGATATGGCCGCATTTTTCGTGGAGACAAAGGTCAGTCGGGTGATTTTTTGCACGACTCTACGAACAAAAACTGCTTTTGCAGAAAAGCAAGGTGCTTTAACGTTTAATACGTGCGTTTTAATTCTTTGCCTACAACCCTGTTCAGTTCTTGGGTTTGCAACTTCGTGTTTGGATTCCACCATTATTTTTGATTAGAACCATTGACTTTGACAACTTTTACTTTTCCTATCCTGATATGTTTGTTGGTTACTTTCCATTCTTTTGTAAGATTTTCAAACTTTTCAAATTTATTTGCTCGACTCTAAAAACAGTTTCTGCAAAATTTCCGAACCTGGTGATCAGTTCAAATTTTATTCCAGTTACAATGTTTGCTATATATGTTGTACTATTGCGCCAGACCGAAATTCACGTGCAAAATATTATCATAAAAAACTATTCTTATGAAAGACAAGCAATATACCTTGGACGGAGTTGTTTGAAAATGAATGCTTTGGATCTTTTTATATTTCAGCAGACACGCATGCTGTAGGGTTTTATCGAAGCCTTTCTTCGAAAACTGAATAGTGGGTTCTACGGAACGTAAAACCGCAAACTGATTTTTGTTCAATTATAATTGCTATGGAGTGTTATTTTTCTGTTGCAAAAAACTATTTTCTCAAAACACAAACCCACTGTACCTTTCCGAGATCTGTTTATCCTTGCAAATGCGTGATTGTTTTAGTTGTTGAAGCACATGCTGTCTTCGTAAAAAGCAACAACAAAATTCTTGTAATGGTCTACAGCACAACACGCTGAGCAATACGGTTGCATTGGCCTCATCCTCTATTCGGACCCAGCCGATTATACAGTGCCTTGGGCAGGAGTTTATCCTGACGACTGGTATCTTCCAGAAACTGCTGCTCAACGTGGTTCTTTATGGGTGGTTGACGGAGATCCAAGGACGCCCAATTATCCGTCAGTAGGTAACATCTATCACCCACTGTGAAATACGCTGACGCAGAAATGACTGTTTACTGAAAATGCATCAGTAATTGCTGCTGTTTTGCAATGCTAAATTGCTGTGATTGTAAAGCGTTACGCTAGACACTAGTTTCCCTATTTGAGGTGAATGAGACATCAAGTTTCTAATACGTTTATACACAACGGATATTTTTCACGTTTGTGTGATTTCTGCGCAGTGAAGACAATTGCCAATGAAAATAAGGTTTTGTACAGACACTGCATGGTTCCCCGACGAGAAATCCGTTTTACTTCCAAAAATTCCAGTGACACCATTAGCGTATGCTGACGCTGTGAAGTACCTTGCCAGATTAGGAGGCAAGGCTGTGAAAAGTGATTGGAAAGGAGGATTGAACATTACATATAGATACGGACCAGGGTTTTCATCTGCTGAGGACGAGAGGTAAAAAGTGAAGCATACACGTTCTACTACTAGTACAGCGTCAATTAATGCCCTGAACTGGGTTCTGGACGGTTTCAATTTGAAAAACTAATGCTGTGCAGTAGAAAATATCTCAAAGCTATTTTTATAACGCATTTGGTGCTGATCCTTTGCAAGTAGTCGAACAGATTATGGGCCACAGTAAAATGATTAAGAGTTAAACTCAATGCAAGCAACAGAGAAGCTCATTCACATTCGTAAAAACACGTGGGGTGAATATTGCAGAATTTGGCTCTTGTTTGGACCTTCACCACGAGATATCAGTAACAAACTAGTTTTTTTTCGCAATTTAACAATATTATAAATGTGAGTGTGACAGAGCACAGCGTTATAGGAAGTGCTGTTATTCTGCCCTTGGGACAAAAACACCATCTGTCTTGCATCTGACAGTAATGCCAATCAGTCAATTTTTGTAAACGTCATGAAGCAGAAGGCCCAATCACGAACGGCATCATGAAGAAGAATACTCACAGAGACCAAGTCGAGTTTCGGCCTGATCAATAATTACGTAATTACAGAATAGTGACGAGGCCAAAGGTGATGTGCAGCAATTATCAAACTTTACACGAGGCAGTGAAATCTGAGCATGTTTAGCCGTCAGCTGCTCGGTAGCTTGGAAAAATTATTTTTCTTAATGTTTGTGAAAAAATTATCGCACATTCTCCTGTCACGCATTGCTTCAGTCGGATTTTTGCATTCATTATTATCTAGCTAAGAGAAATTTTCTGCACAGCTGTTTGAGTACGCGCCACCAAAGCTGGTAGGCTGCAGTCGAATCAAGGTCGGGACCTACCGCAAAATTCAAAACAGTTACTTTCGGCCTGTCCACCCTCGTGCTCGCCGTTGATGGATGGGTGCCTTGAAACGATTCACGCGAGTCGCTGCGCTGACTCGCCATCAGTGCAGCTATCACTGCGAAAGCCGCCTCGTGACCCATGGCATCAGAGCCGTATCAGCCGCACTCCATACCCCCAATTGGGGGCCCACGTTGTCACAGGGGCCCAAATTTTAGTTCGTCACCACTTAGTCCCCCAGAGAAAGCTTCGATCCCCCAAATTGAAATATGAAGCACTAGAAATCAGTGAAGTTAGGGGGCCCTTTCATTGAAAAGTGCTTTTGCATTACAGTTACTCTGGAACCCTTTCAAAACAAGGTATTTACACATTACAACTGCTGTTGGGTGTCCCTTTGAAAGCAAAGTAGCCTACTTATACATTGCAGTTGCTGTTGGGCCCCTTTGAAAGAAAGGTACACATTACAGTCGCAGAGGGGACCCGAGGTAAGTGCCTCGCTTGCCTTTCCTTAAACACACCACTGCATACAACACTGACAATGATCTTATATAAAAATATGAAACCGATTGAACACGTTCTGCTTTATCCGATATGTGTACTTTCTCACCTGATGTGCTCATGTAAACACTGTAATGTAAAGTTATCTTTCTATTATTGAACACATTGAAGTTGTTGATGAGTTTATCACTTCAAAAAACACAGATTTAACGCGATTTTTCATAAAAGCCTAGACACACAGGTCGAATAAAAAATAGATCTGGGTGGAAAAAAACCCTCAGTGCGAGCCCTGGCCACATGCGCTAAAACGCCTACTACCGTAACTTGAAGTGAACATTTGAAGTTTTACTGCCGTGCTATTGTTACGTAATAACGACCTATAGTACAACAATCCGCTAATAAGTTTCCTAACCTGCCTCTCCAGGCAAAGCGAGCAAATATGAGCGAACTGCGCTAAGCGTGTCGGGGCCTAGCGGTCACGACTTTGCCCCAGGACCGTAACCAAGGGGGACCGGGGGGGGCGAAACCCCACTAAATTTTCTTTCTCGCCCACCCTGGGAAAGTCTGTTGGAGATAGTTTAAAAATATTGAACAGAGTTTAAAAAGTTTTGGCCCCTCTCAGAAAACTTTTCGCCACACCTGGTGTCCCAAGCTGGTTACGGTCCTATTTTGTCCTGATGGGCCTCGCGTTCATTTATCCGGCCCTGCCTACATACCTAGTTGTATACGTCCAGAAGCCGGACTTCCACTTGATCAACGTGTTTTGTGTAGTGATTGTTGTCAAATAAATTTACTGTCTAGCCCAGGTAGCTTTCTCTTATTTTGTACTGCATAGAAGCAAGATACCTTTGGTGCTTACGACCAAAGTTACACATATGCGCAGCTTGCTGTTCAGACAGCCAGATGGAGTTAATTGTGTAGGTAGAAAAGACTATTTTGGAGGTTGTCCCAAAACAGATTAGTGCAGTTAGTGGATTATGGATGTTAACCGTTGCGTCCACGTACGCCTTAGTCTATATTTGTTAACATTTATATGCGATTTGAGATACAAAATGTTATTAATCTAAACATGTGCTATGCACCAGGAGATTAACAGTCCAGACTTCAGCGAGAGTTATGCATGTGTATTTCGGCCAGTAAAAAGCTCAATGCACACGTTTATAAGCATATTTCACTTAAGCTCATGGAAAAGTTTATCAACTTGCGCTAATGAAAGAAAACGTTCATCGCGACAAACATTCTTTGACCGGCCTCATGTTTGCTTGTTCGGTGATAATGTTTTGATAACTGAACGATATGATTGATTCTGATTTCCTGCAATTTTTTTACATTTGCATTTCATTACGACATCTCTAAATAATTGTCGTCAGTAAAATGACCATGACGTACGACCCAATTCACTTTGCCAAGCTCGTTCAAAAAAATTTAGTAGGAAACTACGAGCCTATTATGCGTATTTGCGGGAAAATATTTATAATTGATTTGCGCACTCTGCAAATGCTGTTCATGTTGTGAATTAAAAATACATTTTCCGAATGTCTAGACCCCTGCACAAACATGAAGGCCCCCAATTCTGGCGACAGTTCTGGCCAAGCCCGTAGACACGGTGGGGCTTTTGGGGGCAGTTACCCCAAAATATTTTTTGTGCCTCCCAAAATTTTGTTGTGCTCAGAAAAATTTGTTGTAAACTTATGATAAAAATAAGAGCATTTCCCCCCTTAAAATTTATTTTGCCCCCCCAAACCTTAAAACCTGGTTACGGGCCTAATTCTGCCAAAATTGTGTCTGCAATTAAGGTATTTTGTTTTGAAGGCCATTCGGCCTCGAGATGTTGCATAGCGTCGAAAACATTTTTTTTATACATCACCATTAGGGGGGACTCTGTAAGCATTTGGGGGGGCAGAGTTGGGCTGATACGGCACTGCATGGCATAAAGAAAGCAGATATGTGCGCAGGAGGTCACTCGTGAAACTTCCGATGGGAGTTCATTAACTGAGATTAAATAAAACTGAACTACTGTAAGAGAAAATTGAAAAAATTGGGGTATTGTTTGAGCTTTTCCTGCACAGCCAATCTTATACAAAAGTTAAGATTTGCGTAAATTGAGTTTGTATTGATCCTACAATCAATATTTTTCAACCAATTTCTAATTAACTTGTTTTTTAAGTCACATAAAAATGCATGTGACAACGAAAAATGAGGAGAGAGTTATCCACGATGTGATTGGATACATCAAAGGCAGCTATGAACCAGGTTTGTTATTTTGCAACGGACTTGTAACCTACCCATTATTTTGTAGAAGAGAGTGGCTAGTAATGTGTTCCTTGAACGTCTGGGTCATGCAGCTCTGATTACAACCCTTTTATGTAGGATTGTCATGCAGCAGTTGGATATAGATCCATATCATTTCGGAACTCGAGAGTCCACAGAAGGAAACTGTGATATTGGTCGTAATTCTGTTTCTGGTTCTAAGACGGTTGTGATATTTAGATATTTAAATCACGAAATGTTATATTAACTGGTTTAAAAATGCCAATACTAGGTTTCTAAAAATAGTACAATGCAAGACCTTTGCTGTCCGAAGAAAATGCTGTGGAAACCAGTGATGTAACTTAGTTTTATGTATTTATTCTACTCTTAAATTTAGTCACATTTTTGAAAGTAAAGAAATTGCTCGCGAATCAAGAAGGTTCACTAAATCTTTACAATTTGTATTTTTCATCAATTCAAACTTTTGCAACATCTTTTCGTAACAGCAACAAGCAACAAAGCACTGCATAAATGCAGTGAAGAGTTTACAACTAACCTAGACTGGTTAAATTTACCCACGTGTCCTGAAATCGAGGATATTGCAGTCTTTCGAATCGGATTGCAATTGTGCGACATTGCTCAATTGGTTAAACGCACCCCACGAAAGGCAAATTCAGAATATCTAAACAGACGTGGGACTAAGAGACTTCGATGGACCCCGGGTCGTTTGGGCTGCAGCCTCCCCAAATCTCTGTTACTCTGGACACGTAGGTATATATGCCTATGTATTTTTATGATAAATGGAGTTGCAATATTAAACAAAATGTGATGCATGCAAAATTTGGCAATTAGAAGAATTGCCTTAACCTTGTCACAAAATATATTTGAATTTGTCACGTATATTATGAACATTGGATGATAGCTTGTGATGGGATGTCTTCAGGAAAGTTGTGGATTTGTGCAGCTTTGAAATGTATGCCGCAAAATCAAACAGGCTGAGAAGGAGGGGTACAATTGCTCGCAACGGAAATTGAATATCAGTCGACGTGTTGACTCACGTATATGAAGAGAAATTTGCATACTGCGCTGTTGATACACCATTTGTAACGGTCGCAATGCGATTGTACTTCAACACTATCCCCGGGATATATACGTGGGCCTAATTCAAGACACAGGACCAATTGGTAATCAAGGAAAATAAGAAGTTACAAGAATGCCTCATTAAAGACCTAGATTATCTGGAGATGACTGGCAAGTTTTGATTTTGCTTGTAGGAACAATTCAATGTTCTTAAAATCTGGTTGAATTTCAGCTTTTGTAAGCCTCATCAAATATCCCTGAACTTCATCAAAATGTTGACATATTGGCTTGGGGTGTAATGATATTGGGCTTACACCTGCGTAACATTTTGCAGATAGGTACGTTTTGTTTGGGAACCACAGGGATGCTTGGGTTTTCGGTGCTATTGACCCTTCTGGAGGGACGGCAGCATTTTTGGAAATGGTCCGAAGTTTTGGAGAAATGGTTAAGACCGGTTGGAGGCCACGACGTACTCTTGTGTTTTGTAGCTGGGCTGCTGAAGAATTTGGTTTAGTTGGTTCAACGGAGTGGGTTGAGGTAATCAACTAACCTATTTATGTGTTCCTTTCATGCTGCAAAGCCTTATGAAATTATAGCAAAGTTGCATGCATGAAAGGAAAAAGCAGGTTTGTTTATCTTGAAACTCTTTTTATCAATCTTTTTATTGAAGCTTGTGCTATCAAACACTATAGTTTTGAAACCGAACTTCAAATAAGTTTCAGAGAAGCAATAACGGCTATCGAAAAAACTGGCATTAAATTCCCACTAAAGTTAATGAAATTCGTATAAAGTTTACAAAAAATAATCTGTTTTCTGTTTGGAACAATTTTATGTAAAATAAATTATACAAAGTGTGGTAAATCTATTATTTTTTGGTTATCATCAGGAAAATCGAAAAGAACTCCAATCTCGTGCGGTGGCCTACCTCAATGTTGATCTCGCTGTTGCTGGCAACTACTCTTTTTATTGCGACGGCGTTTACAGCATGAGCAACCTCGTTTTCAACGCAGCAAAATTAGTTGTTAACCCAAACGCAGACGAATTAGCCAGTGGTCGAAGATCTGTCTACGACACGTGGTTGAAAAATTTCCCCAGTTCAAGATATCCGTCTTGTCCAGTGTAGGTACTTTGTTTTACTTGATTTAGGCCAGTGGTTCCCAAACTTGTTCGATTCGTTACCCAACTAAAGGTAGCTATTGTGCCTTATTACCCTCAATATTTCGTAGTGATCGCTCATAAGAGAACAACCTTGTGGTTTTGGTTCCGTATTACCCCCTAAGAATCGCATATTACCCCCGGGCAGTGGTGTATCTAGGGAAGTGGCTCTCAACCTTTTCATGGTTTGTGGGCCCCTTCCAAAGACTGTCAACACTTGTTGCCCCCTGCTCATCAAAAAGATTGTGCAATATTACAGCGGACCTATTTATCAGAGGCCTCTGCTCGTGACCCCTGGTGAACCGCTTCGTGGCCCCGGTCCCCAAAGGAGGCCGAAGGTCTCCGGTCGAGAAACACTGACCTAGGATATGGCAGGCACGTGCCATGGGCGGCGCAAAAATTAACTTGGCAAAAATTTAAAATTTTTATTTACAGTTTCTTGAACGTCTATATTTTGCTCCCCGCTCAACCATTAAAACTGCACAGCTGCATCAACACAGCGGTCTTATGTATTGCAGGGCGTGTTGTGCCAGCACCACTAAGCATTATGATAAAACTGTGGCATTGTGACGAACACGACAGTCAATCATTGTTGCAGATCAAGAACGCTCGCTTGCCGTATCTACAAGACCTCGTCAATCTCACGCCATAAAAAGGCTCAGTCTGCGGTGCTACGTTGCAAGCAAAAGGATATTAGTCAGAATCTGACTGAGACGACTTTAAGTTCGTGGCTGTGAGAATCTGACTATTACGCAAATAACTGCTGCTGAACTTCCACACACTTACAAATTACTTAAACTGCTGCGGCTCACTCCGACTTTACGAAACTCATTCGATGGCCAGTAGTGCTCAATAATAAACGAAACGCAATGCCCCAGTCCAGAGACTGAGGAAGAGAACCTTAGTTCTCGTAACATCAGTAGTTAGCATCGTTACCGTACAAGTCGAATAAAAAGTGTTAACTCATGAAAGAAGAGATTTCTTATTCTTGTTTAGAGCTGGCTTTTTCTGTGCAAACTTGGCTTTGTGTTTGATGTCCAAGGCCTTTATTTCGGCCCTGACTGTTGAAAAACTCAAATACCAAAATCTACGTGTGAGAAATAAGGGCTTCGTACATTTCAGACGTAGATGGAAGCAATTATACGAGGAGATTTTAAATGGCAAAATGCTAGTATTGCGTCGTGCAACTAAAATTATCGCGTCCTGAGAATCTCCTGCATTCATGTCACAGCTGAATATATGATGAAAGCGTCTTTCCAAATCTTCGAATTGCTTGCAAATAACGCTGACGATGGCAGTATATATTGCAAGCTGAGAGAAATTGATTCTTTCCATACCTCTGAGACTCAATGAGTCAGGACAGATCGCTTATTCTAGCTTTGAGTACAGAAAGGGACGAAACAGAGGAAACTGATTTTCATGAAATCACAGACGAATTTGCTTCGAAAAAGGCACGAAATGTGTTGTTTACTTGACATGTTGTTAGAGCACGAAAAGGCTGGCTATATTGATGTTTCGATGGAATTGTGTCTTTTGAACGCAAGTTATACATGTATTGCATTAACAAGTTAGTGTACCAACCAAATTAAACGTGATTTATTTCAAAATAAATGTCGTTTTTAGTTCCAGTGTGCTATGCGATATGCTTGCAAGATTTACAATTAGGTCAGCCCAGGGCCGAATTTACCTATGGGTTATATAGGCTTAAGCCTAGGGCCTCAAAATCCAAAGGGGCCTTCAACAAACTGTGGTACGCATAGAGTCAATGGCCGGTGCATGATCATTTAGATCAAATTTCGTCAAAAATTTATGTGTTAAAAATATTCACAAAATTTAGATTTATTCAACTTTCGTGGTCATACCGCCAGAGTTTTCCAACGAGTTTATGACGGTTGGTCATGCCGCATGCCGACTATTGCGTCGATAATACTGAATGCACGTTGGCTGCGTCCTGCGTTTGCTGAATCGTACCGATTGTTACGTGTGGCTCTATTAAAAGAACTTGTCGCTGTTCATGTTTGAAATGCACCTGATCAGTGGCATAACTGACGGGTGGCAGGGGTGCGAACCGACCCCTGCCAAGCTAATTATGTAAAAACCGGTCCCCTACCTAGCTTGTACTTTGGTAGTTACTATTCTTTTGGTTGCAGTAGATTGTTTTTTTGTGTTTTTCGGAGTGTTTTCCGGTGATTTCGGGTTTTTGTATAGGCGTTCAATACCGGATTTGCTGTTGTTTTTCAACTATTTTCTGAGTGTGGGCCAGTGGGCTCCCTTCAGATAAAATTCCCCCAGGCTCAAACCTCTAGTTATGTCACTGTACCTAATCAACGCTCAAAGTTGTACTGCAGATAAGAGCTATGTGTAAGGCTACCAGCAATATCCTATAATAAAAGCATAGTTGTTTCTTAGGTGACTAAGTAATACAGCAGTTTTGTCAGCCTTTGTATCGGGTAATGCTCGATTGGTCTTTTTAGATGTGTTTCTTCCCATTTGGATTTTCTTCAGATAAGTCATTCAGAAACCAGATTGCTACTGAGTACTTGCGCAAGTTTGTACTGCTCGCATGGTAAGCAAATCAAAGAAGATCTTGATGAGCTTGAATAGCAAGAAAAAAAAAACTTTGCCAACTGGCAAGCGCAGAGCTCTCACCCAAAGAGACAGGGAAACAGCAAAGAAATGACAAAAGCGTGTTTGGGTCTGATGCCTTAGATTTGTGGTCCTTAGTTTATGGAACCACGCGAAGCCTTATTTTTTAGCTTGATAGGCACTAACTGCTCAAGCGAAAGGTCCTTTTCAAGATTCAAAAGAATTAAAAATGAATTGAAGGGTCACAATGTTCTAGAAGATGTTGTGCACACTAAGCATTCGGTACATTAAAAGTGACAAACTTAGACAAAGAAATTGTAATGAATTCTTAGATAATTTTGTTATGAAGAAGGCAGGACAAAATCTTTAATTGCTTACTGTGTTATGTTCAGCCTCAATTGATTCGATGATTGTAGCTTCTTATTTCTTTATACGTATTTCAATAGTGACAGCATAAGCAAAATTTGAACCAGTCCAGTCGCCACGGTGAGCATTGGTGAGCTCAGCCCTTCCAAACTAGATATGAAACACTATAATTCAGTAAAGGTTTTATCAAATTTTCAGTTTTTTAATCCCTTGCGCAAATTTTAACCCCCATTTCAAGACTTTCTGGCGACGGTTCTTGTTTTTAAACTTCACATCTTTTCACGCGACATTTCAGTTGCGTTCGACTCTTACCAGTCTGAAAAAGTAAGAAACACGCGATTCGTGAACCTGATATTTACAACCATTCGGGTGCGTTTAACGTGACGTATTTTGCTCGTGTGTGCGATTTTTACAGCTGTGGTAAGCGAGTTGCAACGTGGTCCTCACGTTGTGCTTCAAAGTCTTTATGCCACCACACAATATATAAGTGCAGTGTGTTTGTTTTTTTTCAACACAGATCAGAAAAAACAGATGTGATTCTTATAAAAAAACGTAGGCCATGTGTTTTGTCAAATATTTCAACTCTGGCGATTTAGGTTGGTTTGGCCGTGGCAGTTAATAATCCCGTTCCCGCTACAGAACCGTCGCCAGAAAGTCGTGAATAGGGGGCTTTACGGTCGTGCAGGGCGGCTTGACATGTAAATTTGATTAAAATTCCACTAGCTTTTAGTGTTTCATATTTGAGTTTGGGGTGGCTTATAGCTTTGTTTAGGGGGGGGCTAGGACCACCAAAGCCCCTCCGTGGTTACGGGACTGTCCTACCAGCCAAGTAGGATTTCAACAATTCCGTGCAATTGAACGCTTTTGCGGGGAAGGCAGCAACAAGCGAAGTGTTTGTGGGCACTCCAGTAATGATTCAGAATTTTTTGCTAACCGTACCATCAGAACGTCATTTTCGCCTTTTCGCAAATTGATTGACGCTTTCCGTTTTTTCTCTCAACAATGGGAGAGGGAGCCTCACACGTGGATTAGCCTTGGGCTTCGCGACAGTTAAATCCAGACCTGGGTCAGCCACTACTATGTACACATTATGATAACGTTATTACGTGAATGGTTTGTTGTTCCTTATATAAATCAATGAGTGTAAGAGCATGTCATGGTGCTTATGGATAAAAACTAGCCTTTTAATTGCGAGCCGTGGGGGAGCTAGTCTGCAGAAATTTGAGAAACGCGCCCTGACAATCTTTCGCCTGGAACCTGACCCTTGCGAATCCGCGCATCAACTATACTGTAGTGTCTTGTTCCCTGCAGCAACTGCTAACGGAACCGAAAGGTTGCACAATTTCTTGTTATCAGATCCAACAAACAACAAACATCAGCGGCGATTGAAAGTCAGCACGGTTTCTGAAACACAACAGAAACAAACTAAAAGCATTCTGCCAGCGCAGCTTACTCAGCAAGAAAACTTAACACCGATAGCTGAGCGCGCTACAGACAATTAACTATTAGACAAGTGCACAACGCGACTATTTACCGTAAATTCAAACATGCATCTCAAACACCTGATTGCGATCAGGGTATTACTTCAGTGCCGATTGGCAAGCTGCAACTTCTCGGTTAAATTCTCCAAAGGAGACATATAACAAACTTACATACCAAAAATAGTGTTTGTTCCACAGCTCAGATTTCTGGTCTTTTTGGTCAACAGAAAACTCTGACTTGGTAACAGAATTTGGTTACACGAGAGCCGAAACGTTACTAAAGTTCTAGTTAACCCGAGCTGTTCTTTTATCGTTGTTTCACTGGCACTCAAAAAATGTGCTCCAAATGAGCTTCCAGGCGCTGCAGGCACATTTGGATCCGGCGGGCAAAGTTGTCGATGACCCTCCCGCATTCCTTCCTTGGGATCGCTCTTATTGCTGCCTTCAGGTCAGGGATAGTCTAGGGGTTGTTGCCATACATCCTGTCCTTTAGATATCCCCACATATAACAATCTGGGGGTTCAAGTCCGGTGAATGCGGCGACCACTGCGGGTCACACCTACGGCTGATCAGTCGATCAGGGAAACGCTGCTGTAGCCATGCTAATGATTCGTTTGAGGTGTGGGGATGGCACCATTTTGCTGGAACCACTGGAGGACCCTGACAACCCCTCTCCGTCGACCAAGTGCTGTCCAGAACTTACCAAGCACCTGGACATATCGCTCGGTGTTGATTGTCACAGACCGCTCGTTGTCGTCCTCGAACCAGAATGGTCCAATGATGCCATGTTTGGAGTGCACTTCACAGAGTGTAATGGCCTTTGCAGGCAGTGTTCAGGGGGTGTGCTACCCCAGAAGATATTGTTCTTAGAGTTCATGTGACCTGACAAAAGAAAATGTGCCTCGTCCGAAAACCAGACATTGTCAACAAAGTCTGGCACAGCGTCAATCTTGTCGCAAAACCACTGGCACATGATCACTCGCTTCC
>JGI24158J21664_10009083_pt1 | contig 13260 bp, 6 predicted proteins | sample Ectturendosymbi3_FD_21664 | JGI IMG/M metagenome (IMG submission 21664) | reverse complement strand
TTACAAATTACATGCATACATGTTTGTTGATCATACTGTTTTTTATGACATTTGGTCACTCAAAGTTAGTAAGACAATAGAAATGTAATTAATAACTGGGTCTCCTATCGCCCCCAACCGCCCATTTCTGCTTCACTGCCCCCCTAGAGTTTCTCACCGTCCCCAAGGGGGCGGTACCGCCCACTTTGGGAATCACTGGTCTATAGCCTTATGCTAAGTATTGGCAAGCTAACCTGCATTAAATATGCGCTTACGAATGCGGCCTGGACCTGCCACTGTTGAAGAAATGGCCGGTATGTTTACAAAATGCATCTGGGAACCAGAACCGTCGCCAGAAAGTCGTCAATATGGGGGCTTTATATTCAAATTTGACAAAAATTCCACTAATATAAAGTGTTTCATATTTTAATTTGGGGAGGCTTGGAGCTTTGTTTGTGGGTCTAAGCCCACCAAAGCGCCCCGTGGCGACGGGGCTGCTGGCAAACCTATCCGAGATTTGTAAATGAAATTCGAGACCGAGCCTTGAACGTTCGCGACCGAGACCTGAACATTCAAGACTGAGGCCAGAAATATTTTCATAAATTTATCAAAAAAGGTCATCCACTTTTTCAAACCTGAATTACGTCGAATTTCATTCATTTCTGCAACATTTCTTACCAAAGCAATTACCACTTTCAACCAGATGCAATTGAGACTACTGGTGTTTATTGCAAGTGCACTGCCTCTTTTTTGAGTGGTCTCGCAAAAAAACTTGCTGGTATGTCTGGTGACGCCAGGGAGCGACAGTGCCTCCAACAGCGCCTGGCCGTGGTCAGGGGAAACGCTGCCAGCATATTGGCCTGTATGCAAATTTGATCTGATTTTAGCTGTTTTTTTAGTTGTTCTTGGTGTTGTAACACTGAGTAGTTTTGGAGTAAAGTCAAAAGGTTCATACACAGCTTCAGAAGTACTCTGGACTTTGATTCAAGAAAAGTTGGATCCGCAAACCGTACACAATTGATATTTCTGGAGGCGACACACCTGTCATGCTCAGGATGAGTTTGCGGAATTATTAAACGACAAAAGTTTGCAACCGGAATTTTCAAAACAGAGTTTATGTCATTTTTGGATAAGAAAAAGAAATGAATAATCTGTGTAAAAATCAAGTGCTTCTGTCACATTAATTGTGCTTGATAGCTTCTATAAACTGAATTGTGCATAGTTACTTTCGTGGATTGTGTGTAGCCGATTTGTATGATTTTGTCATCGACAGAAATGCCTCTTGTGATTTGTATGCACGTAGCATTAACATCTAGGCTATCCATCATGGGGTCGCATGAAAAAGCTGTACTGAAATGGGGCCGCAGAACAAAGAAGTTTGAGAAGTCCTGGACTAGATGACCTCATGGGTCTTCCACCAATCCTTTGTGACAAAGGAACCAGTAAATGTTGTTGCTTGTGTAGAACTTCCCTCATAAACATGCTATAGCATCTGCATTATAAACTACGCAATAGGCTACTGTATGATCTATGAACTGTGTGAACCAGTAGCGTAGCCAGCCCAAAAAATTGCAAGTGGCCAAAATGCTTGATTTTAGGCAGATGAAACTATTTTACTTGGGATACCTCCTCTCAAAGCACAAAATGACTATATATTCCAAAAATTTGGGGGACATGGCCGCTAGGCCCCCCTTGGCTACGCCTATGGTGTGAACCATTATATCGTCGCAAAAACTAATACTACAAGGGTTGAAACCAGTGCAATTGCCAATTGAACAACAAGGGTGGAAATTACCTTTACACCGAGGTGTCAGCAGACACATGGAAATCGGCCAGTGGGCAGTACTGACGAGAGAGAGTGGCAACGAGGAACATCGCATTAAAACTATCAAATTTAAGATTATCAAAATAAGCACAGGTTGAACAGAACAACCATTTCATTGGCCTAGAAAAGGTAATCACATCCGCGCAACACGCAACAATTGTGAACACTAGACAAACTACGGTGCTTTAAACAGACCTTTTGGCACTCCCCCATGTCATTGACTCCCCAATGTCTGGCCTGGATTCACCACTGGTTGCAGGTAATACACAAACATTACCTTAATCGACAATGGTTATAGAAGTGGCTCAGTCTAAGCAAAAAAATCCTGCTCAGTTTCGACCAACTTATCTTTACAAGTTGTTCATGCAACTTTATTGAAGTTTTGACGAGAAATTGCAGAAAAGTTGTGCATGGCGTGGCAGAACACAAAAACGTCCAAGCAGAAGAAGTACAATGAAATGTGTAACAACTTTGCGTTCTGGTTGATAATAATTTCATCGATTGTTCTTGCGAGTAATTTTTTGTGCGAATAAAACAGTTCACGCTTTGTGAACAGCAACAATTGGGGGCTGAAATAGTTCGACCGAGTTTTGGTGGAACTAGCTTTTACGTAATGTAGGTTGAATTAAACCATTTTTGCATAAGGTTTGTTATTGAAAGAAAAAAAGCGACGCAAAACCCTAAGGTTCTCGTGGAAAATCTGAAATATCAAAAATTTGTTTCATAGGTGCGTTTGAACGTTAAGAGTCAGAAAAACGTTAATATATGCTTCGAAGCAGGCACTTTGATCAGTGCGAAAAGACTACCAACTCATATTTTGCAAATAATGAAAAATAGAAAATTTATGCAAAACTTAAGCAGACTCTCTTGAAACACTCCTTATTTTCGTGCAAGCCATGCATTTTTTTCATGTGCAATATTAGTCTGAAGTGACCTGCGTTATGAAACCGATCACTGCGACTTTTGAATAACAAGCTTGTTATTTCTTTGCAATGCCAAACATGATTAAAGTAATTATCGATCATGACTTTTTCACGAGATTCCGAAATCCGCACCACAAAATCCGGCTGTTTTTTTGCGTTAAACACGAGGTTGATATGATAGCCTACATACATGGGCATCCGCAGGGGGGGACAAAACTGGCATTTGCCCCCCCCCCCTGGAAAATGGGACTAAGAACCAAAAATTTCTAGAAAACTTTGCCCGTATGACATTGATACTGCACAAGAGCCAGGTTCACTGTTCTGGTTTTATGCAGTGATGAGCTTCAGTTCAATCATGTCCGCTCTTTTTCCTGCAGAGGAAGGTTCCGAAACTGGCAAGCGGATTGTTTTATGGTTGGTCTTTATTGCGTAACAATAACATGGCAACAAATGTTCAAAGGTTCGCTTAACCAAATGGTAGAAAGNGTTTTGCCGCTTGTTACTGTTGAACGCCGACATCTTGCCAGGTAGGCTAATGCAGCGAGNCGGTGACTGCTGACAGCGGAAACGCACGTAGTTTTGTACTGCGTGAAAAGGCATAGGTGAATCTCCAGCAAGGTTTCCACAAGTTTGAAAACTTCGTTGTTAGTGTGATACTGTGAGTGTGAACAATATGCCTGAACTGAGTGAGTAGCTTAATCAATCTACTCTTACGCAGGCTTCTTTTCACCAGTGGCGTAACTATAGAGGTTTGAGACAGGGGGGAGAATTGACTGAAAAGGTCCCACTTGCCACCAGCCAACACTTAGAAAAAAACTTGAGGAATGACGGTAAATCCGGACGTGGATGGTTATACTAAAACCCTATATCACCGGAAAATACTCAGAAAAACGAAAAAAACAACCTACTGAAAACCAAAAAAATTTAAAACCGAAATATAAGCTAAGTCTAAGTGGGGGCCCAATTTTTACCTTTAGGGGGACGAATGGGAGATTCGCCCCTCTGGCCATAGCCCTAGCCAAGGGGGGCATTCACCCCAAAAAATTTCTAGCATATCTTGTCATTTTGTGCGTTGAGAGGCGGTGTCCCAAACAAAATAGTGTTGCTCGCTTAAAGTCAAAAACTTTGTCCCCCCAAAAACATTTTGGCTGGCTACGCCACTGCCACTGGCCCCCCGTCACTTACGCCACTGCTTTTCACACAGTATAAAACTACGTGGCTAGTTAGAACATACGTCTATGCAGGCTTGTGGAAATACGTCTTAATCGTTAATGTTTATTTCTGACTTCTGAGTGAGTGCTGAGTGTCAAGCTAATATTTGCTGTGGCGATTTTTAATAATTCATTACTAAATTTTTTACAGTCTGCATGGTATTCTGACTTTAGTAAGTTGTCCAATAGTCGTGTCAACATAGTCTACTTTAGTCCTACACAACATACGGCCCGCGAGAGCTTTCGCAACAGCAGAAACTGTTGCAACAGCCCGACGTCGGTATACAATTAATTGTTGTTCCAGAATTTCTTTCAAACTACAACAAAACGAAATAAGATTTTGCGGCCCGCAGCAAATTTTTGGTCAATTGGCCCTTCGAGCTTTCCGAGTTGTTCAGGCCTGGTCTACTTGTTCGACTTATGTGTGATGAGCGTTCCCTGTAAAAAAATAAGCAAAGACAAGCAAGGTTTTATTAAAAGGGTGATTGATCGCTTTGGAGGAGATCCAATCAATCACCCTTTTAATACAACCTTGCTTGTCTTTGCTTATTTTTTTGCAGCTCTTGTTGTTAAGTGACGCTGATAAGTCTTCTTAGGTAAAATAAAGTCATAATTTTTGGTTTCGTTAAAGACTATGGCGACACTTCTATGAAAAGAAGTAGCCTACCCTGCTTTGAAAATCTGCAGATGGCCTATTGTGAAAATTTCCGTAATATTACTGGCTGTGGCTGCCAACGAAGCGCATTTTTTGTGACTGTTGTCGTAACATGGCGCACTTTCTTTGTGATGTAGTCGTGTAGAAAGAGTAAAGCGTTTCGTGAGCGGCCATTTGCATTACATCGTCAGCAACCTGACAAGGATTAGCAAATGTTGACGTTGCCCCCCTTGGAAAATTTTCTGCGGACGCCCATACCTACATGTGTCGCATCTTGGAGATCTACATCACCGATTACACTACATACTCTGATGCGGTAGGTAGAAATACTCCATTGTCAAATGTTTTCGAAAAGACTGCGAGTAATTTTACAAGACGGCAAGGAAAATCGTTTATTTGCTGTATCGGCTTTGTATATGACCTGACTGGGCGAACCATCGCTCACGGAAAGCAGATTTGGCTCAGAAGTGTTTCAAGAGTTCCGATCAGCCACAAGAACACAATCCCGTGCAGTGCATCTTCATCGCTACTTGCTCTTGGTATCCACTTGCGTTGCAGTACTTGCATCCGCGAAAAGAACAGGCCAACTTGCCACAGATTCTCCGACGTCAAGATTTGGGTCTCCGCGAACCACGCCCGTCCGCACGGGAGCAGCCTTGTCACTTTGCAATAAACCCTTGTTCGATCATGAAATCGTACAGCTTGCGGGTTTTGTTCACGTCAATCTTGACCAGTGCGCGCGCGCTTACTAGGGTTACCGACCTGTTCTTCTGGTATTCGTTAATGAGGATGTGCTTGTGGCTGAGATATGCTTCCGGAACGAAACGCGCTTTGGCGCAAAACTGAAATAACAAACGACATGACGGGAGTTAAAAAGCTGTCAACGCGGTGAAGATACTGTCACAGCGAGGCTCAAGTTAATGTGTCATACTTAAGCAGAGTTCACAGCACTTGTCCCCCCAGCTAGCAGCCCTGGCTTCGTGACACCAATAAAGTTTGTGGCCTTCAGATACACCTTCGAAGTGCAAAATCAGTCATCGTCGTTTGTGCATCGCAGTTGCTAAAAATAGTCCGCTAATGACTACCAGAGTATCACTGCGAGTATCAAAGAACATTATAAGGTGTCTTTCATTTGTTTAAAAAAATGTTTAAAAATTTCGAGTCGAACTAGCATTGGCACGATGCAAGTGACCTGTTGGTGCCAATGTGTACACCCGCTCTGTACTACAAAGCAACCAGGACGGACAATCAACAGCAGCAGAAAATGCCCGGTGCACCTCCCCGAAGCACTATTTCTCTACCCTATTAGGTGGCACCGGGTCAGACGGAACGACAAAGGAGAGAAAAATTGAAACGAATCGGCGGCAAATATATCCGCAAGCAGCCATCATTTGCTCCACTAAACAAGGTTTTACCTCTTTCTCAGTGCTCGTTAGTTTCTCCAAACCGGGTAACCCAGTGATGTCGAGGGGTCGGACGGCTTTGCGCACAGCTGGAATAATGCAAGATGGCGCCGATGCGTCTACGGTTCCCGTCTCAATAGCCGCCTATTCCAACACAAGATGCTAGCAGTAAAATCGAAACCTTTCACATGTTGCAGAAGTCGTAACTTTTTACGTAGGTTTATACTGCACTTCCACAAAAATCACGTGTGTTAAAGAAATGTTTGTCTTAAGGTACAAAGTGCAGAGCAGTGGTTCTTAACCGGAGGGGGACGCGAGCCTTATGCGCTCTGCAACACGGAAAGTTTGATAAAGAAATTAACTAATAAATACATTTGCTTATGCAACTTGTTCATTGTCAGGGGGACTGGACACAAAGGACAATTACTCAAAGGTGGCGTGGCAGAAAAAAGGTTAGAGAAACACTGGTCACTGGTCTAGAAACTCCGGCAAACCAATCTTGCTCCACGTTGGAGTACTAGAAACTCCGATTGAGAAAAGCTGGTCAAAAAGTGTTGATTGGGGAAAAAAACGTTTTGTCTTCAGGTAAATTATATTTTGCATCAATTCAGCAGTTTCCCGAAAACCCGACATAATTCTGACAACCTTGTAGCATATTTACGTCAAAGAAACCGGGCATTGATTGGAGCGACTTGATTTTACGCCATTACACACGTATTTATTTCAACTGTGCTTTCTTGGTAACAGATTATATAACGTGAGGTTGGCCTCAGACAGTTTACGAAGTTAAAAAAATACCTCGTTGACTGGTAATCTCCAAACGTTCACAAATATTTGGATCTTAAGATAATATTAAAACTGCCGTGGTAGTTTCCCTTCTTGTGCGTAATATAAAACAAAAATTAAATGTGAAAAACTGGAATGCTAGCTATAGCAGAGAACCGAAGTCTGATTTCTGTGGTGGAACTAGCTAATAAATTTTTTGGGACCAAGCATCGGGTTTTTTAAGACTACCGTAATCGCTTCGGGAACCCAGTGCAATTGATAAAATATGCAAGTTCTTTCCTTAATCAATCAGGTTTGGGAAGGGCGATATCAAAAGTCTTTCTACAACCAGCTGAAAACATTAACCATTGAAGTGTGTGTTCGCAACGTCTTGATAAGGATTTCGCCACAGAAAACCAACCACGAACGTAGGCGTTCGGAACAAGAAAATCGCCCCCTGTGGTGGTGAAATTTGTTAGAATCAGGCGAATTATGGCAGTGTGGGTTACTTTTCATGGCGCACAGAGTGTTTTTGGTAGCGCTGGTAGTGACAGTTGATTGTGCAATGAACGGGTGTGTTGGGCAAGCATGGAGACGATGCACTCGAGCCATTTGGTTTGCAGAAAAATGGAAGAGCTGTGTTTGCTCATTACCTCATTTTAGACAAAGATTGCACTACGACGGGTGTCAGAAATCAAAACGAACAGTTGCCTAATTTCCCCCACCTCTAAAGCGCCTTTTTCTTAAGACAGCGATCAAAAGGATTGATTTGCTTGAGAAGAAATACAACCACTGACATTATCAATCCCGTCAATCCCGTAATTCAAACGAGAAATATTTCAGGGAATGACAAACAAAGGATCAAACCGTACATACCTGTCGCTGTAACCACTGGGCTAGAGCAGAGGAATCGTGAAGATATGGCAATATTTCCGACATGTAGTTCGTTTGTCGTTTCGTTTCTTCGCGCTTCGCTTGGAGTTTTTCGAAAACTTTTGCGACTGGTAAGAAAAAACGTTTTTGGCACAATTGCAGCAAAGAACAGCTTGCAACAGTTTTCTCTATGGTTCGAAACACATGTCAATGCCTTTCTTCATAAACAAACGAAAGCAGACTAGGGCTATTTCAAACCCAATCTCAATGAACGACGTATCACGACTCTATAATTCCCCAATAATTCGGCCATCAACTTTAAACTATGATAGAAAATTGTGAAATTGTCGCAAGAGTGCTCGATGAGACAACCCGGTTGACAGCTTTTTTTCGGTGTCCTCACGTTTTGACTAATTTGCATGCAATTGTCCAATGTTTGCGCCAATAAAATCAACTAACTCCCCATACTGAATGAGCATAAACACGTTCTCTATTATCGCTGCCAGCAGGCAGAGGTTTGGACGAGGCTTTAAATTACTGAACCTCATGAAAATTTTTGGCTTCAACGCGAGACCTGAAAACTACAAGCCGGGTTGCACCTGAAACAAAATAACCATGAAGTAAGAACGGGTCTTGCTTGGTTCGCGGAGGGAGGTCTGACTGCGCGCCAACTTCATCTCTGCTGGAAATTCACAGAGCGCTTTAGAACTCTAAAACGCATTCATGCAGAGCGATGCTACGATGAATAAATAAGCATTATGCGCTTGTTCGCACCGAATTGCTGCTCAGACAATTGGCGAACAGACTTCGTTCACGTTGGCGAGTTAGCTGTGCCGTTTAAATCGACACCATAACCAGATACATGAAGTTAGGCCGATGTGCAATGCTGACGCTTTGACAGAACTCTACTTGCTCTCACCTCGAAAGGAAGTGATGCCGTTCGCGCGGTACGCTTTCAATCGCGAAATTTTCCGCTTGAGGTCGTACTCCAACCACAATCCTTGCACCAGTTTATCGTGCGCGATCGGATGAGTTTGGAGCTGCATGATTGGACGCAAGTTTTCCTCCACCAGTTGAATCTCCCGCGGAAGTTTGCGTAAATGACGCACTGGAAAGGTTGCAAGAAAAAAAAAAATCAGTTTTGCTGGCCTTTCTTCGAATTTCGAGGTAACTAGTTTTACTATCTTGCTACAAAACAGGGTTGATTTTTGAACCTAAAATAGTTGGTTATTTAGATTATTTTCGTAAATGTGAGCCACGTGACGTTTACTGATTCCGTTAGTTCCACGTCGGTGTAATCTGTTCGTTCTTCGTTGTGGAAGACTTGTCCGCGTGAGTTGTATTTCGTTGCGTGTGGGTGTGAAGGCACGAGACAATAAATGTAAAGATTTATCATACAGGCAAGTTAAATTTTACATTAATCAACGAATTTTTTCATAAAACCCAGATACTTCTTAATTGAATCAAAAAATGTTACCCTACAACATACAGTACGCTAGGTTCACAGAAAAGTAGATCAACCTTTATTTGCATTAAAACAATCTTGGTTTTGTTTTTGTAAAGTCATGGCAACTTAAAATCTAAGATAACCAAACAAATTATTAGCAACTGAAATGAAAACTATCCCATAAAACCATAACTCCCAATCAAGCCTGAAATGTCACTTAAAACGCTTGGGTGCACGTATATATCTTCAATTTTCCAATTAAAAATGACAAATTATTACTAACAAGATAACAAAATTTGACCAACCACCGACCGCGAAAACGAATTCATTTCATGTACAAAATGCTGTAATGTATAATTGTTGGAAAAAATTATATGTTGTTCGTAAATGTGAGGAAGAATCATTGTCACAACTTCAAGGCAACAGTGTGGGAAATGTTTCACAACAGATAACCTCCTTTTATTTAAGCAGCCCGTATCTCTCATTTTTGTTGCATTAGGTTTTGAAAATATAACAAAAATAATTTTTGTTGACTTTAATTTTAATCCACTTTGGATTTAAAACTCGTGCATTGCCATTAATCCATAAATTCAATACCACTTATTGCTAGCCTTGTTTACCGTTTTGCTTGTGACAAGAAGTCATACCGCCAAAAAATTCGCTGTCTACACAAAAACACAGCCATGCGGCTATACAGCATGGTAAAGGTTGCTGCGACTTACGTGTGTGGTTAGAGACATTGATGAGACCGAATTTGCGAATAATTTGCTTTCGTCTGGCTCGTTCAACCAATCTAAAACAAGAAGTTAGCACTACTCAACATAATAAAAACCGAAAGAGGGCTGCCATGGAGATTCATATGCACTGACTGACACATTGTCAAGCTAAAAAAACCGATAAAAGACTTATTTTCATAAATTGAAGTGATAACTTAAAAAGTGTTCGGATTTCGAGAATGCAGACAAAAACTAATCCCCATATTACTGGCTTATTTTAACTCCTTGAATAACCGAAAGTCTCACTACTTCAAAATGCAACAATTTTTAGGCAACTGAGATCAAAAGGTTTGAAACACAATGGGCAAAGCCAAAGTTCAGTGGTGATGCATGCAAGATAAGTGTGGAGACACAACGAAAACATGGAGGGCAAAAAAATCAAATACAAAATTACAGTATAGGACCAGATGACTTTTATGATCAGCAGCCAAGGACAAATAAAACGAGAACGCAGACCAAACCTCGACTGGTAGATCTTGATAACGGCCAGTTTTAAAGCTTTAAACATAGGTTTGTCGTCTGGAGTAAAATAGACATCACTGACATCCCACTCCGCATAATTATCATATTCTTCAATAAAATCACCTCTTGCTGCGAGATACCTGCAACAAGACATGGTTTATGAGACACTTGAAAAGTGAAAACATCCAATTCAATGGTACCAATCTTAAACATCTGGTATCCTTCAACTCGTGTCTTTGGTCCTGGGTTTCTTTTTTCGCTCAGATATTTCGGTCATTTGCCTCATAATTAGTATTAAAACTTGCCGCAACAATATTGACTTCATTCATTTCGGTCATCTAAAAAAAATCGGTCTATGACAGCAAAATAACCGAAAAAATAAACTCAGCTTTGGTCATTGTTGTGTATGAGACGGGAAACAACAGCGCGTTATACTTAGTAGCAGCAGTAGAAGTGGTATGTCGAACCAGGCGTACGCGCGTTACTTCTTCACTGCGGTTGAATACGCAAATCAACTGTACTAGCAAATCACACTAGGTTTTCTAATACTGTACTTCAAACAGAAAACATGCTGAAAGAAAAGATCTACAAAAAGAAAAAAATCAGCGAAATGTAGCAACGCACAAACCTTTACCAAAGTGCATGACCAGTGAAGTAACGACAAGTAACCCTCAGCAAGCACAACTTGTTGTTAGACAATCATTGCCACGCACCCTGCCATATGCTGAGCTCTGTGGGAATCAGGCAGCGGCCTGCATGGGTCCTCGCAAGCTTTGAACGGTATTGGTGGGTATTCTGGGCCAACAGGAGGGTTGGGCATGTCTGCAAAGCACCACTAGGAAATAATAAAAGGCGTAACCAGTAATCGAAACTTCACGTTTGTCGAAAATCAGGTAGCAGCCCAAGCTAAGCACCAGAACTCTCGTAAACTTGTGCTTGAAAAATGCCATGAAGTGCAGACGCAGAATGCGATTTTTTTGGATATGAATATAAAGCACAAGCGCAGTTCAATTGAAATGCAGCAATAAAGCAGCGTTAAAGAAAACCACAACATGCCGCGACACACTCCACTCTGACGTTCAAAATGTGTAAATATCAAGAGGCAATAAAATCAGCGTCAAATTCTTGTTAAACACGAATCACTTTTCGAATACATGTTTTAGTCGCCGTTAACGCAGATAGAATGTCGACAACGAAACAAATCTTTTAACATCTAATTGCCGCGGATACTCAGTAGCAGGCTGGCAGGAGGAAGATGATACAAATGCCAACGGCGGCTGCATCTACTTCTGCCCTGACTAGCTATCAACGAAAATGATGATTGAGCCAAATATTGATCTTATACATTACAAGCCCAGCGTGCAGCATGTCTTGAGATTTTCTTTCTGTATACCAGCTTGAGATCTTTGTGTATACCAGCTATGCCCAACTGAAATTGCTTACTGAGCCAAAAATACGTTGCTGTCTTTACCAAGGCCGCACACTGAATGACTGGCTTTGACCTTAGCAAACTAAATTTATTTCAAGCTAATGTACTGAAAGCAGTTGAATCCTAACTACAATGGTAACGACTCTTTGGCACCTTTAACCACTCCGTAAGTGTGATTTCATAGGCATGTTTAGTGCCAATGAAGGACAGGTTATCAGTTAGTATGCTGCTATTACTACAGCGAAAACCTAAATTGGGCTGCACAAAACCTTCAACTGGGCAGCATGCGGTCCGCGGGTTGGACATAGCTGGTGCATACCATGGGTAAAATAACCAGCAAATCTTAACTGCATATTATAGCACGGCACGCGATAGCAAGTTTTGACCTGGAAAAGGGTATTTTGCATTGACAACATAGCATTTCATGTAGTGACGTTCACATTCCTGTTTCGACTTGGTTTCAACTTGAGCTGCAACAGCAGTCCAGTTCCCAGGGCCACAGTCGGACAAAGCTTCTAAAAGTTTCACTTCTTCATTGGCAGTCCACCCATGCTCCATGATGGGAAAATCATTTGTCTGAAAACACAACAGCGCATGAATTCAACAGTTTGATCCATCTATTACCACACAGAGTGGCAGCATTTAAATGACATCATGTAAAGCAGGGGCACCAAATTTTGTTGTCCGAGGGCCACATAAGCTATTACACAGTAGTTTGAGGGTCGGATTTCTTATGTAATGTGATTGTTTTGGGAAAGGCTGCATTCCACCAAATCACAAATTGTTTCATTAATATATTATTTTTTCATCATTGACAAAATGGCTTAACGGGCCGGATGAAATGGCTTCTGGCCCACGGGCCGCATTTTACCCGTGGGCCGTAGTTTGGAGACCCCTGATGTAAATTATGCTGAGTGCACCGCTGACAAATAAAGACCTTGTCACAAGATGTAAAAGAATTTACAACAAACTCAGCTAGAGTTCGGCAAATGATAAACTTGTCCTAAACCCCAATCTTATGAAGCAAAAGCCATGAAAGCACATAGAGCATCAGTTTCCACAAGAAGTTTTTAGCAACGCTTCAACCATATAGGGACCACAAGCCACTGTAGTGCCGGTGACTTTGTCCAGTCATAACTTGCCGACTGATTTAGCTAGGGAGCTGATAAAACCCTCTAAACATGCAGAAAGTCTTGTACTTTTGATTTTAAAAAATTGCATGTTTTGGATTTTGTGGGTGACGTCACAATGTGGTGGGTAGGTTTACACATTTTTGGCCAAGGCCACTGGGTCCTGGGTACCAACGCCAAGAGCTAATTTTTTGACTCAAGTTTTAATTGGAAACCAGGCTATAATACGAGTCTTTAGAGCTGTTGATTGGCTTTCTAGCATTTCTAGTTCAAAAATTATGTGGAAAAACTAAATTTTTGTAAAAAATTAAGTCCATCAAAAGGTAACCTTGGCCATTTCGGCTGAAGCCCAACACTTGCCAGCCAATTGAGCTAGGGAGCT
>JGI24158J21664_10009082_pt1 | contig 13260 bp, 6 predicted proteins | sample Ectturendosymbi3_FD_21664 | JGI IMG/M metagenome (IMG submission 21664) | reverse complement strand
GGCGACCACTGCGGGTCACACCTGCGGCTGATCAGTCGGTCAGGGAAACGCTGCTGTAGCCATGCCAATGATTCATTTGAGTGGGGGGTGGCACCATCCTGCTGGAACCGCTGGAGGACCCTGACGACCCCTCTCCCTTGACCAAGTGCTGTCCAGAACTTGCCAAGCGCCTGGACATATCGTTCCCATTCCCTACAAAAGTCATCCACGAGTGGAGGCCCCACGTTGCGTCCGCTCAGCGTCTGGGGAGGCGAACGGAGACAGCGCAGAGTGCTTCTATTTCTACACTGGTAGACTTTGAAACTTGTAGGGCTACAAGGTACTACTGAATAAAGTGGGAGCCCTGGCGAACAAGAATGCAAGAACGTCCTGTGCAGACAGGGTGTCGTCTTTGTTCCGAGAACTCGCATAACGCACATCGAACGTAGAAGAGGCTTGGCGGCTGTTGAAAGCAGTTGTGCGAGGCGCAAAAATCAGCAGTCCAAGTGGTCCAAACGCCCAAAATGCAATTTTGGGAGAGTTTCCGATGTAATCAAAATCCCGTTACTGAAAATCCAACAAAGGGTTCTTGCAAACCAGATCTCCGCATCTAAAACTGCTAGATCCATCAAAGACCAAAAGAGTGTCCTTAACAGCAACGGTGGGCCATCCTTGGCAGATGGAGAGAACATATCAACGATTGTTTGAATCCAGTCAGTCTCATACCATTGGACACACAAGAGGCGCAGTGTTGGGAGGAAAATACCATCACTGCAACCGAATTCTTCCAAGCTGTGAAAACATTGAAGACTGGGAAGGCTGCAAGCTGTGATGAAATCCGACCTGGAATGCCTAAAGCCTTGAATATTTAAAAGAATCTTTGGCCAACTGGTTTGTTTCCAGTAGCTTGGCGTTCTGGGATTGAAAAACCGGGGTGGTTTTTCTCCTACACAAGAATGGAGACATGTTATAACAAGGCTAACCAGAATCCCCCCAAAAACTTGTTGAGTGTGTTTGCTTCAGACGTATGGTCTACTCTATACCAGGGGTTCTCAACCTTTTTCTTACCATGCACCCCTTCAGCATTCCAACAAATGAGCATTTACCCCTTCAGCATTTCAACAGATAAGGATGTACCTCTTCAGAATTTTGACAGATGAACATGTACCCCTAAAACTCCTCATGACAAAATATTTTCTCATTATTTTTCACAGGTACATCTGACAGTATACATATAATGACTTTTGAAATCAATATTAAGTGATATATGTATAAATATTTGAAAATAAACAACATGTAAACAAATTTTTACCTTCTATTGCTAACCTTAAATGTACCCCTTCGGATAGGCAAATGTACCCTTTGGGGTACATGTACCCCAGGTTGGGAACCCCTGCTCTATACCATAGGGGCAGTCAGCCAGTCACATAAACACAATGATTCTTGTGCGATCAGAGATCCCGAACTGGAAGCACGCAAAGCTTTACACCGTGGCAGCAAGCAACAGTAAGGATCACACATCGTGCTCACTCTGCTGCTGTTTGTTCGCGCCACGTACATATAGGTGCTATGTTTAGCGCACATCCCGTTCGTCGTGCATCGCGCATGTGACGCCACGCCGACCGGGAAGTTGCAACAGTATGAAAGATTTAAACACAACGCATCTCAGAGCAGATGCTGATTGGCACACGCAGTCAGTGCAGAAGAAAAGAAAAACTGCTGCAAAGAACCAAGAGCAACATAGTTATACGTAAGCGTTAGATAGTGAGAAAATAATGGAGATTTGTAAAAAGCATCAAAGCGACGCGAGCAAATAATGAAATTGGATGAAGATGCACGTTATTGGACAAAGGCACACAGGTTGTTTCTAATAAAAGCATCAAATGTCGTGACGAAATGGCAGTGGCGTAACTAGAGGTTTGAGCCAGGGTGGAAACGTAGCTGAAAGAGGCCCACTGCCCACCGTAAGGGTCCCACTAGCCAACACTCAGAATAAAACTTGAGAATTGATGGTGAAATGCGATGTGGATGGCTATACTAACACCTCAAATCACCGGAAAATACTCTGAGAAAGACAAAAAACAACAACCCACTGAAAACCAAAAGAATAGTAAAACCTAAATGTAAGTTAAGTGGGGACCCGGTTTTTACATTTAGCTTGCCAGGGGGGCGATTCGCCGCCTGTTACGCCATTGCGAAATGGGTAACTTGATATAGGCGAATTGTTTATCCAAGCCAATGCGTTGATTTGTGTAATGTCCAACTCTTTAGTGTTCGTTCTGAACCAACCTATACCTATGCAAGTCAGCGGTGGCTCAGCCACGTTTTCGCGTCATGGGCTGGTAACCCATAATCAGTGTGTGGTCTTATGATTGGGGGGCCCGAGGCAAGGCTGGAAAGGCCCCTGATGACGTCATCATACTCATCCAACCGTGATAAGACCTTTTGATCAAGCCTAGGAAGGGGACATCCGGGCCACCCAAGGGTACGTTCCTGAGAATACAGCACGATTATTTCAACACAAAATCTGCAAGGATATTCACGATAGGCCTACACAACTTTAAAAACACTGAAAGTTGAAAAGACAAAACTAACACAAAAGTTACAGCAAGTTGGCATCGGCCCCCACTTCTTTGGTTTTGCATCTCATTTCTCAACATTCACCATCTATGAACTAGAAAGTTTGTAGCACACTTCCCCCTGAATAATGCTTGGTTTCCTGAATTTGTTCACAGCCATTTCTTTAAGGGACTCCATGGAACCACAGGCAATAATCAAGCAAATTCAAAACATTAAATTCATTTTCAATTTCATCCTTTTCATTACACTCAAGAACATGGAATACAAATAAAAGTATTCAACCTGAGACTTGTTTTGAAAAGCTTTGAGGCTGGGTGAATCAAAGCTGTCCTCTTCTTGCATTGACACTTGTTGTTTGAAAAATGTGCAAAAGTAGCGAATAATTCATCATAAACTATACTTTTTTGAAAACATTGTTACACTATAGTATAAGAAGCTTCATCCTCGACAGTGACAAAAGTTGTCATTTGGTATAAATTTTTGTTCTTACTTAATAGGGTCTTTTCATAACTTTTTGGAACAAATTTCAACTCACAGTTTCTAAAGTTGATTTGAAGCTTTTCCTAATTTAAACATGAGAGAGGCTGGTGGGGCCCTTTGAAAACAGAGTATTTACACAGCAGGCTATAGTGGCGGGTTGGAGCCCCTTTGAAAGTAGAGCACCTAAACAAAGCAGTTGCTGTTGGGAACCCCTTTGAAAGCAAGGCCCTTACATATTACAGTTGATGTTGGGGCTTGTGGGGGGGCTTTTGAAAGTGAAGCACTTACACACAGGCCCGTAACCAGTTTGCGACACCAGGAGGGGCGAAGAGTTTTCTGAGAAGGGCCCAAATTTTTTGAACTATGTCCAACAGTTTCAAACTATATCCAGCACATTTTTCCAGGAGGGACGAAAAATTTTCTAAGGAGGGCTTTGCCCCCCTGCACCCCCACTGGTTACGGGCCTGCTTACACATTACAGTTGATATTGTGGGCGCCTTTGAAAGCAGAGTACTTACACACTGCAGCTGCTGTTGAGGGCCCTTTTGAAAGCAGAGTACTTATTTATGATCAGCTTCAGAGTGGCCTATGTTATATGAGTGGACAATACGTTTTTCACGAAAAATTAAAAACATTTATACGCGAATCACCTCGAGGGGGTCGAGGCAAGTGCCCCGCTCGCCTCCCCTTAAACGTCCCACTGCCCGTAATGCCCTCAGTTTAACACATCGCATTACTTTTCTGCATTCTCGAAATTGTTTATTGCATTCTCAATAGTCACACCGGTGGTTAATCACGATTATTCGTACACTTGATCAAAGTGGTTTGATACTAAATACTTTGCATCTCACAAATGACCTGAACAAAATGTGTGTTTCAGCTATTCGAGAGACCTGTCAATGGTTCGCAGCCAACTACCAGCAAGCGAGGATCTAAACAAGCTCAGCTCTTCGTCTCTAAAGGGTCATCCTTTTATGGGTTTACGCAGCAGCATTGCGTGGTCTTGGATTTGATATCTTCGCATTTTAGTGCTGCCATTGATGAACTTTTTATTCAATAAAATATTTAAGAAAAGATGTTTGTGAAGTTATTGTTTGTTAAGCATTCTTCGATTAGGTCCAAGTCGGAGAGTAGACTGCTTAACTACTTTTACAAGATTCTAACTGCAACTGTGCAACAGCGTTGAGTTCATGGGCGTTGGAAGGATTGTTGCAGGGGGGGCCACTAGGGGATTACCAAAAGTGGTGAAATTCGTTTTTTCCCACTCAAAACGAAGAAAACAGCCTTTTTTTGCTCAAACTTTCACAATCCAGGGGGCCTTGGCCCTTCCCTGCCCTCCCCCCTCCCGACGCCCATGGATGAGTATATTAGTTATAATTAAGAACTTTTCAGTTACGGCTGCGTGTGTTTTATATTAATTCGACCTACGAAATGAGCATGACCATTGACATGATTGTCGAAAATCAGGTCACACAAATACTAACTTAGAACTTCTCACGGAGCGTCACTGGCCTTACATATTTCCTAGTTTAAGACTTGTGACACATTTAAATTGTATCAGAATTTTGACAAAATAATCGCAACATTTTCAGTAGCAAAGGCAAGAAACTTGGTCTTTGAAGTGAGGTAATTACAAGTAAATGATTACATAGCAGTATATCTTTTTGCAAATGCACTGATGATAGTAGCATGAGTTACCGAAACGTCTGCAAAATGTCATTTATATCGTTTTCTTTGGCCGAAATTTTCATTATAATATGTCTTTGTTTTCTGTTAACTTTTCAGGGTATTATATCCAAAGAAATGCTTTAAGATTTTGCATTTATATATTTTTCTAGTAGTTTTGTCTAATATTACTTGCCTACAGTTTTTCACATGCATTTTCGGTCTGTCCTTTTCTATTTATTCGTGAGTCTGCCCTCATTCAGTCCTTTATGGCGTTCTAAAAATCGAAATTCTGGAGTGCATGCTCCAGAACCTCTACAGCTCGAACCAGCGGTGATTGTGACAAAACCTGACTGGAGAAATGGGAACAAGAAAGCGGGTACGCTGCATTTAGGAGCAGGCTCTCACAACCCGGTGCTGTAGAAAACTAGTTGTAACTCTGGTCAGTTTTATGCTGTGTTATCAGAAGATATTTGTTCCAATAAAATTCTGTGGTTCAAAATTCATGAAGATTTAAGCTGATGATAGGACTTTTCGCTTAGTTTTTGCTTTTCCTGCACTGGCTATTACAATTCGAATGTATTATCGCAATTTGGAAAATTGCAATACAACAGTTTGAATGTTAAATCGTAACCGAAATTTCAAATTGGGGCAGTTTCACGCGAAACGATTAGATTATTAACTCTACGATAGGGATCTCCAAAATTCAAAGGTCCTGACGTCAATTCCGTGACGTCACAGCAGGCCCAAAACCAGATTGGGACACGAGGGGAAGGGGGGCAAAGAGTTTTCTGAGAGGGGCCCAAATTTTTAAAACTAAGTCCAATGATTTTAAATTAGGTCCAACACATTTTTCCAGGGGGGTCGAAAATTTTTACTGAGATCACTAAGATCTCTGAGACCGCATTAAGATCTCTGAGATCGCAAAGATGGCTAAGATCTCTGAGATCGCTAAGATTATCACTAAGATTGCTAAGATCACTAAGATGGCTAAGCTCACTAAGATCGCTAAGTTCACTAAGATCGCTAAGATCACTAAGATCGCTAATATTGACTAAAATCACTAAGATTGGTAAAATTGCGATAATCACTAAGATCACCGAGACCTCTAAGATTGTTAAGATCGCTAAGATCACTAAGATCACCAAGATCGTCAAGATCACTAAGATCGCTAAAATATTGTAAAAGATTTATTGTATTGGATTCAATTTGAAACGCTTTTTCAGATTGGATCCGCACTGCTACATTTTTTGAAATAATATAGATACGATCAGAACCGTTTTTGACTAAATTAATAGAATAAAACTGCGGCATTTTTGTTGTTAAAAAGCTGTGATTTGCTTACATTTTTGGAGTGAAATTGGACTTGCAATTCACATTTACATATTCTTCACTATTAAATTGGATCCAGTATAATTTTAATGTTCATGTCTGATCTTAGCGATCTTAGTAATCTTACTTATCTTGGTGATCTTAGTTATCTTGGCGATCTTAGTAATCTTAAAGATCTTAGTGATCTTAGCAATCTTAGCGATATCAGTGATCTCAGTAATCTTAGTGATCTTAAAGATCTTAGTGATCTTAGCGATCTCAGAGATCTTAGCCATCTTAGCGATCTTAGAGATCGTAGTGATTTTAGCAATCTCAGCAATCTCAGNGATCTTAGNNATCTCAGCGATATCAGTCATCTTAGTGATCTTCGCAATCTTAGTGATCTTAGCGATCTCAGAGATCTTAGTCATCTTAGTCATCTTAGTCATCTTAGCAATCTCAGCAATCTTAGTGATCTTAGCAATCTCAGCGATCTTAGTGATCTTACCGATCTTAGTGATCTTAGCAATCTTAGTGATCTTAGCAATCTTAGTGATCTTAGCGATCTTAGAGATCTTAGCCATCTTAGCAATCTCAGCAATCTTAGTGATCTTAGCAATCTCAGCAATCTCAGTGATCTTAGTGATCTTAGTGATCTTAGCGATCTTAGTGATCTTAGTGATCTTAGTGATCTTAGTGATCTTAGTGATCTTAGCAATCTTAACTATCTTAGCGATTTCAGTGATCTTAGTGATCTTAGCAATCTTAGCAATCTCAGTGATCTTAGTTATCTTAGCGATCTTAGTGATCTTGTGGTATTTACAGGTGTCCTTGTATATAAAGAAAATTGTATGTGATTTTCCAATGTTACATGCCTGCTGCAAGCCTGTTAAGTGTGACTCAACAGCAGCTCTGTTGTGCAGTTCAAGGTCTCAGGATGCTAGGCCCTTTGGGATTTCCACCCAACAAAACGTACCGAACATTTTTGGGCTAGATACTTCAGTTTAAATTTTATTGATATCGATGATCGATTTGCACCTCTAAAATATACAAAAACACAGTCTAAATAATAAGGAGGGTGATTAGGCCTAAAACATACTAAGCAAAACAACAAACAATTGTTGACATCAGTGTTGTTCACTTTAATTGGCATGAACTTTTGTCATTTGTTTTTACGGCGGTTGCTGAAAACCGAGAGGTTTGCGGGGAAGTTACAAATGAAAAAGCATGACTGTAGTGTACTGCATAAGGAACAAAACATTAAATGATAATACACCATAGTACGAATGCATTGCGAAAGCTCAAGTGTGAAAGGTCAGTGCGCTGTCTTGCAGTCGGTTATGCTGAAATGAATTAAGCAAAATGCATTGAAAGTTTGCAGAGAAAGTTTCTCGTAACTTAAAACCATTTTGCATGTGCTTTTTGTCAATGATCAGTGGCTGCATGTGTCAGTACAAAAATGTTTTATAATTTTTAAATAAATAGTTGTGTCCAGGACGTTATTAATTCACAAACGAAATAATAAGCTTGGATGTTTGAATGACACGTTACGTCAGCTTACTTGACAACCACTGGTATGTAGCATGCATATCCGACCAAACTTCGGTTCGCGGCAATATGTTTTTCTATTGTTTCATATATGACAATGGGAAATGGTTTATTGTTTCATATGACTCAGCCAACAAGCAGAAGCACTACAAGAAGCCATTGCACTAAGCAAACCAACCATTAGTGAACATTAGAGCAAATGAAAATTCAACAGCGCAATAGTTGATCAGTGTAAACAAAGAGGGGTGCTGTGTCATATAGGACTGGTGAGGGACCATGGCGATCATCTAGTCAACCAACCCTGTTTTTCAGTTTTTGAGAAGTGTTGAAAAACAACACTTGGAAATGAAATGATTGGCCACAACGTTTCTCTGGATCGGTCCGGAACAAACTGTGTGAAACGTTGTCTATAAACATGAAAGATTTGTTTGAGCTGATTTTGCACATTCCTTAACTTGAAATCTTGCAAATCTGTATTTGCGTAACAAATAGCCTACCTTTTTCTCGCATTTAAATGATGAGCATAGTCTTTTCAAAATGAATGACTGCGTTTCTACATTTTAAAAAGTAGAATGCGGTTTTCATTATGCAAACTTAATAGGAAATATTTCGTAAAATTTGTTTGTTCTTTTCGCAGGTTTGGGATACAAAAACGAAACAGTGAACCATTCTCAAGAGTATGTCACCGCTGAAGGCGTCCACAGTCCATACAAACCATATAGAAAGTCTGTGGCGTGACGCTAAGCGAAAATTAAAATCCATGAATGAAGCAAGGCGTTCCTTTCTGCCGTCCCATCTGGACGAATGGCTATGGCGCCGCCACCGAAGCAAAAATCAATGTTTTCAGGATTTAGTAGCAGCAATAGCTACCAATCCCAAGTATGAGGTATAAACACTTTCATACCGCTGGCATACGATTACGAACAATCATGGACGCAATTAGGTGGGGGACACGGGGGCGCGCCTCCCCACTTTTTCAGACAGTGGAGATTTAATATGCCATGTTCCCCATATTTTCTTTTCAGGTTTTGTAATAAATTGGTTTCACACCAACCTGCCCCCCCCGCATTTTACAACAAAATTGCGCCCATGCGAACAATCAGTTAGCACACCAAACAGTTTATGTTTAAGAAAATCCGCTTTCGTGGCTACAACCTTGACTTTCTTCAGCAGCTTTTGATTAACAGCAGACATTTTATTTTTCTGTTCAGGATAGCGATTGTGTAAATCGTGCATTGAAAATTTGGCATTTCACTTTTCGGTACCGAAACCAGAAAACGTTTTGGTGAGCTTTTACACCCGTCTCAATGCACATTCATTACATTTTCGACACTGTAACACGCATGGATTTCGATTCAAATTGTCTGGTTTTGCAGTGTGTTGCTGGACTGCATAAACGTTTTTAAAAGTTCTCAATCTTCTGTGTCTTTTTACTGCTCACCGTTTTTTGAATAACTTTTACTGAGAATTTGCGTCGGAATACTGCCTGCTGAAACATGTTTCATACTACAGTATTTGCAAACACAATCCCTGAAACGGTTATACCACATTTTGTCCAACATTATCGAATTTTTGTGCTAATAGCAACTGTGAACAGTAAAAAATGCCGCCGTTGCCTCTTACTGTTGTGTATGGGACACATGGAAAATGTGTTTTAGCACATTGGCCTAATAAAAAAAAACTATTGCCATTTATTCTTAGATCTTACCCGAAAATGGCGATACTGAAAAGGTGTATCCAAGTCAAACCTGATACACTGCCTTATAAATAAGGATTGAATACGCGTTTCATGCGAAAGTATTCCTCGGGGCCGCAATGGTTACTTTGTTTAAAGTGGTATAAGCACGCAAGGTTGTGGTCTTGTGTTCAGTGGCGCAACCAGAATGAGGCCGAGGAGGCCAGGCCCCTCCCCTGAAACAAACTTGAGAATATTTTTACTGGTGTTTTATATCAATTTTCAAACGCTAAAAAATAAACGGAAGGAACAGTCGGACTCAAGACGACGTCGATGACTGGTGACGTCATTGAATGGCTCCTCCCGAACAAAATTGTTGGTTGCGCTACTGCTTGTGTTACCGATGTTATGTGAAATTACCTTTGTGAAACCCTTTCTGTGACGTCATAGAAGCAATATTCACGTTGATTGTTTCCTTCTGGTCCGGTTCGAAAAAGATGTGGTATGGCAGAGATGAACGGATTTAGGTTTTACAAATCCAAGTCCAATCCGACAATTTCATTTCGAAATCCAAATCTGATAAACTGACAGTTCCAAATCGAAATCCTGTTTAAATCCAAAATTCTATCAATTGTGTTCTGCCAATGGCAAAATAACCCCAGCACAGTGTTTGCGTCATGAGGCAAATTGGACATTTCCAATAAACACCTCGAAAACAAACTCAAGTTAACTTATGCTCTATTTTTGGCCCAGAACACTATAATAGTAGACTCTTTAAAGACTTCAAGGTGAGCACTATTAGCATCAGATGCAATGAGAAGCCTAGTTGTAAAGTCAAGTGTAAGATATCAAATCAAAAAAACAAATTACCGGGTACAGTAGCCTATACAGTACAAGTAGGGTTACCAACTTTCTGTTTCGCCATTCCGGGACACCTTAATACCAAGAATTCCAAGATTGATGCAACAGAAGCTTACCAAACACGATAGACACCAAAAGCAACAGCGCGTGGTGCACGTCGTAGATGATGATTGTGCAGCGTTGACCTAATAACCTCTAGGGCCCTAATTAATTTTATCATAATAGAAGAAACTTGTGAAATGGTGAATCTTTAAGGCATAAATGCAAAAAACTGCTGAAACAGGAAAAATGAACAATTTGTACTAAGTAGATTTATTGGAAATAGAGTAATCAATTAACTCTCGCTAAGACAAAGAGCTGTCAGTAACTTCCGGGACAAAAGTGACCCAGCCCAGGACACGGGACGCCAGACGTCGATTCCGGGACTGTCCCGGCCATTCCGGGACGGTTGGCACTCGTAAGTACAAGCGAATCAATAGCACTAGACTACACACATACAAAACACTGTGCTACGACGATTATAGGAAAGGAAAAGGGACGGAATCAAAGAAAGTCGCTCCAATTCCTTTAACTCCCTTAATTTCGATGACATAACAGAGCAGTCTTCTAGGCTTGTGCCTTGCATCACTGGATACTTTGTATGCTAATGTTCCAAATGCTAACACGATGTACAATTTCGACGGATGTAAGAAGCACCTCCACTCACTCAAGCAAACTTACAAAATAATTACAGTAATCTACAGTTCCGGAACAGAACCGGCAGTTGAAAAGAAAAATCCAAATCCGGTTAAGCAGAATTTATCAAATCCAAATCCATCACAAATTAAAAAATCCGCCGGATTTAAATCCAAATCCATGTTCATCTCTGGTATAGCCTATACAGTCTATCTAAAGTAGTGGTTTTAACCAGGCAGGCGTCATTAAATTTCAAAGGGGGCGCGAGCACTATTTATTCGCTCTGCAACATGGAAAGTTTGATCAATGAATTAAGCCATAAGTAGGCCTACATTTGCTTGTACAAATTGTTTTTTGTCAGGGCTTGAAGCAAAGGACATTCGATTAATGGGGGCGGGTAGAGAGCAGGGCTGCTGAGCCGGAGCCGGTCATTTTCGGTGGAGCCGGATCCGGAGCTGTTTTTGAAATTTAGCTGGAGCCGGAGCTGGTGGTTAATTTAGCAACTCCGCCTCCGGACACATTCTGAGATGCATCATCCAACACTATTTGCTAAACGTTGAATAAACAAGGCTCTCTGAACTGACTCACAGCACCTTATTATCGTCAATTATGAATTATGGCTAAACAATAGCGCTTAGTGATGTATACAACTGGCTAGTCGACACGCTTGCCCGCCTGTCGATCGTACTTGGGAATTGCACCGAGATTGTTTACACGGGTCAGTAGTAGTTGATTAGCTGTTAGTAAGATTAAGGTTGGTTTCAGTGCTGCGGCATCGCGATTGCGCTACTTGAAGTGACAGTTCTTTTCACATGATTACATGGACCCTACTTGCGCTTCCCAAGAACACTGAAACTTGTTTTAAAACGATGCACATGCCTTTTATCTCTCACTTTTGCAAAAAATATCTTAATCGTTTCCACAGAAAAGAAAGCTCTCGTCTAAAATAGCCACAATTAAAGTCATTGCCGAACGCCGATAATAATTGGTTAAAACAGATCGCCTGTGAGTTTTGTAACCGATATTATTGATATGGGTGTGTGCCCAGGATTTTAAATAAACAAGAAAAATGGAAAAGTGCATTCTCCCGGTCTGCAGTCTCCAAAACGCACTAGGCTTTCATGATGATACTGTCTCAAATGGCTTTTCAAGTGAAGTTGTTTGAATATTCTGTAACCACCGTAACAAAAAGTTCAAGCAATTGAGCCTACCAACCAACTCCAAACTTACGTCTTCCGATGTTTACCGCTTTTACGTCCAGGGATGTGGAAGCGGCTATTTCGTCAACCGCTTCCGATTCCACACCTATCCCTTCTGCTTCCGCTTCCACTAACAAACAACGAGAAAATGACCGTTGACCGATAAAATCGGTAAGCTGCACGATGACTTGGCCTTCTACGCCATGAATGCTAGTTATGATTTTTCTCGTTCTCTCGCGCTACTGACATCGCACGTTCATTCAGACTTATAGTCAGGGCCGGATTTACCTATAGGTTATATAGGCTTAAGCCTAGGGCCTCAAGATCCAAGGGGGCCTCCAACAAATTGTGGTACGCATAGATTCAATGGCCGGTATGTGATCATTTAGATTAAACTTTGTCAAATATTTATGTCTCAGTTATTACTCACGAAATTTAGCTNTATTCAACTTTTGTNGTGATAACGCCAAAGTCTTCCAACGAGTTTCCATGAATATCAATATGACGGTTGGTCAAGCCGCATGCCAACTATTGTGTCAATATACTCAAACACGCTGGCTGCGTCCTGCGTTTGCTGAATCGCACCGATTGTTACGTGTGACTCTATCAGAAGAACTTATGGCTGTTCATGTTTGAAATGCACCTGGTCAGTGGCATAACTGACGGGTGGGAGGGGTGCGAACCGTCCCTCCCAACCTAAATGTGAAACCCAGGTCCCTACCTAGCTTGTATTTTGGTATTTACTATTCTTCTGGTTTTAGTAGATGTTGTTTTTTTGCGTTTTTCGGAGTGTTTTCCGGTGATTTCGGGTTTTTGTATAGTCGTTCATTACCAGATTTGCTATTGTTTCGCAATTATTGTTAGCCAGTGGGCTCCCTTCAGCTAAGTTTCCCCCTGGCTCAAACCTCTAGTTAAGTCACTGCACCTGATCAAAGCAAGGTTGTACTACACAGATAAGAGCTATGTATAGGTCTAGCAGCAGTATTCTAGATCCTACAATAAAATCATAGTAGTTTCTTAGGTGACTGAGCAATACAGTAGTTTTGTACTGGTCTTTAGGTTTATGATAGNACTCAAAAGGAAGCATTTAGATGTAACTATAGCTAATCCGTGGGTCTGCTTTAGCAGTTACACCAAGGANGATGTTCACAGGTCTATGCATGCTTTATCTCCCTGTGGCTTCTGGCTANTTCCTCATTTAAGGTACACAAACTCAATGCAATAGTAAGTTGTTCAAGTATATTTTATTGTTCAAGATAACATTGTCACATGAGAACACTTACCAAT
>JGI24158J21664_10009081_pt1 | contig 13264 bp, 6 predicted proteins | sample Ectturendosymbi3_FD_21664 | JGI IMG/M metagenome (IMG submission 21664) | reverse complement strand
CCAAAAAAATACAACATCCCAAGGAAGAATGCGAGGCAGAAGGCACTGGAGCCGTGTGCGCACAGAACCAGTTGCGAATACAGGACATTAGGAGGGTGGTAATACCATTGGTCCCTGGCAATGAAATAGCATGGGCAGTACTAACGGGACAAGCGGTTAGACGTGTAAAAGTGGGGGAAGAAACCATGCTCTTGCAGGCATTAATGCCCCAGTTAAGTAGTCACCCAGAAGTAGCAGCACAAGCCACCATGCTGTTGGTACAAGCAGCAAATAATCCAGAAAAAGGCAAGGAGGTGCTCATAAATTTGTTACAATGGATCCAAAGTAGGTATAAGTTATCACCCCGGCAAAAACGAGCCAGTTTCGCACAAAAACTTAAAGACATGCAATGGACGTGGCAAGTAAACCCCGCAGATATACTTACCGGAATCATGACCACATCACAGTTAACATGGGATGAGGTTCTAGGAACCCCGGCACTGCGAGAAGAATTAGAAGCGGTAATGGCCTCTAAAATGGACATATCCTTGCATTTGCAAATAATCAAGAAGGATCCTAAGGAATGGAGAAAAGCCATAACAGAAATTTGGGAAAGAGTAAAAGACAGAGCTGCCATGAACACCGTTGAGATATATATGCATGAGGGGGAAGACGATAGTGACAGTGAAGATGAAGGGATGGCTTGCAATGTTGAGATGCCCAGTGCGGCAGTAGCACAAGCACATCTGCCAAAAGTAAAAACGAATAAGATAGACCTGCGCAGCTTTGATAAAAAATTAGATATGGTTGTTTCAGCATTGCAAGCCCAAGAAATTAGTAAAAGCGAAAAGCCCGGTCAGGAGTCAGGAAGGCGCGAGTTAGGACAACCTGCTCAAAATCAAAATGTCCCTGTAGGAAAACAACAACAACAGCAAATGCAAACACAAAACATGCAAGATCAGCGGCCTCCGTTAAGATGTTACTGGTGTCACCAAGAAGGCCATATGAAACGTAATTGTCCTCAAAGAAATAACCGTGGGCCAGGCAATGGTTACTCGGGACGAGGAGGTTGGAATACAGGACGAGGAGGTTGGAATCCAGGACGAGGAGGTTGGAATGGCAGAGGAGGTTATAATCCAAACAGAAATAACTGGAACCAAAACAGGGGATACGGTTATAACGATAATTGGAATAACAGGCCCTCAGAGCAACAAGGGGGATATCAAAATCAAAATCCACAGTACAGGGGGTATAGAGGAAATGGCCGAGAAGCAGGCCCAAACCAAATGCGGGACAATGATAGGCCAACATGGGAAAGTGAAGCAGAATGGATAAGACGGGAAATAATTCAGGATGGGAGGCCTAAAGCCTCTTGGGCTGAGCCTCCACCACCACCCGCTGATGATCAACCCGCGATTGCAGCCGACCATGCCGAAGCTAACTTTGTACAAGGGCTAAATGCTAGTGAAAGGTGGAAGTCTGAAACGTTAAGACCACCATTAGCGTATGAACAGGCCATGGCCCAATTAGCTGATTCAGCACCTAGGCTTCAGCCAATGGAAATGCCATCGGTTGATTTTTTAGAACAAAGATAGAGGACCTAAATGCAGAGGCTAATTACCTTCAGGTCTCCGAAAAACCAAAGTTGAAGAGCAGTTATGTATTCATTCAAGATGACAAACGGGATAGGACCTTCTTGCTTGATACAGGGGCAAATCGGAATATGATAGATGCATCAGTATTAACCCCACAGGAACTTGCAAGAATGGACACTACCAAGAGGGTTCCAGTCGCTAACTTTGAAAGCAAAAAAGATAAATTACAGTCTATAGGTGAGACTAGTGTGGAGGTCCCCTACAAAAACACACGTTTAGAATTAAAATTTATAGTCATGCCAGCGCGAAGCATGAATTACAATTTAATTGGCGTGGTTGACATTTTAAAGCATTTCGTACCACTCTTGGAAGAACTAGGGCAAAAGCGGAAGGCGCATGACAGGGCAAAAAAATTCCAAAGTGAAGTCAATGTAGCACAAGCTATGCAGGAACGTAACGATGAGGTTTTAATAGAGGAGGAAGCACAGGCCTATTTAGAAACCTTGCCTACTCCAAGATGCCCTGAGGAACCCAAACAAAAGGATGTCATGGATCAGGAATGGTTTGCTAAGGTGTGGAATTTATTTCCACGATTACAGGCGGAAAAACAAAACCTACAAGAAGACTCTAGACTCCCTTATAAGTGTAAAGTAGAATTACATGATGGGGCTTCTTTGTTTTTTGCACCCGTGTATCAATTGTCTGAAAAATCTACTTCAGAAATGACGCGCTTCTTGAAAGATGCTGAAGAAAAAGGCATAATAGAAAAAGGGGAGACAACTTGCCGGAGTTCAGCTTTTATGGTAGCTAGGGCAGACCCAAAGGCAGCTCAAAGAATGGTGGTAGACTTTCGCACGTTAAATAACCTGACTTTAGCCAAGGATGCCAACCTGCCACGAACTGATCAACTGCCCAATCACGCTTGCAGAGGGGGAGTCATGTCTAAGTTGGATTTAACAAAGGGTTTCTACCACGTTGATGTGGATGAAGAATCGAGGCTCATTTTAGGCATTGCAACACAGCCAGGGGGGTACAGATTCAGAAAATTGCCAATGGGCTGGATAAATAGCCCCGGTGTCTTTTCCATGGCCAGTAGCTTTGTCGTGGGACTTGCAAATCATTGGTATAACCAAGACAGGAAAAGAAGAGGCCTTGAGGAAATCCCTGACAACTTTTTGGTGTATATAGATGACATACTGCTGGTAAACAATGACATAGAAGAACACAAAAGAGCTATTTACTACCTCCTTTATTACATGGCTCGATTCCACCTCACAACCAACCTCAAAAAGTGTGAATTAGGAAAGGACAGTATGAAATTTCTGGGAAGATGGATCAGCGAAGGGAAGGTGCACTGCGCTTACAAGCACATAGACGTCATACGACGGTTGCCCCTTCCAAAAACGATACGGGACATGAGAAAGTTCTTGGGAATTGTTAATTTCACCAGACCATTCCTACCAGGCATAGCAGAATATCAAAGGCGGTTAAATCAAGTGGGGTCAGGAGTTCCACGAAAGATGAGTAACAGGACTAATGTAAACTGGACCAGGCCACTAATACAGGATTTTGTAAAAGTAAGGGACATGGTCATGAATGCAGTAGCCTTGAATACTTATGATGGAAAAAAACCCTTATATTTGGCCACGGACGGTTCCGATTTTGCAATAGGAGGCATACTCTATCAACTCTCAGACAAAAAAGAAGTACGACCTTTGGGATTCTATAGCAAGTCATTAAATCAGGCGCAACAGGCATACGGAGCCATAGACAAAGAGCTTCTGGCTTTAGAAGGCAGTGTCAAACATTTTCACTACCTCCTTGAAGGGAATCATTGCACGGTCTACGTTGACCATAAACCATTGGTTAATATTTTGGGGTCCAAGAATTGCAAATTACGATTTCGAAAGCTAAGGCTGTTATACCTTTCTGAATTTGACCTTGACATCCAACACATAGATGGGGTCGATAATGAAATAGCAGATTACTTGAGCAGGATAAAGTTGAGACCGATTGATCAGGCGGAGGCCAATGTGGCAGAGCTAGAAGAAAACGCAGAAGAAGCTAAGGAAAAGGGTTTTTTGCAACCCATAGCTAAGTTCACTAGGTACATGACAAAAGATTGGCTAGCAAACATACGAAAATCGCAAAACCAGTTGATTAAGCATAAACCAGAACAGGCCTACTGGGACCCTAGAAGTGAAATATGGTTAATCAAACATGAGTTTAATCGACCAAGGTTATGGATACCAGATGAGAGCATCGTTAACACCTTAATAAAAATAGATCATGATTGGGGACATTTTAGTTGGAAGCAGACATACCAACGGCTAAAACGGTTAGTAGTATGGCCCAGATTGCGCCAAAAGGTAAAAAAGATGCTCGACAACTGTGATGTGTGCCAGCGCGTAAAAGCATTCCGGAGGGCAAAATTAGCACCTGCACCATTTGAAGCGCCAAACGAGCCATTTGCCGTAGTACATGTGGACCATCTCCATATAGGAAGCAACATAATCCTGCCAAATGTCACCGAAGTGTTAACAATAATTGACAGATTCACGGGGTTATTGTTAGCCGTTCCAATCACTCATGCTAACTCCGAACAATCAGTTTTGGGATTCTTTAATCATTTCGTAAGTCATTTCGGGATTCCAAGGGTCCTGGTCAGCGATAATGGGACCCCGTTCAAGTCACGACTGTGGGAAAGGTGCATGGAAATTCTAGGTATAGAACATAGGACAATTTTGCCTTACAATCCCCAATGTAATGGTAAAGTTGAAAGGGCACATCGAACCTTGCTGACCATATTACGGGCACAAGAACATATCAACAAGTGGCCTGTATACCTGCCTTTTGCTGTGTTAGCAGTCAACTCATATTTCAACTTAGAAACAAACACCTCGCCAAGTATGAGGGCATTCGGAATTCATGTAAAAACGCCAGGAATGCCTATTTTTGACGAAGCACAACCATTAAAGCCACCACAGATAATCCCTGCTGGTCCTATAAGCATGAGTGGAAGCAATTGGGAAGATGCAACATGGGCGTATATAAGGACAATGCAAAGGAAACACAAGCTCGCTCCTTTACTTCATGGACCTTATCCGATAATTGCAAAGGGACCTCGAGAAATGACACTACAAATTGGTTCACAACTTCGCAAGGTCTCCTATCAATTACTGCTGCCAGCCAAGCCAAAGGTTAAGCCTTTGTTAGTAAAAACAAGTGCAGTAAAGGCACGAAAATATGCTAACTCTCAACAGAAAAATGGGGAGTGGTAACCAACTAAAAGGGGGAGTATAGCTTGATGATAAATCAAGCTAGTAGGGGTATTTTTTTCGCCATACCTTAAACCCCCCACAATTAGTGTTTTGCAGATATAAGAAGTAGAGTTAAAGGTTTTTGTAATCATAAAAGCTCAAGTTGTATAAAGACAAGTTATGTCAACTCCAACAGTCACGGCGCAAGGACAAGCAGGCATGGGATTGACGAAGCTTGGAAATGGGAACATTGAAATAGATGCCACTATATGGCAGACGCCAGAAACAAGGGCTGTAGATTTATTAGCCTTGGAGAAGGTCCTACCCCATTTTGGTACAATGCGCGAAGCAAAATGGGGGCAAATGACCAAACAGGTGTTTTCGGAACATCCAGGAGTAAAAGATAGTGACAAGCTTCGACTGATTTTCGGTCGTGCAATGGAAGTAGGAAAACGAGATATAGGCATAAAAGCTGCCGTATTATTAGCTAAAATTGGAAAATACGGGGAACATTCTTCAGAGCTTCCCGAATTTTTTAATTGGATACACAACAAATATAGAAAGACGCGTGAAAAGCAACAAGAACGCCTAAGTACTTTTACCAAAGAAAATACCATTGGAGCCAACTCATCTCCAGTGGACGCCATAGAAGAAGCACTTTGGGAATATGATTTCCAGTGGGAAGACATTGAGATAGATACGAAAATCCAGAATATAATAGTAAGCGTCATAAGACGAGATGTCAACTATATAAAAGTAGAAGAGTTAATGGAAAGAAATCCGACAAACTGGAAGAGTTATTTACAACAAGAATGGAGTAAATATGCCGCGCCGGCATATCAAAGACAAATGGGTTATGCCAGAAATTGGGAACGAGGAAGCCTCAAGAACGGACACGGTAGAAGCAGGAGACCACTAAATCTTGAACTATAGGTAAAAAGGGCTGAAAAAGATAAAAGAATGATATACTAAAAATAGTGGGAAATATGCTTGAAATAAAAAAAAAAGAGCACTAGGGGGAACAAAAGTCCCTAGGACTGGGTGATGTCAAGATGGGAAGTGCCTTGGAGAAATCACGAAACTAGCTAGGAAATAAGAAAAATTATCATGATTATCGAAAAAAAGACCATGGGAAATAAAGGAATAAAGGAAGTAATAAATGAAACAAGATAATGGAGAAAAGGATGGCGCGAATTAGCTACTCGCAAAATCACGAGACAAAAACACTGCTGGACGGGTTAAATCTTAACTTTTCTCGATTATCACGTAAAATATGGCCATAAAAAGTTTATATCGGTACGATGTTTATTGTTAAGAAAACGGTACAAATAAGTGAAATAATTTTGCGCAGATTTCAAGAGGAAGTGGGGAACCAAAACCCCATTGTTCTTGGAAGAACCAAAGCCAGAAAAACAAGACACAAGAACTTTAAAAGAACTATGGGCTGACGTTCGCTGGGAACGCAAAGCCCCTATGTGTCCCGATGTATATATACCAGAAACTGAAAAACAATTGCAAACGCGGTCAGGCCGAACCGTGCGAATTAATCGGCAGAATGATATGCTTTATTACCAATGAGTACGAGGATTGTGTACAGCATATGGCATCAAGAATTGTGGTTATTTTGTTTGTATTGAGCGTACATTATCATTGAAATCATGTCATGAATTTGTGGTCATACTATTATGAAGGGGTCGACGCGTTGTTCAATAATAACTCTGCCGCTGTAATATTATGGTATTCATAAAGCGACAGGGTCATGAGCAAGTGCGTGGTGTTTATGTGTTTGGTTACAATAACTGTATATTGGTTTAAACGATTTAGGAAAAATTATAGGTAAAAGATGATAACCAGCTTAATATTGTTATTTGTAATTCTGGCGGGACCGGTGATATATGGAGCAACCGCCGAGGGGTCGCCATCTGAAAATTTTTATGCCAGTCTGATCAATACCTTCTATGGAACTAACCATACTGGCCGACCTTTGGAATGTGGAAGAGATTGGACATATTATCATTATTTGGCTACACAAATGCTTATACAGATATCGCTTACTGTACTTCACACGATATTGACAATAACGTTTTTTGTAAAACTGTGGAAGCGAAATGGAAAGATGTTAAAAATATGAAATTAGCAAAAAAATGGAAAATGTGCATGCGAAACTATATAAAATGTACATAACTGCTAATGTGTGTTTCAGGAAAATTAGGATAAAAATAGGAAAATGGCATTAAATGTGGTGGTGCTGCCCGCGGAAGTCCAAGAGAGAAGCGCAAAAGTAGCAAGTGATTATGAGGATGAAGAATGTAAACGGTTAATATTCCGGTTGATAAACAATTTGGAATACGAACAGACTGGGAAGGCTATAATGGATAGCATAGTGATGTCTGATCTTGCACCAAACAAGTTTTTTGAGTTAGTAACATCCGATTGGGATGATGAGGATAAGACTTTGTCCTTGTTCCGGACCAAACAAATAACCGGCCTAACTAGACAAATCGGTGAACTAAGACAAAATGGATTTGTTGGCATTCAAGACAAATTTGTGTGCATGGGCTGTGGAGGTGTGGCTTTGGAGATACCTGAAGATTTCACCTTGGCCAATGTACATGGATGGCTGAATCCTTCATGTCCAGCTTTTCTGGGGTTAGAACCGGACACAACAACCGGAATGGAGCTAACAGAATGGCCTGACTTGGACCATCCAGCGGTAAAAGAAAGTCTGGAAAAGTTAAAGGCAAGCACTTTCCACATGTATAGCAAAGACCACTGGAGAAAAGATAGCAGAAGGGAAACATGGGAGAAATATGATGAGTCCCTGTTAAACACAGTGACAGGCAGAGAAAAAGATGAATTAGCAGAAGCAGGATGGTATGTCTCATTACACCTGGCAACCTGCATGGTACGGTGTTTCTGCTGTGGAATTGAAGTACAACATATGAAAAAGGATCAATGTCCCATGCTAACGCACCTACTAGCCTCGCCGGCATGTCCGTACATGCATGCTATCATAGACGAGGAAGAAATACGGGCCATTTTTGCCGGACACCAACAAGAAGTGAGCAGAAACCATGAAGGCAGCCCAGCTGCGGATCAATTCTTCCAGAAGATATGGTTCCAACCTCATACCGTCAGTTACGAAAGAAAAGATTGGGATAAAAGATCAACATACCTGCAAAAGCAGAGTGACAAGGAAAAAATGCGGTTACTAGCAGAATGGCTAATAGAACAACGAACAGGAGGGACTGGTAACTCCCTAAAGCCTAAGAGACAAAAACTTGCCATCAAACGAAAGCAACTAATGAACCGGTACCAGTGGAACACACGGAATGTGGATACAAACACGCGAGTTTCTCGGATACCTCAAGGGACAGTAAACCGCTACATATACACCCCCAATTGGAAAAGAAAAGAAAAACACCAAAGAAAATGGGGTTCAGGTGTAAATTATAACCGCAACGCAGGTCTGGTAGAAGGAGACTGGATGATAATGCAACAATAAAAGAAATATTATTTATGTTGCAGCATTAGAAATTAGAAATAATGGATGTAAATAAAACTGAAATCAAAAAAGAAGAAAGCATCAATGAACATCAAGCAGAACAGACTTTAATTGAGGAAAAAGAAGTAAAACAAGAAAATGTGACCCAAGAATTGACTATGGATGCGACACTTTTGCCTGAACCAAAGGACGTTGAACCACTGGTTATCCTAGCCAAAGAAATAAACGAAGAAATAAACAAAAGACAAAAATTTGTATCTCAGTTCGAACTAGTCCTACATGGACGAGGAATACTATTGTGTGAAACTTATTATGATCAAAAATGTATTTGGCAAGAAAATAAGGGATGTTTCAGATTGTATATAGCTATATACCAAAAGCATGATCGCAGTGATGAATGGTATGTGTACCCAGCAGCACGATTTTTTGAAGGAGAACACCCTTTTTACATGAATTTGTCGTTAAACCCACGATTGCGACCGGTGTTCTCACCCAAAGATATAAAGTTAGAAAATAATCGCTTGTACATAAGATATAAAAGACAGCGACAAAAAGGGGTTGTGTTGCCTGCTGGCATGCTGCTAGGATCTTTGTATTTAAATGAACCATGGCAAGTAAAGCCTACCAGTTACGCAACTCCTAAAATGTAACTGAATAGCGAAACATCTATTAAACTTCTGTGTATGACGTACCGTACTGTCATGGTATTTAAAGTGTACGATCATCGTAACTAAGAAACCCTTTATGTTAACAGGAAAATAAGGGAAAAAATGAAATTCATATTAGTGGCATTAATGCTGGTAACCTGTACGGAAGGCTCACCCTTTCCGGAAAACATGTATCATACTCGCAATCCAAGAGAAATGCCAAGAATCCTGGAGCAAAGAGGCTATCAGGTACGTTCCATCACGAATCCTCAAACAATCCGCAAATCACTAGCAGAATTAGACCCATGGGGATGTGATGACGAGGCACTAAAAAACATACATGAGCTAGATGATTTTGGGAAGGTCGCAGTAAGAGGAAGAACGTTTACGGAAACTTATCATCGTGGTGGACGGTATTATCCCACCGCAGAAGCCTATGACAGGGCATGTTGGTGCCCAATATTGTATAGCGCATTGTGGCACACACATGGGGGAAGACAACGAATAGCAAGTAATGAGTTAAGAAACAAAAAGCATGTAGCAGTAGAAACTACAGAAATAAGTATAAGGGACCGTGATTATTATATATTTTTTGACAAAACAGTAACAAAGTGGGTGCACGGAACGGTATGGGATAACATAAAGGTAGAATTCTTAAATCTAACAGAGGAAGGACCTAATAATCCGGTTATTTTAAATGAGCATGGACCCTTTCAGGACAACTTCGCTAGGCCAGTATCGCAAATAACGATGGCTTATTTAGCTCTAACCACGCGAATAAGAGGTCAAAAGCAAACTCAAAGGGTCAGGGGACCGGTAGCGCGACATGTTATGGGGGAAGATTTGAGTAAAAAGTTTGCACCAAATGGGGCATTGTTAGTTCGAAAAGAAGATGCCATAACAGCTTTAAAAATGGTTGATTATGTGGTAAACTCAATGTATGAAAAGTACCAATGGGTCGAATGGGAAGTGTTAGCCCAGAAAGACGAGGGTATATCCGAATCCTGGAAAAGACTAAATAGATCTGAACCTTGCCAAATAAGCGAGGAGCAAAACTGGGGAGTAGAATATGAACCAGGAACACCACGAACTAAAAGGGTATGTGATGTGCAAGAATATTCATTAACAGTGAATGTAAGCCAAGAAGGGTTCACCTGGATCATACCTTTAGGGAGCTTTGAACCCAATGATTTAAGCCAGGATCATAGGTATTTGTTAAGAAAAATGAATCAAACGATCGATTGGACATACCGAAGTCCAGGATTAGAAAACTGGTATATCAAAGCCATATTTCGTCACGGGCCAAGTCGGGAACTGCCCACAAAAATATGGGCCATCATGCATAGTGAAGCCACCTACACCAGATTCCATAAGACCATGTTAACACCCATACATTGGCAACATAGGTATACGGTAATCGTCAAGCAAGCAATGGAAGTAATGTGCGAAAGAGATTTATATTACGAACAACAAAGGAACACTCAATTGAGTGAAAGGGCATGGCTAATAGCAGAACAATATCGAGCACTCCGGATACTACAGCACCAGTATCCGGAGCAATGCGAACAAATTTATAGAGAAGAACGACAATGTAATAAGCAAATACAGTTGGCATGGTGCAAAGAAGCTACGGGACCGCTAGAGGTAGTTCTGAAACGACGAATGATGATCCCAGATATACATAATAATCAGTCGGTGCTAGCATATGGACAACCATGTTTTATGCACACCGACTATACACGGAATGCAACGGGAAATCATAGAACAAAAAGGTTTTTTCTTTCATTACTATTTTCTGCCATGTTTTTCGGCATAGAGGAAGCTGCATTCAGTGCCAAATTAGATAAGTACCAGGCCTTAATGAATCAGAAACTAGGAGCACTTACACAAAAGATGCAAGATGGGTTCAATAGAATAGAGGGACAACTGGATGGGATACATAGAGGACAGTTACAATTACAGCATGAAGTAACGGTACTAGCACAATTCACAACCTCACTGGCCCATCGCGAAAACGACTTTGAACGAGAGCAACTAGCAATAGATAGGCAGCTAATAGAGGCACAAATATCCCTATCCAGAGCCACAATCGAAAATAGGCAATTAGCACTGGCTGCAGGAAAAGCTAGTGCCCAAGCAGCCATAATAAATTATCACCTACATAAAAGAATAATGCAGTTAATGGCACATTTAGAACCAATAAAGGAACTCCAGAATAGTACCGTGTATCGCAATACACTACGTAAAGGGTTAATTGAATGCCAAGAGTTATATTGGTATGGAAAAAATTTAAGTCATTTCGATGCACGATATGAGGATACGGAAGCATTGGAAGAAGTGAAACAAATTGTGAGTAATGCTCCGATATTAAGACAGGAACTACACGAAGCAGAAATTAGGGCACAACAGACATTAGCTTTTCAAGTAGATGTGGAAGGAATAGAGAATGCGACGCTACCGTCGTTTCAAATAATAAACTTTACTTTTCATTGGGATCCCGTGACACTAGATTTTAATAATTTAAGCTGGGGAAACGGAGCAAGGCAAATTCTAGGACAAGTATTGGGATTCGGAGGAAAAGTTGTGGATGATGTAGCAGGAGTCTTCAACAACGTGGTAGACAAAGGTGCTGATGTCATAGAACATACAGAAGACACGGTTTCGGGTTTCTTTAGTGGACCAATAAAAATTATAATAATAATAGTAGGAACCATACTTGGCATAATACTTGTATTGGTTTTCGGAAGTTGTGCTATGAGATATTATAAAACAGGAAAAACGCCCGATGCTGACAAAGCACTAAAATTAGCCACCACAATTGGAAACTTAACTCCTGTTAATGTTGCAGGAGCACTGGCAAGTCAAAGCATCACCAGCAAAGTTTGAAGAAGCACAACGAATTTTAGAAAACAACACGAAGAGTTGGAGAAAGACCAGCTACATTAAAAACCGAACAAAAAGAAGTGCAAACATAGTTGATGTGACCCCTTATCCTGAAGTAAATTTGATGTTGACCACCGTGGCCATAGCATTCATTTGTATTTCTGTAGTAGTCCTTGGAGGCTACATTGAGAGAAAAATGCGAGAAGCAAGGAATGCTAGGTATGAGTACCAGAGGGCAACTGGTACAGAAATACGAGAAAAATACGAATATACCAGAGCAGCTATGCAAGATTTCCATCGAATAAGCATAGCAAGAAGTGAACAATTGGGAAAGCTAATGCAAGAAAAGATGGAAACTTTAATAAAAATTTACCGCGAAACATTGAAACAAAACGCGATAAATTCACCATATCCCATAAAGCTGACCGGAGGACATTTCAATGAAGACTTTGCCATAATAGCAAGAATAATTCATTGGAATGCTCAATGGCGAGAAGACAGCAATGTCAATTTAATACCATCAAGTTTTGTGATATGTCCACATTATCTTCCGGCACCAGTAACACCAAGTGAATGGAATAGGCTTGGAAGAAAGTTCTATGAAGAATCCGGCATGACGCTGGAACTAATGAGCGACTACAATGATGATGGCTACGCAGAAACACTGAATGTAAACAATCTGGGAAAAGATCAATTATGTTCTACGCCTGTGTGCATAAAACCTGATTTCAAGCATGAAGGGAAGGAAACCAAATGTCATTACTGCAACGGAATATGTTGCAATTGTCTTAATTGCATGAAATACAGAGCCTTCTTCAAGATAAGGACAGCACTTATAAATACGGGAAAAATAAACCATTGGGACTATCTGAACGCCACAATGGAAAAACAAGTAAAATCAACAGGAGAATTGATAAAGTATGACAAACAAATAACAAGGATTATGAAAACACTTTACGAAAAAGCGAAACTTGACAATCCTGAATTACCTTCATCAATGGATAAGCTACCAGCATCACAAGGACAATTGTTGCGATGCAAGCTGCAAAAGATAGCAGCAAGAATGATGGAAGGACCTATGCTGAAATTAATAACTAATGATGAAAGGTTAAATGAAATAACAGACGAACTTACATACCATGTAGTGGAACAGTTTTTGAAACAGCAGGGAATTGTTGATCGAACAACTGCTGATCTAACAAGATGGGTAATGAAAAACTACCATCATCCGAAAGCTACACAACAAGGAATGGAAGAACAGAAGAAAGAAGATGAAGAAAAGACCAAAGGGGGGAGTGGTGTTACAGTCAGGTTTGACTGTAACACAAATTTGTTGGCAAATGAAAAAGAACAAAGTGACAGTGACTCTGAAGAACATAGTATAACCAGCCTTGG
>JGI24158J21664_10009080_pt1 | contig 13264 bp, 7 predicted proteins | sample Ectturendosymbi3_FD_21664 | JGI IMG/M metagenome (IMG submission 21664) | reverse complement strand
GTGTGGGGGGTGCGGTGCAGTGCGGTCGCGGACAGGGAAATGCACAACAAATGCGGACGCGGTGCGAACAGAGGACAGAAACTTTTGGCGCGGTGCGGGCAGAGGACAAAAATGTTTTGCCCGCGAGATCTCTACTCCTTATTGCAGCATCAAGTACGGAACAAAATGTTAACCTACAACGAAAGTATTATTATGTAACAAAGGAAGTATTTTCATAAATCACATTGCAAACATGTTAACGAGCAAAGAAAAGAAATACAAAAATACAAATGTGACTAGTGTTATGCGTGTTGTATTTGTTTTGTTTTCGATACACGAAATAGTCCGGCCCGCGGACGCTGATAAGATCACGAATTTGGCCCAGTATCCAAAAAGTTTGGGGACCGCTGCCCTACAGGATACGTAAGTGATACAACGTGCTTAAAAGAACGCTGTACATTATGGTTATACATTACAGTTTGGGTGTTATTTCAGGTAAAATTTCTAAACAAAAAAATGTTTATTCCATGATAAGTTACAGCCTTTCAAAATACCTTGGCGATCACCCATGCCAAACCTCAAAAAACTCTGCGCATACAAACACACTTCATTAGCTATTCTAAGGTCTTATAGAAGGATCTACTGCAAGCGCAGTTTGACGTTATTGCTTCAGGACATGGCTCAACTTTATACAGTTAAAGAAAAGCAGAGCAAGTGACTGGCAGCATAAGACTGTTAGCTTGTTGTAAAGATGGTTTGTAGTACGAACCTTAATGAGACAAATTCTGGAACACTTTATTGTCATTCTGAACACCTCGATGCTTCTTTAGTTGATAATAAGTGCATTTCTTCAGACCAGGGAAGACTCGCGATATTAGATACTGAAGAAAAATTCAGAGATGCGATTGAAATGGCGCCGCAAAACCTATGCACGAAAGCCTTTCACATGATCGGTTTTAAAAAAATGGCAGTGAATTTGTATGGTTAAAGAATGTGGTTGAATCCACAACAGACGACTTTGCAAGCCTCAAACTACAGGAGGCGAAAAATATTTTGGATTTCTTAGTTTTGCTGAGATGGCCGTGATTGGACTTACTTGCTAGTCTAAGTTATCCCTTTCCCTGCCTACTGTACTAGTATACTCTGCCATTAGTCAGCTGAACACAGCTTATCCATAAGCACATTAAAATACCCGAAGTGACTGAGGAGCATGATAAACACGTTTTACAACTTGCGGCTAACTGTAATTAATTTTACTAACCATATTGCTACGCAAAATGTCCCACAACAGTAATTTTCCACGTATATTTTCAATAGAAGACACTTGGTTTTATTTAAGCTACGAACCGAAGATAACGGACTGTGACGTGTTTTGACTGCGAAAAATGTTTTGGCAGTGCTCTACCGAAGACTATGAAGTCTTGTTTCAAGGCTATTATGCTAAGAATAACACATACAGTTGGAGGGATTTACTGTATGACAGTTCATGGCGAAACATAAATATAATATAATTAGGCTCAACTTAAACCAGAACTTTTGATTAATATTCTTAATCGCATCTAAAGTCGATGTGATGATTCAGTGGTAGCAATGTTATGATTGTTGGCAGTGCCGGATTAAGGTAGCGCAGGGCCCGTAGCATTTCAAGAGCGCGGGGCCCCCTAAGTTAAAAAAAAACTCAACACCTGCTAAATCATAGAGTGTATGGGCAAGGCATCCGTGTTTCTAGCTTTACTCTGTGTATGCTCTGTCCAGTTCGCATCGTGAGATGGCAGCTGAGTGTATCTTTCTGACAGCCAGTGTTGCCAGATGATTGTAACCTAATCTGCTAAATAGTGTCACAAAAAACTGCTAGATTCTGCTAAAGGTCTTGTCGCAAATGTTTAGCTAAAATCTGCTAAAAGCAGTGAAATTTTGTTAAAAAACCGTCATTTTTAATATGATTAAAAAAAACCTACAAAGTTATACAATATACTAATTTTTCGTCTTGCACTCGCTCTCAGTAAGCATGGGCTGAAAATGCCAGTCTTGGCCAACACACTTTTCGACCCACAATTTTCTATCAGTGAACATTTTGACTTTTTGAGCAACGTAACTGCAGCTTGCCTCGTTTTTTGTATGACACACAGTTCTTGACGATCTCTTTCAAATGGTTGCGTGTTTTTATACAGTATAATAATGCTCAGCGATAAACAATCTGAATATAGCTTCAGACCTACAACCTTCTAAGTCTGGTCTTTTTGTAACTTTGTGTTACATTAGGGAGCATGCAAAAAGCTCTTCAGTCTTATCTGAGCGCTTTTACTACTAGTTATGCCTTTTAAGCTCACAGTACTTCGCTATGATTGCATTGTTGCAAACTTCGCAAAAGGCTTTTGTTGAATCAGCAGGATAGGCAGCAGGCATTAAGCCAACTTTTGCAGTAAGTTCTGAATCTTGCAACCATATGTGTCAAAACTTTTAGCAGCTTCGGTTTACCAGGAAGTTTTTTTACCAGACAGTACTACTTACTAGCGTAACTGAATCACTTGGAAATATCGTGTCGTGGGATAAAAACATATTCTACCAATGTTGCCTTTCAACCTAACGCGCTCACCAAGCACACAAGCAAATAACTTAAGCTTCACCAAGCTATCTAAATTAATTATTTAATTACTTGTTATCATGATACAATCATCTTCTTGAGGCAGCTTCTTTGCATCATAATAAAAATTCCAAATAATTGCAGGCAATTAGTTGTGCTTTGCCCTGGTGTTTTCCAGTGGCGGTTCTAAGGGAGGGCCTGGGTGGGCCATGGCCACCCCAGATTTTTGGCTGGCCCCCTGCTTGTCCCCCCAGTTTTGTGCTGAATTTCACGTTCAAGTTCGTTTGATTGATATATACAGCAAATAACTTTCAGCCAGCAAAATTTTAAACGATTTGAAGACTTACTGGCGACGGTTCTGACGATATTCACAAGCCTATGTTGGGTTTGATAGGGTTAATCATAGCAAACCAATCTTGATTATAACGGAAAATCATCATCCAGGAGAGATATTTATTTTGGCCCCCACTTTCTTCCTTGGCCTCGCAGTGCCACCCCAGTTTTTTTATTCTAGAATCGGCACTGGTGTTACCCAGTTGAAAAGGTCATGAAGAAGATAAGTATAATTTTTGATGAAGAATGTGTAAAGTTTTCATTTGGAAAAACTCTTAGAATAGGTTTTTTGTCAGGAATTTGTGACCTGCTAAACCTGCCAAACGGATGGTAAAATCTTGCTAGAAAATTAGCTAAGTGCTAGATTGAAACTTTTACAGCTAACAGTGAGAAAATCCTGCAAGATTTAGCCGCAAATCAGCTAAAATGGCAACACTGCTAACCGCAATCTTATGCGTTTTGTTACGTAACTGTACAAAAAGAATCAAACAAGAATTTCTGGACACAGACAGCGTTGAATTAGAAACCTTCGCTTACTTTATGGCAACTTTAGCAAAATACTGACTTCTTGACTTCTTAGACTGAACAAAATTTTATATATAAGGTAATAAATAAGATTTATAAATAAGATTTATTACAGAAGACCGCGGAATCCCCAAAAGCGCGGGTCCCGTACAAATTGCTACATTTGCTACTATTGTTAATCCGGCATTGATTGTTGGACCATTTTAGTATCTTCAACGAAACTGAAATTTTTCCTCTTTAAAAAATGGAGTTCAGCCGATTAGATATTTTCCGATGGCTGTATCAGCATTGGTCGCTTTCAACCAACATAAGTGCTGTATAATAAAACGAACTAAGGCATGCTACCGCATACAAGAAAAGTCCAGTATTCCGCGCATGCTGATATGCCTGCTTTCTGCAACAGTCTCCCCACTATTTCATCTTGTTTTAAACATTAGACTTCACAATTACCCGAAAATTCCTCAGAGCCTCAATGCTTGGCTCCCAACCAGTAACACTCCCTGTGGCCTTGGATAATGGATAGTTAGCTCAGTGAAGCGTTAAACAGCACGATGTTTGTTTGATTGCTACTGCACATCAACAATCTTATATCAAGTGCTTCATAACCTTTTTTATATAAACCATGGAGTTGATCGAAAGTGCATCAAATAATTTTGTAACAAAGTTGCAAACGTAGTCCTTAAATTTGGAATCAATTCAGAATTTTAGTAGATTCTAACCCGCAGAAATCGTCCCTATGGAAACTGAAATCGCCCCTCAAATCTGGTAAATCACAAAATCGCGATTTGGCCCCGTTGAATACCATTGGTTTACATCCATTATACAGTAGGTCAGTAGTCAAAGGAGTAATTAACATCGCTAGTTAAGATGAATTTGGAGCAATCCAGTCAATTATTGAAAAGTATCTTGAGTTTGTTTGACAATAAAAAGAGCAAATTCTTGGCCAGAGAACTTCTTTCAGTGAGGCACTTGTTCAAAAAAATTTTTAATGCTTGCTGTCATGTCGGTTTTCTAACTTGAAACAATACGTCAGTCCTTGCTGCCAAGAAATGTCAATTGATTATCAGAGCAGCAGCATTTTTGCATTGCCTTTCTAAAACCAAAGGTATTACTCGTACTCGTTTCCATCTTAGCCAAATTTACTGTAGCCTTGTTAATGGCACAGTTAGTGGATGAATAAGTGTTTTGGCATTCTGAACATTATTTGAAACGCTCTATAAATTGCGAGGTGAGTGGCGTTAAAAATATATTCTCAGTAATCAGACAACATCCCTCTTCAAATTGATTGTTCTTATTTCTCCCAGGATTTGGGAGGGTGGTGGGCTGCATCCGGAGGTACTGCAATACCGGAACAACACGTGATCACCAGGAAGCATGCATCGACACCTGTTCAAAAACTAAATTAATGCGAAGAACAAGCGAGACGCATGTGTCTCAGACAATAAAATGAGAACAACAGACCTTTGACTATGCACGACGGTTTGTTTAAAGTTTGTCCATGGAACACGTTCTTCTGCCCATGTCCTGGAATTCCCACGAAACTAGTGATGCCGACTACTTTATAATAAGTGCAATATGTTTAGCGGTAAACTTTTGCAGAAGAGAAAGGCCTCTAACATCGATTGCGTCCCTTGAGTATATTCGGATATAGAACATACGCTACACTTGGACATGAAGTTAGAGCAACGTAGCGTAAAATGGTTCAGTGTAGAATTAAGTCGTTCAACAGCGTTGTGCGTTTACAGGAGCAGCCGGATACAATGTCCAAAAGCAGAGATATACGCTTTCACGTCAACTGTTAAACTGTTTGCAAACAAGTACGTTGCATCAAATCACGAGTAGAATTTGCTTGAAATCACCAAGCAATGGACAAAACGCTAAAGCACTCATGCAATCGTCAGTTTGTGAAACAACGCAGCATCAAAGTTGTGTATAAATTTTGTAGATATAACTTTGGACAAAAGGGCTTAGTGACTCAGACAATTCTCATAGCTTTGTAGTACTTCATGCTTAACAAGCACTGGTGTAATTTTTCAAAGGAAGTATTCTTGCATCATTTTTGTTGTGCGTTGTATCACAGTGAAGCAACCGTTGAAAGTGACATAAGAGCAAGAAAAATTGACAAAGATAATACACAAAGATTCGCAGTGACCTACAGCTCAAAAGAAATCTTCTCAAATATCAGTTTAAAAGGGAACTTTTCTAAACCACTATTTTCATTGTCAACAAATAAAGTTATTGAAAACCCACAAATTGACCTTGAAAAAAGCAAGTGGCACACATTAAAAATCCGGGCAGTTGTTGCATAAATTTACAAAATCAAACAAAATTTGCGTCAGTGATTAAAGCGGATAGTGATCATATCTGTCTATTGTGGATTCACAAAGGCCTGTAGCCAGGTTTTAACGTTTTGGTGGGGCAAAATACATTTTCAATGGGGCAGGATTTTGCGATAAATGTTTAAAATAAAATTTTCTGGCCACAATAAAATTTGAGGGGCACACAAAATTTGTAAGGGGAGCCTATGGGATTCACTGATTTGTACGAAAAGCAATTTCCATCACGTAGTATGAAATTTTGCGCATTGCACACCAAAAATGCACACCATAAAAATCAATTATAAGTGGTGGGAAAGTAGAAAGAGCTGGCAGCGTCTAAGCATATCAAAAAAGAGCAATAACTCAGCGTCAAGCCGTTAAAAATGCTGGCATTTTCTAACCTTTCTTGATACTAGAAAGCCACCTTTTGTTTTCAGTTCAAAGATCCATGACTATATTTGTTTGTTTTTCGTTTAATCGTACCTTGATCTCAGATTCAAGATCCATATCACGTACATCACTAGGAAATAAAAAATGCGAAAACTAGATATTGGATGAACAAAACAAAGAATTGAAAAAAGTATCAGACATTCGGAATAAGGAAAAAACATTTGGAGGAAGTGACATACCACTGATAATAAGGGTTATAAATCATTTCGAAAAAAAGTATCACGTTTCTACAAAACGGGTCACGTGATGTTAACGAACACTTCATTTTCTTGTGAATGTAATGGATATTAGGAAAGGCTTTGTCATAGGCTGTGTGCATTCAGTTAAAACCGTGTTACATCTCTGAAGTTGGCAGGCATATGTTGGTATACAACAGGCACGAAAGAAAGTCCAAGTGCACCTCATACCGAAGTTGAGCAACAAAAGTACCTCGCATCGTGTTGGCAACATAAAACAGACATTTGTATTCATTTGATCATGATATCTTTGGGTTCTCCAAAATATTGAGTCAATTAATCTGTCATAGTCTGTCCAGAGCAATGTTTAATTGAAATACTTTTTCCAAATATATATCACTTGTACTAACGCTAAAGCACGTACTGTTGAAAACACGTTCAAGTATTGTTTCTTTGCAGAAATATGTGTGAAAGAGAAGTATAAAGTGTATCCAACGCCAACCATTGTCTCTATAAAACATAACCAAAAAGTTAAACAAGCAAAAGTTTAAAATATTTTTCATTTTAATTTTAGCAAAGGTCGTTTCATTGTGAACAAAATAATGGCAACGTTGATTTTTATCTAGCTAGAACATAACTCTTAGTAAACAAAAAACTCAATGCTACAGTGAAGGTTTAATCGAAAAATAGTAAACATTGGAATAATCAGGCGTTTTTCAGCAATATTCTGCAAGCCTTTCCATTACCAGATAATTATCCTCCCATCTGTACTTGAATTCCTCAAAGTGGTTCTTGCATTTATTTTCGAACGTCGCTCATTGGCGTGTGTGAGCAATGTAATCCTCAATTATTTTCTGAATTACTGTAACTCGTCAAAATAGCTTGCAGCAGCGAATATTTACAAAACTTCATCATTGCAACAGTTAAATGTTTCTTTAAAGCACACTTCAAGTGCTCTTGGACTTGTTAACTTGAGAATACACAACGGCCTCACCAAGATCTGTAGCGAAGGGAATAACAGAACGCTTATATTTTGGATCAAGTGATTCTGTTTGACCCATATAAGTCTGATTTTTTTCAATATCGTTGCCATCCGACTGCCGGTATTTGTGCACTGTTGTTGAATTATCCCTCAGTGGAAAATTGTGGATAGTTGCAATATCATACGGTGAAACATCACACAATTCATTTCCTGAGGTTACAATCTCATTACAGAATCTTTGCTCTCCGGAGACTTCATGCAATAGATCTTGCTGAATGATTGTGACTCCATATGGTGAAGCGTCACTCTCTTCAATTTGTGGCGTAGTTCTCTCATTGTCCGCTCTGTTTTCTTCTTGTTTACCGTAAAGAGAATTTTCGATTTCAATCTTTGTGGATCCCGATGCAAATTGACCATTCTTGTACTTCATGCACGCTAGAATACCAACTATCATCAGCATTGAAACCGTAACAGCTGCGATGCCGCCTACCAGCAGGCCGTTTGGACTGGTTCTGTCAATGGAATCTGACAGTCCAATATTGCTCGGTGAGCTTGTTGAATAGGCAGAGTCAGGTTTTGCTGTAAAAGACATTTCTTCTGAAACCTTTTTTACTGTAGACATGAAAGTAGCAGTGGAAGGGAATGGTACAATATTGATAAATGACGGCTTGAAACAAAGAAATGCAGTAGGATGGCTACATCTGCCGCTATATACCACTCCTGGTGTTTTGTATTCGAATTGGTTTTGCTTAGGTGATATCCAACCACACTGTCCTTCGCCTATGGTTCGAACGTTGGATGCAAGCTTATTTCTAACTCCATTCAACCACACAAAATCACTGCCATTTTTCTTTAAACCGATCCTGTAATAGACTTGCGGGCAAATCGGCGCCATTTCAATCGCATCTTTAAATTTTTTTTCAGTATCTAATATCGCCAGTGTTCCCTGGTCTGACGAAACGCACTTATTATCAGCTGAAGTCGCATCGAGTTGTTCAGAATGATAATAAAGTGTTCCATACTTTGTCTCGTTGATGTTCGTCTGACAAACCATCTTTGCAACAAGTTAATAGCCTTATGCTGCAAGTCACTTGCCTTAACTACCTTGAGTAATTTGACGTCATTTCCTGAAAGAATGAGTCAAAGTTTCGCTTTGAATGAGTTCTGTAAGCTTTCTGACNAGGAGAGGTGCTTGTGTTTATAGGTTTCTGTGCAATACTCGCAATACATTCTGTTATTTTGATAGAAAAGCATTTTTGAAAACCTTGTTTCTTAGTGATCAACAAAACTGAACGTTTTTCCTTGTTTTGTTCAAAAAAAAAAAACAAACATATTTGATACCAATTGCTTCGATGCCCTTCTTGCTTCAATCCGAGACAAGTGCTTTCTACCATGTTTTAGCTCACCACTTAAAACTATTATGATTCTGTGTATGGAAAGCTTTTCCCTGGCACAAGACCATCGACAAAATAGGTATCTAATATGTTTAACTGAAGTATCTAGGTTTACTGTTGAGCTTTCGAGGAACGACAGTTTATTCGTAACCAACAATAGGAAAGAAGAGCAAATCAACAGAGACTAGATATGTACATAACACAAAATATACTTTCGCACAAAACAAAAATAACGTGCACGAAAACCACAAAACCTTGGGTGAATCTCTGTAATGCTTAATTATCGCGAGTCGATCAATGCAAGTGTGAAGAGGCAACACAGTTACCTGTGGACCATGTGTGGCGGAGTACCACAGTTGCATATACAGTATGTCTCACAGGGCGTATATCATACCTAACGGTGGTTGAAGAGACAGGGGAGGAGATCATGAGAGTCAATCAAAGATTTCAGTTATATCAACAGATTACGAAAGGTTCAGCAATAAACAATTCACCCAGTAGGTGAAGGGTACATGACAAGCATAGTATGGCTAATATATGAGTTTAGGAGATTGGTCTAAAAATAATAACATTTCATTCACAGTGCCATGACATATACGCACTTATCACATACGTATGGTTATACATCCACTAATCATGTATCTATATGAGATTTTTCTAAACAATTTAGATTTTTTAATGATTTTTAAATGACGAAAACAACAAAAATAAATAACATTTCAAATGACTAAAAATGTGAGATTGATTACATTGCAATTAATTGCACATCACACTGAACAACAATGAAGGAACAGAACAAAGCTGGGTGACAATATTTAGCTCTTGGAAACATAGGGGTCGTCAGGCGAGAGAAAAAAAGAAGGTACTTAAAAATCTCACAACGCGATTGTAAAAACTGATGAGGTAACAAACTCCGTGTTCATAAAGCAACATATTTATTCTGAATATAATATCGTCACCTCAATAGCTTTTCTTTATTTTTTCTTCAAAATGTGGCAAGATGTATTTTATTCTAACTTAAAGAATATTATTTCAATCATTGAAGGGCTACGCTGATGTTAACTGTTACAGAACAAACTCGAACTGAAGACCTGTTACGCGTTTTACCCATCAGCATGGAACGATAAAAAATGTTAACAAATTTACGAAAAGAAATGCTGCTGAACATGAAATTGTATTGAATGGTAACAAAACAACTGGTGTTCTTTTCATCCCCAAAAATCATAAACAACCTGCTCCATCAAACGTTTTTCAGAACGGTGTACGTGTACAATTTTGTGACCAAGTGAAATATCTTGGTGTGTTGATACATGCCTCACTGAAGGATGATTGTGATATTCAGAGGCAAATGCAATCGTTATATTGTGCAGCAAACAAGCTCCGAGGCGCATTCGATCAGTGCTCTCCTGCAGTAAAAACACTTTATTTCGTGCCTATAGCATGCCAAGCCAATGTATGCTTGCCAGCTGTGGAGCAAATGCACACAGATAGATAGATAGATAGATAGATACACTAGATAGATAGATAGATTTATTTGGCGGTACTGAATTAATTGCGCTAGATACAACAGAACAAAACGCCGGGGCACCGAAAAAACACAGAGGTTATCTAGTCAAGTGTCCCATAAATTACGTGAGATTGATGTTTCCAAGGTGAAGGTTGTGTCAACCGCTAGACGTGCTGTCGCAGTCCGATGTATAGGTTGCGGGATTAATGGTCAATTGCAAAAAGGTTTCTCTGGTCAGGCACAAATGGCCATGTCGTTTAATTGTCATGGACCGCAAGGTTCCAGACGAAGAGGAAAAGACAAACCCGACAAAAAAGAAATCCTCTTCGGTTTGCCATAACCCTTTCTTGATCCACGCACATCCATTATAAAGATAGTTTGATTTGATTATGACCGCGATGCAAATTCCATGGAGATTGAGGAGTTCATTTTTGGAGATAATCTTCGTGAGAGAATTGTCTGCTTCTTCTATAGGTGTTCTTGATATTCTGTAACAAAACTGGACCGCGGCAGCAACGTATTCACGAAGTAATAAGCTACATTAATACACATAGAAATAGTATACTACAATTACATACATTTTTTAGTACAGTAGTATACTACAAATACACGCAAATATACACCTACGAGCATTTAATTACGAACATGGAATGACAGACAGTCGTATTATATTACATATACTATAGTAATTCAGGCTAGGAAGATAGATGTTGACTTTCGAGGTAATTCTTTGTCTGCAAACAAGAGGATATGTGGAAAGCATTACTTGTGATTCTTATAACTTTCTGTAATCGATTTTTTTGTATCGTTTTAAGGTGATTGCTAGCAATTCTTTCAGAGAGGAATCTATTTGCTGCCAGATTCTTGGGCCATTGAATTTGATTGATCTTTTTCCATATTGGGTGCAGGCTGGGTGACAGAAGTATTGGCCTGAGGTAGAACTTCTGGTTTCATGGGTGTGGACCTCAGGCCCCACGAGAGGGGGTTGCAGCCGGGACGACGTCCCAGTGCCCATAAGAGTTTAGGGGGCCCAGGAACCTCGAAGTTCGAAATTGAAATGGGCAATTATGCACAGCGTTTATATTATTATAACTTTAATCACACAATCTTGTGCAAATTAATTGACTAAAGTTGTGTTTAAGTCGATATACAATGTATCGCCATTTCTTTTGGTGTGCGTTTGCGAATATCTCAGTTGCTGGTGTTTCATTGTTAGCCCAATGCACTAAGAACTGCATGATATGAGGGAACAATCAAAAATATTTTCATGACATTACATAGGGCTTTAATGATCAGCGCAATAGTGTTATACTGTAGAATGAACCCAAATCTTTCTTTTGCATGTAGATGAGAGCAAGGGTGAATATTAGGTGCAATTGAAAAAAAAGCATTCTAGATATGAGAAGGGTATTTTCTGATGGAGGAAAATTCCGATAGGATCTTGCCCCGTGTCTTTCATCTGTAAAAGTGAAGACGACTTTCAGGAAACAAAAATTTTTGGATTGGCCTAGAAACTCGCCATATCTTAACCCCATTGAGAATCTGTGATCAATAATAAAATCGCGGTTACAAAAGTTGGAATGCAACATCCACCATTAACAAGCTAATAGGGGCCATCATTTAAGTATGGCATCGGGACAGTAAATCAAGGAATACTGTCAAAAAATGTTAGAAACCATGCTAAAGCGAGTAATTAAATTCTTGTCCTATAATTGTATTACGTTTGCAGAATTATTAAATTTGCTTTGCTAGTGGGAATTGCTATAGCTCACTATAAATGTGAAATTTGATGTATAGTTGTGAAATTCGCAAAGCAATTGTGTTAATGAGCATTCTTGGAGATCAGCTTGTGACTTTTTGAATTAACTAATAACATTGATATATGGTTATAATTAGGACAACTGTATTTTTGACCTAAAAACCTAAAATGCTGACATTATAATTTACAAATTTAGACTTTATTTTAACCTATTAATTTCCTGCGTTTGCAACTGAAATTCGGAATACGAAACATATACTAGATATCAAGCCGGTTGTTAAAAATGTTTTTTTTTTTTGTTGAAATGAAACAACAATCAAAGCGTGAAAGAGCCAACGAAACTAGATGTAACGAACCACGGACGAAAGTCGATTTGAAAGCGCAAGAGAAATATCCAATGTCAAAAAATATCTTGAAGTCACTGAGGTTTTGCATTGTTATACTTCAGCATAAAGTACTGCTTCACATTATTGCCTTTAAATTTTTTCTGTGCATAATGGAGCATTTGCCTTTAAAGTTTCCCTGTGCATAATGGATCATTTGCCAAATCAAGTACTGTAAGACCAGATTTCTTGCCTTGCTACACTTAGCCTACTTAATATTCAATCGTCCAGTTGTGGGCAAAACAAAATTATTACGTCAGAAGTCGCAAAAAACGTTATCTTTGAGAATTGCAACTAAGCTTCCAGAAGCACAGCAATATGTGTTATTGTAGCTTTAATAAAATATTGGTAAAGAAAAACTCTGCTGCAAGTAAATTTTGATTTACCAAAAATTTTGACTTGTTTTGACTTAATAACTTTGGAGCCACTCATGGCATTAGTGTGGAATTTGGTTTGTGGACGTTTCATAAACTTTCAAGGAGGCAGGAAAATTGTGTCTTTACTGAATTTTGGTTGCTTTAGTTATAATCTAGAATAAAAAATAACAAATATCATTTTTTGTTATAATATTGAAAAGCTAATGAAGCTCTTTATCAGTTATTCATAAGCGGGCCCAAAACAGGTCTCGCACCAGCACATATTTTTCCTCTCAAGTGCCCTGGTGGACACAATTAACAGCAGTAAATAGACGGTCAACCGTGTTGGGCATTCTGTTGCTGTGGAAGTTGTGCATAAGCTTAGCAATTTCTAGTTGATGTATGTCTTCCAGTTTAAATAAATTTAATTGGCTGTAAACGGGTGTTACATGGCATCGGAAAGAGCTCCAACTGATGGTCTTAATGATTTTGTTATGGATGGTGTTTAGTCTGTGTAG
>JGI24158J21664_10009079_pt1 | contig 13265 bp, 10 predicted proteins | sample Ectturendosymbi3_FD_21664 | JGI IMG/M metagenome (IMG submission 21664) | reverse complement strand
TATGCAAACGCCCGCTTTTCTTTAGCAATGACAAACTAAGACGGTAAAACCTAACCGGAATATAGATAACAACTTTGCACTTAAGCTACCGACCACACTACTTCAAGTATAAATGCCACGTGGAAAAGTAGAAGTTTTGAATTGCTCACGCTGGTTTGGTGCATTTCATGGCTGTTTGAAGAAAAACGTCGATTGTTTCAAGCTGCTAAAATTATTATTTTATGAGGGCATTAAAGCAATCTTATTCGTCCTTAGTGCTTGCGGACTCATCCAGAGTCTTCCGCGGCCTCAAATGAGTCCGCGGACTCGGGTTGGGAAACACTGCCCTAGAAAAACGTTTGTAAAATCCCCTAGTGTCCCCCCTTGGAAAGAATCCTTCCTGCAACCATGGACAAAAGCATGTAAAATTACACCATTTTTTTGTAAAAAGTTTGTTGTAGTACACTATCTGGCAACACTATTCAACAACACCAATACGGTAAGCAAGCCATAGCAGGGTGACAGGCTGTGCACGGTGTTTTCTGCCAAACATTACGAAATCCTGCCAAGTTCACTGCCAAAATCCAAACAACATATTACAAATAATATTGTCAAAATACTGCCAAATTCTGCAACATTTTTTTGGTTAAACGATTTACTTTAACAATGGACCCCAAACTAACTGTGTTACTTAAACTTATTTAGGCAAAATTCGAAATTCAAAAGTGGGGGGCTATGTCCCTCAGAAATAAAAGTGGGGGGCTAGAGTCATGCGGGCCACTCGCTTCCGCCACCTATGTGTTCAATGTTAAAAAATCCTTTGTCCCAAATTCATATTTTGAAACTGTGACTTTTCCAAGTTTTGTTGTGGATTGGACGGAATTCCTAACTGTCAAAGCGCGCATTTGAAGATACCTTTTCCAAATACTTATCTGTGTGAGACAGGGTTCTTTTCATTGATGGCATAAAACAAAACAAAACATCCATCTGACGTAGTTTCTAAGGATGGCATGTGAGTACTTTTTTCAACCACTGTTCCCAGAATCTCAGATATTGTGTAGTAAACAAGCATAAAACTCGGACTGAGTGACTGACTGGGTGTAAATGTTTGTCATTTTCAATAAAAGAAAAATTTACATATGGTTGTGTATTCCTTCTTCCAAACGTTTTGCCGCTTGACTTAGTGATTTGCTGGTTCGTGTAGAACTGTTTTCAGAATTTCAACAACCGCACCGAACCTCTTTGAAGTATTCATGCTTGCTTGTAACTTGTTAGGGCATTCTATTACAGTTTCATCTCAAACACTGATACGTTTCGTGCAAACATTGCCCTAAAATTAGTTTCAGTGAGCACAAAAATTCATGTATCTGAGTGTCAGTTTTTCAGGAGAACCTGCCCCTGACCCTTTCCAGAAATATCATACCTTGTTGACACACTGAACATGCTGAACGCTGGCATATGACGTCAGTCAACGACATAGCTAGTTCGTTGGGCGGTGAAATAAGTCAAACAATCATAGAACAACGTAAAAGGGTGCAAAAATCATTTCACACTGGGGAGGATTATGCTTTGAATATTAATTTGCGGGTCAGGTATGTATACCATTCATCTTCAGATCTCCAAAGGGTGAAAACAGGTTTGTTCTACAAAAGATCAATGTAAGCTTCATGTATAGGTGGTTTATTTGCGATGCAATGGAACACTGGATCGTGCTGCAATAAGGCAATTCAGTCTTTGTCATCTTTACAATCAGGTTTGTTCCGGTCACTGTGGTGCTGCAGTGACCATCTCGTGGAAAGTTTTTTGTAGTTTGGCTGACATGCTGTTCATGGTATGTTACTCAAGGCGCTACGTAAATCCCATAGTTTGCGCATGTCAAATTTCTGTTCAGCGGGAGAGTTTCATATTTTGTCATTATTTGTGAAACACATGACACCATATGGATTGGCTGTGCTTTCCATGGCAACTGCAAAGTGCAAAAATTGTACAAAGTCCTGACACCACTTTCGATATGCTTTATAACTTGCTTAGCAAGGTGCATGCAGCTTATTAGTTTTTGTCCAATTGTGGTAGGTCTTATGTAGGTAATAATTGCTTTTGTGTATAAAGTTTTACTCTCTCTGATATAGTTAGCAGGTGGGGGAAAGATGTAGCGCAAACTTGTGGGTCATCTTTCTTTTCGCCAGCGGCGATTCCAGAATTAAAAAAGTGGGGAGGCCACTGCGGGGCCAAGAAAAAAGTACGGGAGCCAACGTAAAAGTCTATGTTGCATGGTGGTTTTTCGTTGTTTTGAAGATTAAGTTGCTATGATTAACCCTGTCAAACCCAATATAGGCTTGTGGATATCGTTAAATATAAACTAGCGTTATTATACACTAGGCACACCTAAACGCCACTGTACATGCAATCACACACGTGTACTACTGTGCCGAATATTCTGTGCTAACCATGCAACTTCCATAGCGCGGCACATGCAAAACGAAACACATTTTCCGTAAACAATTGTGCCGACCCCACATGAATGAAAACAGCTCCCCGAAAGTGAATACAATTCACATGAAAGCGAAATGGTTCCAATTCCAACCACCTATTCCATATTGACACAGAGACAAGTAGGCTGTTGATAGCCAACTAGTTTCGCCTAAATATTCTTACTACAAAACACATAAAAAATAAGCCATTTGCCAACGGATTGGTGACTACTGACTAATTCCTTTTTGTGGTAGCTCACGGACACTTTGTGATTGTGATGCAACTACAACAATGTTATGCAACTACTATTGCGAGTGTAATGCCCATCTGCAGCGTGATTAAGGTGAGGTCTATTCAATGCAGTATGCAGTTAACTTCAGAGAGGTTTCGACACCAGTGGCACCTAAAGTAGCATAGCAGCGCCGCAGTACGAATGTGCGTATCGGTTTTAGGGACGTGTACGTGATAGCAAAACGTAACAGCAGGCGTCAAACTTATTTCGCAGAATATTCCCAACAAAGTTGTTTATTTTAATATTCACACTGATATTTCCTCTGACTGATCCTCAAAAGCTGACTTTTCAACCCTGCGTTGATTTATGACTGTCTTGCCATAAGCGAAACACGCACTAACTCTAAAAAGATTCAAACAAATAGACAATACACAATATGATTCTCATACAGATCCTTGCACAGTCTACGTTTGAATTTTGTATCATCATCACCTCAATGCAACTCAATCCTTCATTGTCATGTCGACTGTCAAATTCATCAACGAAATCATCTAAATCTAATTTTCAGCTCGTACCGTTAGCCTCAAAATAGATCAGTGTTACCCAATATTTCATTGGTCATGGTATTTCTGGGAAATGTGTTCATTAATTTCATTTTTGAAAAATCTTTGTCGCATGAAGCGCTGGTGACGGGAAGAGTTACAGCTGCCAGTAACAATCAAACGCACCTTTGTAAGTAGCTGTAAATTAAAAAAATTGTTCGAGCGATGTAGGCAGCTTCGACTAATTCCGAAGCAAATTATTTGCCAAAGTTAATTTCATGTTTTAAATCGTTTTTACTAAATGAATATAATTTGCGAATTCGTTCAAGTGCGTTTCTGATAGAAATGTTTAACCTCCGGGGCAATGAGCTGAAATACGCGAAATAATTGCTTCTGAATCATTATAGAAAATCCGTACAAAATTCTATGAGGTTGTAGGACATGTGCGGTTAGATTTAAAACCGTAGTCATGAACCCCTGTAGCGATTTCTCGCTACTGGCTATGGCCGGGTCGGAAATTCCACATCTCCACGCTGATTCCGCACTTAATTACGAACCCGCAGCTGGGCAACGGATCTGTCTACGGCCAAATACTGAACCGATCCTGAGAAATCCTTCCTGTTGAGCGCAACTTTTAGGAACCCCTTTGGTTCACACACTGCTGCCTAACACGTGCTAGTCCGTACCCACACATTACAGACACTAAAATGATGTTTTCGAACGGCAGAAACACAGAAGTGTTACGACTACAACTGTTCACACGTACGATCTCAAAGTTTCGCAACAGGGCAATGGCAATCCGCTGTAAACCAAGTACAAAGCTCGCAGAGGTGGGTTGAACCCAACCAACTCAATGTCCCGAATCAATGTAGCAATGTTAGCATTTTTTCTGGACCCAGCCTATCAGCGCATGCAAAATTCGACCGACCACGCCATACAAAACCACGTGTGTTGGCAAGGTGGAATTTTTACTTCAGGAGCGCTAGAATCACTATCGTCACTCACAAGTCAGCAAATGAAAAAGAGAGTGCTGGCCGCCTCGGCTCCCCAGGGTTGCCAAATTTGCTTTTTTGACGCCAAATTTCACAAATTTGACTTTTTTTAGAGACGGTTGGCGTCAAATACTTTTTTTGTTTTTTATCAATATTTGGATTTTTTGGAGGCAGTTGGCACATGCTATCAGGCTGGTGTCTTCGCTTTTTGAATTATCTTTCTGAAAAGTGTTATTAGGAATTTTTAGACAGTGCTTAGTGTATTTTCTCAAACGTTATCTGGTAACCCATAGAAGAATAAAGTTGTCGCATAGCTGGCAGCCCATAATGCCAAAGGTTCGAGTGGAAAATGTGGAAGATGAAGAATGCTACGATTTTATTCTTCTAAAATGTCCTACAATTAATAAAGAATTTTAAATTACATGTTTGTTTTTTTGCCCGGTTTGGCTTTTTTTAGATGTGGTTTGACTTTTTTCTCAAAAGGTGTCTGGCAACCCTGCCGCTGCCAACATTCTTACTCCCAAAGGCAAAAACTGCTCTACGGCTTCCGAAGTAAATGACCGGTTCGCCACTAATCAAAATGACATCAGCGTCGAACTACAATCGCTTTATGAATCTAACACCATTTACGTAAGATGTTTCGAAGTCATATACACAAGGTAGCAAAACGCAGTACTGCAGTCATGATAAATTCGTATAAATTAACTGAAACCAATTCTTAATGATTTCACAAATCTGTTGCTACTGGGGCAAGCAACAATCTGCTGAAAGTAATACAAGCCAGTTCCTTCACACTGAAATGCACTAAAGATCAATCTTCCCATTTCTATGACTGTTTCTTAGTTTCGAAATGAATTTTTCAACACCACGACCGCGGTCTGACAAAATATCGCGCAGGATCTGAGCAACTACTGGTGTGTATCGTCATAAACAACTCTGGTTTCCCGACCGTCAAAAACAACAACACAGCTTATCATGCATTTCGAAAATATTTGATGCAGGCTAGAGGGTTACTAAATTATCGTTTAAAATATTGCCGGAAGTTATCTACTGTATATGTCAACCAAACAAACTTGAACGGAAATTAAGAAAAATCTGGGGGGGCCAAGCAAAAATCTGGGGGATCCATGGCCCACCCAGGTCCCCCTTAGAATCGCCACTGCTTGTTGCATTTTGGGGGCGTAGTCTTTCTTCCCAATTTGATGCCATTGCTATAACGTCATTTACCATGTACAAAAGAAAGTTTGAGCGAATTGATTTATCTTAGAGTCGGTTTAAACTGCTGAAGTAATTTTCTTTCCTTTGACTGACACACCTCAATTTTATCACTTCTCCAATCTCCATATAAGATTGGCGTCAATACCGTCTTTAGGTGGTGTAATTTCCCTTCACGAACTGCCTTCCATCCGCTGTGGGATTTAATATGTATTTAGTGACAAACCAAAAATCATCTTCACTATCTTCACAGGTTATGCAATGATTAATATCAAGGAATTTCATTTCTCCCGCTTGGCGAAAATGACTGGCAAATTCTGAAGTGAATGCTTGTCGAATGCGTTCATTTGACATTTCTGATGGAGTTTTCCAAATTGTGCCATCAATAAATCCACGGACGAGTTTTGCCTCAGCTTACCAGCAGGGACGACGGAGAACGGGGGTATGACGGGTGCATTGCCCCCCTGACCCTTCATTAGGGGAGAATGGAGGTGGAGGTGCCTTTTCATAATAACACCATAGGTAATTTCATGATTTATCAAAGTCGACTTGAAACAAATTTGCTGCAGCTATTCGCGCACTCAGAAAATTGGGAATGGTTTTCTGTGCTTTCTGTTATTAATTGAGGTCAACATTGTTGTTGACTAGAAACAAGTATGATGGTTTTATAGGTTTTTTTGCCCTCAACTCTTTTATTGCCCCCCTGACCTACCGCTGCTCTGGTGTTCCTGCATACCAGGAATCGGCTGTAGGATGCAGTGCACAGCATTTGCCAATAAAACAGAGTGGTTATCGTTTATAATTCCATTTTTGTAAGTATAATTGATTGTAATATTGGGTGACAACGCTGATAAATCAAATTTTGTTCAGATCGACAATGATTTTACGGACCTTGGTGTTGAAGGCGGAATGAATGCTTCCCAATGCACACTCAAGCGCTTTTGTTATATTTTCTATTCACAAGCTTATGCAAAGTGTTTTCATATCTTCCACCACAATGCAAAACACGGGCATTTGCTTTACAGCCCTAGATAAAGTTTTGATCAGGGTGTGCCGGTCTATTGCAAAGAAAAAAATTTGCTGATGCACCGTTGACGTTGCGGTACGAGTTGTTCTTCCATTTCGTTTGTAGCTGTGTGTAGCAGCAGTTCACCCTTGCTGCACCCATACCAAGGAGTTCAACAACACGTTCATTACAATCTTTTCTTAATTTGTGAAGTTAAACATTGAATGTTGATATCAAAGACATACCGGTTCCCTTGTTACAGTGTGGTGGGAACATCAGTTCCTAGGCTATATAGTCTCCACAAAGGTATTGTATTGTTTACTGCAAAAACACCCGGGTGTGAAATAAAAAAAACAAAAGTTGTCTGTAAATACTTGAATACATTCTTGCAGTTGGGGCACGGAAAAAAAACATTGTTTATAGTCGATACTCCCAGACATTCGCGAGACAAAAAACAAAAGGAACACGGAAAGCACGAAAATCAACAAATATGGACTAAGTTCATAAAGGCAAAAGAACAGCTAATCAGTAGATGCCCCAGTCGAAAACATGAGGCAATATTCTGTTGAAACGTAATTGCACTGCTTAAAATGAAACGAAGAATTCAGTATTGTGATAGCCAGTACCTACACATAGCTTTTTTAAAGTGGTGAAAAGGTAAGTTTTTTATTAAAAGTGAATGCCGTTTTAGTCATAAGTGGGCCCGTTTCGTTGCTTGATAAGATAATCTTTGAAGTTTGAGCGAAAGCACTTATTGGTATTTTCCAAGTTTTACTTGCCGCAGCTTGTTCTGATTTATGTTCATTTTAGCCTTTTTTTAGTCTTGAGTTTGTTTGCTTTTTCTGCTCTTGATTGTTTCAACCTTTCGCCCGTGAGCATTGCTTGCAGATTTCAGGACTGCGGATGTGTATATACTGTAGTGTTACCTAAAATCGATTTGCTATTAAAAAAAACTTGCTGGTGGATTCAAAGCCTTAACCTTTGTGGTGGCTAATTATTTGAACACTAAGCTATAAGTTCTATAAGTTCTATCCGTATCAATTCCCGCTGAACATAAGTGCACCATGACTTACAGTGCATTAGGTTGTACTTTCTACCAGGGTTGCGGAGCCGGAGTCGGAGTCGTAAGGAGTCGGAGGTTTTTGCGTGGTGTCGGAGTCCTAACAACACTGGGAGTCGGAGTCGGATTTATTTGTCCGACTCCGACTCCGGATGTCCAATCGAATCATTTTTTACATCACACTATTAAATTCCTGTTGAAATGGTACAATTTCTTTTGAAACTTTTGTTGAAACAGATTTCTTGCTGTGCACCATGATTTCCATTGATTTTAACAGCCAAATTGCATTCCCTTTCTGTTAAGGAGTCGGAGTCGGAAATTTTGTAAAGGTCGGAATTGGAGCCGGATATTTCACCTCCGACTCCACAACCCTGCTTTCTACAGTGCTTTGCTACTGCAAACGTTCGATAAACTTATTTGTTGACGTTTCAAATTCTCCACACGCAAAGAAAGGTGACGAAACATAAAAAACAATTCTTTGCAGTAAAACAGTGGTCGATAAAATCCATTTCAATTTGGTTTTGTTGATATTAGAGCGCAACGTCTTGCGCAGAAAAATGCATTAGTGTTGTGGACAGCCGCTGCTGAAATAAGCTTCGAAATTTTAAATGCAGGCAAAATTTGAATGCAATCATATCTACCTTGGCAATGGCTGTTGCAGTTGGAACTGCGCATACTTTCAAGGAAAAATGTTTTTCAAATTCCTGTACGAGCACATTGCTTGAGATTGCATATCATGGGCTCAGCCTACATCCCCGTCAAACACAAGCGTGGATTGCCACAACATGACAAGCAGTTGGAAACTTTCTCAATGTGTTAAACCATAAAGATTACGTGCAACTACGCAAGTTACAAACTAGACACATATTTTCACTTACTCGTATATGTCAATCAGTCTTCTTGCTTTTTCATTGTCTTTTTTGTACAGTCTGCATGAAAGTGAACTCGAGCTTATATCACAAGCATTCTTCACATCGGAATCGATTGTCAGGTAAGGCTTAGGTTTCACTGAAAACACATTTTAGTTTTTAACAACCTTAGTTTAATACTCAACAGACACAAAACGTCACAAGGGCTCAAATAACGACGATAAGACGATAAACTTAGTGATGCCCATCCTTTTTGTACTTGCGACCTTGCGTACCTTTGAGGGTGTTAATTTTTTCTAGCAGGCCCTCATGTGCTAAATCGATTATCTTACGTTTAATAGAACGTAAGAACTTGAAATTCTGAGCTGATGGGAGAATTTGGAAAATCAGCGAACTGAAATAATATTCGTAGTGCTATTCCTACTGTGTTCGATGCACAAGTGATATTGAACGTTACAATGCAATAAATCCAGATTCTCTACAGCAACTTTGCTGACCCCATGTTGGAAACTACTGAACTAGAGCAAGGGCGATAAATTTAGTTTATTTGTTTGATTGTAGCCGCATATGAAAGCATCCGGTTGTGCAGGAACAATAGCAGACATGTGTTTGAAATCGAACAGCAAAGGTTTGTGGTGACGCTTGTTTACTAGTCATTACGTTGCCGCGTTTCATTACAAAATCATAACTGTTTTCCAGGGTTACTACTGGTACAAGCATGAGAGGTTGGAAACCAGCCATTACAGTAGACAGGGAAAATGTTTGGGTTTTGATACCTCACCAAAGATGCAGTTGCTATTGAGTTACAGCAGAAGACGTGTTCAACCATAGTTATGATGGAAAAAAATGCTTCTCGTTCGTTACTTATGTGTCTTCCGTGACTTGCTTGAGTGAGGGCCTGAACGGCGCTATTAAGCAACTTTTAGCATCTACTGAGTTTGCACTCTGAGAAACAGCAACAATTACCTACTTAACGCATCTAACAGAATCACATATTGCATTAATTGGCACAAGCTATAAGGGAATAAACCATGTTTTCATTGCAAAGATGTAAGTTGGACTGGGATTTTCGGGTCGGGCCGGGTTCGGTCAAAAATGTTTCGGACAGATTTAGGGCCTGCATGAAAAATTTTCATAAGATTCAGAGCAACGATTTTTTCTTTCGTGACTTACATTTGTTGTGCTCACTGCGGTGACTTCCGTGAGTGAACAGATTATGATTTTTCTTTAGTTAATTATAGCATTGCAAACACAGCTGCGTACTTTTGTTCTCTACTCAGATTAGTATCACACGTTTTTTGAGAAGACAACAGTGGAGAGGAAATTCAAATGTGATGGAGTTGCGTCAAAAGATCAATCACTTACGGGATTTTTGAGTTGTTTTAAAAATCGGTCTTGCTAGATTTAGCACCAGGCAAGGATTATGATATCCTTTGAAGTATGAAAATGACAGATATTTTGATTTCAACAATCAGTGGGTTTGGCCACTGTTTCTGAAGAAAACTAGGTGAAAATTACAAACGAATATTTTTTTCCAGAAGTATCAGCAAGACTTGCTACAGCCTGTCAAGCGCGGAGCGACGTATACGCAAAATTTTGCCATAATACGGTACTTTCTCACTCTAGTTATTGCAGTAGTAAACCTGAAGGAAGTTTTATATTTAGTGACCTTGTGTAACGTTTAATTTGAGAAGCTCAGATCGTTGTGTCGAGTTGAATAAATATTCAACAAAAAATGATTGTGAATTATTTAGTTATGTTCACTTTGTTACGACCAATACCAATACTCCGCAGCTGCGCATATCTATACTTGTTACTCGATACATTTGACTTTGGCTTTCGGGCCAAAATCGGACTTCAAAATGAGGCCCGTTTTCTTTCACCTCTGTCATCGAAACACTAACACAGTTTTGCCTGTAACAGTGGACAAAGGTTGTAGTGTAGATGTTTTTAAGGATTCGCTATAATCACAGATAGACCAGAAAAAAGGGTTTCACAATTTCTAATGCTGCAACAAATAACTGGCTGAATTTAACCCAAGTTAATGACCCAAATGTTATTTCTCCAAAACACTCGGACATCATGTAGACCTAACAACATGAGCAGGAAACAAAAAGTTAAGTGCTAAGGTCAGTTACTCAAATCAAGCTGAAATCACAACCTGCACAAAATTACACTTTAGGATTTTTTATGTCATTATTATCTACTCTCGTTGTTATACTAAAAGTAACTTGCTGCACAGCAAGCACCGCACTGGAACTTGTATAACTGGCTTGAGTAATGTATGGGTGGCTGCAGATACCTGTGCAAATGCTTCCGTCGAGATGTTTATCGTCACTTCCTTCTGGGCAAAGGCAAGAGTAACTTCCATCAATATTATTGCATTCGGCTTTGGAATCGCAACGGTTTAGAGAAGAATCGTCACATTCGTTTATATCTGTACAGAAAACACTTCATATGCTACTGTCGAGCCCAATACAACCATTTGCGGACCAATGGCAAATTGGCAAGTGGCAATTTATAATTTTGTGAGTCAACTTTTGAGGTATTTGCAGAAACATTCCAGTGTCAGCACATGTGTCACGTTTAATGTGATCAACAGTAGTATTCGAAATTGTTTCTGCCTGTCTCAAAAAGTGAAACCGTTTCATAACGTATCAAAATTTCCTTTTTGTAGAAATTTTTACTGGTCTTGGCCATTTCTGCAGAAACATCTGTTTGAAACAAGGAAGCATTTTTGTTTTGGTGTAACAAAAATGTTTTCATCAGTATTCATTCCTTTTTATGCCTGCTTTATGTCTGGGGAGGGTCGCAAAGGCAGCAGCCCAAGGTGGACTCAAAATACCTCATGAATTTTCAGCAATTCCTGGTAGTTCTGCTGACTCTACACCAAAAAGCAAGGTCGGAGAAATAATCAAACCAGCTGGTCCTTAGTCAACTTCTCGACCGCTTTCCCGTGGGTGAAGCCAGCAAGACTTGCCTCGGCAACTTTTTCTGGGACATCTTATCACTGGGCCGAACCAACGTATAGTTGAGGTCTCTTCGGAGAAGTGGCTCGACCTTCAGGGCTTTACGAATCTCAACGTTTCTCTGAATAGAGAAACGGAATTGCTTTTGGGTTTTGAAAAAGTTCTGGTCTTCGGAGTGTTAGTGATATTTTATTTTACGTGAGGTTTTGCATTTTCTGTCATCTTTTCATGTTTTACTAAAACCTATGTATTATACGCAATGTCGATGGCCTTCCATGCAAAATAGAAATTAGTTACCATATCTTACAAACTCATAGATTTCTGCATACTTAGCTATATTATAATGCATTAATAAACGCGATTATTACTTACAATCAGTGTGTAGTCAGGCGCGTCACCTGGTTTTGCTTGTTCAGAAAGCACAACACAAAAAACATCACATTGGGGTAACAAGCGCAAGTAGGTGTCAGGCCCGCTCGAGTCCCATTGGTGATGACCCTGGTTGTATTAAAGGCTTTGTAACAGGACGTAAACTTAAATTTTTTTTGGAAAGAAAACAGATTCTTATTTATTTAGTGTAGCGTCAAAATGATGACTTTACTTCTGCCTTGTTTGTGAAATTGTTAACACAAAAAATTCACTGCTGTGATAATTAGCAGGACAAGACTTTTCTAAAAAAGCTGTCTTCAACAATGCGTTTTGACACAACATCGTTGCTAGCATCCGACAGTCATATTGCAAGCTTAGAACGATAAACGCGTTTCTAAATTAAAATTTTAGCAGCATTGCTTGTAAATTAAACCAAAATTTTAAAAGATGAAGTTGAATGACTTATTTTTGTTGCGTTTGAACACTAACATTTACAAATCAAACAACTTTTCAATATCTGAACCTTGTGAATTTAGCAATCTTATAATTTTACCATATAAGTTCTACCTTTACAGTCACTCCCATCGTCGTGGTATCCATCCGGACAAATGCAATGGTAGTGGCCAGGAGTGTTGACGCATGCTCTGCCATTCGTACATGTATCGTCTCCCGCGGCGCATTCATCGATATCTAACCAAGGTATTGCGATGCAATTATATCAGAGAGCTTGTTTTAAGAAAAAAAACGAGAAACATGTTCATCAAATTGAAACTAATGGAAAGTATAGCAAGCAGAATATCAGAAAACGAATCTTATACATGAATTATAAAAAAAATGCAAATGCAGCAGAGTCACAAAAATACAGCTATTCATTTGTTTTGCAGATGAACTTCTGAGCTTCACCAATGGCCACAAAAGAATTGTGCAGTCAATTTTGTACGGCTAAAATAATTAGTGGATTACCGGTAGTAACCCACGTTGAATTGGCAGGATCCAATAAGTTAGTTTTCCAACTGATATCAGCAGATTTTCCGCCCTTTGCTACCAAAAATATGGGAACGAAAGGACACAAAAAATTAATATATGTGATAGGAACTAAACCGCAATTTTTGAAGCACCGACAAATTAAATATAACCTGAACGTGCTCTTTGGTTCTGACAGTTTTCTTTTTTGGCTCCCTTTTGCCTAAATTTGTCTATNGGATCACACTGACAAATGTAAACAAAAACAGTGATATCTTGATACGTTTATAGTGCGACCTAACTAGAGACAGGATATACATAGCACCAGATTGGTCTGATGAAGGGATCGGCGCACACGAAGAAAATAACTCACCATCGCATCCATTTTTTCCGTATCCTGTCCCAGTGAATCCATCATGACAAGAACATTCGTAGCTTCCTGGCAAGTCATGGCTCGCTGCATTTGGACTGCACGCGATAAAGTAGTTAAAGACTTCGTGCAGTCCAGCATTGTTTGCCAGGTTCGTAAAGGATCCGTTAAACTGAGCAGGTTTTAGTTGTGAAAGTTCTGAAAAACAGTGAAATGTGCCATCATAA
>JGI24158J21664_10009075_pt1 | contig 13268 bp, 7 predicted proteins | sample Ectturendosymbi3_FD_21664 | JGI IMG/M metagenome (IMG submission 21664) | reverse complement strand
AAATTTTTTTCTGAAAAAAAGTTTGATTCTTTTTCGGTAGAAAAATCGTATTTTTTCCAATCGTCCTTATTTTTGGTTCAAGATCGATGGAAGCCCTGCTATTAACAGAGGTTCTCTTCCTTATTCTTTGGACTGTGGCATTGTGTTTAGCCTATTATTGGGAACTTGAGGCCATCGAAGAAGTTTTGTTAAGTGGGAGTGGGCCCGCTGCAGTTTAAATAATTTGTAAATGTGCGGGAGCTTAACAACATTTATTTGCGCAACTGTCGGATTCTCACAGCCACGGTCTTAAACTTGTCTCAACCAGATTATCCTCTTGTCTGAAACCAGTTTGCCACTCTGTTGTTACGGAAAAGTACTAGACTTCAAGATGAAAAACAGTAGATTCGCAAAAAAACACCAGATTACAAATGCGTCAAAGATTTTTCAGATTACAAGAAAATTGGTGTTGTACTTTAAGAACAGGCGGGTGTTTGATGAACATTATATATATATATTTATGTCTCAGATCAGTTGGTACATATAAAATACAAAGGCTAAACAATACTAAATATTATTAGTATATAGTATCGAATAGTCTTCCAAAGTAATTCAATGCAAGTTAGCAGTTAAACCACAAGGCAAACTTACACACAGTGAATATGGCCAGAAAATACATTGCAATTTGCAATCAAAGATATTGCGCAACTCATTCTAAACCAGAGACAAGGAAAACGGGAGATAGCAGCAACGCTTGTCTTTGTTTGTACAGGTCATTGAAACTTTCAACAGATGACCACAGTGACTTCATAGTGGCTTAAGTCAAAACAGATGATATGCTCTTGTGCAATTTAAGACGAAATTAGGTAGAATTTTTAGCAAATTACAATTGCACAAAATGAAAAAGTCTCAATTACAGTTACAATTACACAAAATTGTGTAATTGATTACATTCAGTTCATTAATGAAAAACACTAGAAAGCTATGAAAAAACATTAGATGAAATGCAAAAGCACTAGATCCAGTGGAAAAACGCTGGGGGTGGCACCACTGTCTGAAACGCAGCGCAGCACAGACTGACATAGCCTTTCGTAGAGCAATGGCAAGCGAGAGTTCTGGTTCTGTCACAATGTGTGACTGTCGTGTTGTACCAAAATACTGCAGTTTTGTCATAATGCTTGGTGGTGCTGCCGCAACGCACCCGATTTAATGCAGTAGATAAGGGCACTTTTTTGATGCAACTTTGCAGTTAATGCTTGTATGGGGCGAAAATTATAAATTCCAGAAACTGTAAATCACAAATTTTAATTTTTGCCAAACAATGTTCGCACCCCTAGAAAAGTGGCGCCAAGGCTGTGCAGAGGCTCGTCATCAGACACACGATATAATACGAGTATGCTTCGCAGCTGGTAACGCTATAGCGAATACGTGTGGTGCAAAAAATGCCGTGTGAAGACCATTTGCCAAGCCTAAATCAGTAAAGGGCAAAGAGCATTTTTTAACTTGGACGTTATAAAAGTAGAATCATTGTTGTAAATCAATCTATAATAATTTGAAGTTTTCTATGTGCACATCTTATTGATAGAATGTTCATTTGTGCGTTTTTCACGAGTTTGTTCGAGAATGTTTTCTAAAATTGCAGGTGTTGTATGTAAACACGTGAACTGTTGCATAGCCACACGAAGGGTGCTGTGTGCGTTTTAGTTAAAATTAAACAAAGTCGATTCATTGGTTGTTCCTGTGACAAAGATGAACTTGACATTTCAAAAAACTGTGGAATCAAATACTTCTGATGAATGGGAAACTCTCCATAGCATTTTTGGCTCATACTTCGCCACCGTTGTGTTGCCTACTTTGTTCTTTATCATATTTTTATTTGGTGCTGCCGGGAACGTTGCTGTTTTATTTAAAATTTTAAACACCAATGTGAGTGATGCTTTCACTGGAAAACAAATGATTTGTTTTGTGTTGCTCACAAAAATATACGCAGTGGTGCATAATGTCACAACTGTGATACATTGCCGCTACTTCTTTGTTGAAACATTCACGAATGGTGCTAATACTACACTTACATAGCCCTAAAAATCGGCATTAAGTGTGGAGTGCGAATATTGCGTAAGCATATATCTTTGTCCACAATAGTGGTAGGTTTTACTCAAATTAAACTTAAGCACTAAAGCTTTGCAGTGCATAGTTATCAGCTTTTTTGTAATGTCAGTAACATTTTAAATATAACCCTGTTCTTAAATGGACATGCGTTTACAATTTTCGATATAAATTTTAGGAGCTACCAGAAGTTTTTCCCTCTGGAAATCCTTTGAATCTCCGTTGCCGAGAACAAAGGTTATAAAAAACTTGCGAGAGCTTTGCACTGGACGAACAGCTAATCTTGGAAAGAATGATCTTTTAAATGTCGGATACATAAGCACTGTTCCCTCTAAGAAAATTGGACACTGCGCAAATGTTTGTTTCAGTGCGCATGCGATTGCGCAACCATGTAGACACTCAACCAGTGAAGCGTGTAAGCGTTAAAAGGGCTATGAAATATATATACGAAATTAAATTTGGAATGATTCAAGTGCACGAGAACAAGATTTCACTGCGCAAATGGTCTGGTGGTAACTGAGTATTTGCGCAGTTGCGACACCTTTGAAGGAAGACTGTACATAAGGCTTCATTAGGACAGTGGGCTTAAAATTCAAATTAAGAATGTGAAAGCTAATATAATTCAGCATTGCTTGATCTAATGTAATCGCTGGGCAAGTACATTATCACAACTGAAAACAGTTAACAGTATTTGATGATAGGCTAGTTGTAACAAGAGTTGCTACAGACTACACGGAAGTTTTTCTGGAAAATGTTAATAAAGTAAGGAACATCACTGATCACGCGGTCACGTGATGCTTGCTCACGAAGCGTTTGTCTTTATTGCTGATGCTTCCTGCATGTGTTTACTGAGATGCTTTCGTTCTCATTGGTGGCGTTGTTTGTGTATTGAATTTTTGAATGGTGCTCAGAAAACAACCCTAATAACTTTTATTGATTGATTTGACGATTGCAAGTAGTTTTTTTATTACTTTTCTAACAGTGAAATATCTTGAAATAAGAACTAACAACTTTTTCGTTTCAAATACTAGTAACAACTTACAAGTATCCGTACGAATAAAACAAAGAACCCCAAAAATTAGTGGAAGTCGATGTTTTGCCTAACATTAAATGTCTAATCAACGTGGCGGAAAGTTAAGCCATTGTCTGTTTCATAAAATATGAATTTGTTATAGTTTGACTTCAAGCAGTTAAACACCAGAAAGACCTCTTCCATCAACTGCGAACTCGCTGAACTAAGGCAAACTTCCTATTGGATGGAACAAATTAGTAATTGTTTTTACTCTATTCCGCAAAACGCAAACATAAGCATATGCTAATTTACGTTCATGCCCAGGAGGTGAAGGTATGGGAAATCTTCCTGATCAACTTGGCTGCTTCGGACCTTGTTCTGCTGCTCACCCTTCCGTTATGGGCAATTGAATATGCACTTGGCGGCAAGTAAGATTTGCAAGGCATGAATATTTGCTTGAGAGATAAACTTATTGAGCTGGTGTATGCAAAGTTTTGTTAGAATGCTCGAAGCTTTTCTGTAGAAATTAATATGTCTATTGGAATATACTAATTTCTATGTCTCCTGTTAGAACTAGCTTAGGCGAAAGGCGATCATCAAGCTCATAATAAATTGTTCCCTGTTTAAATAAAAAGGAGTTTTTTATTTTATGAGTACATTTTTGAATGGCTTGTCAAGGTTAACGCTTCCACCCAAATATAAATCATGAGGGTCGCTCGTAGATTACGAGATCAATAAAAATGCAAAAATTGGCCAATGTACCTGTGCTGAAAGAGTGTTTCTATATTTGGTGTTCAATATCGTGTATTGCTATAATCGCTTGTTTGGGTAATACTTTCAACCCGATCGTGTTTTCGCAGGTCAGAATCACACAGCCCGCAAATATTTTCAAAAGTGGTGCTCACGTAAAGATGATTGCTGTCTAAGCCATATAAACACAGAATGACGTACCATTCAATCATGTTGTGTCCTAGGCCAGGGTCTCAAACACGTGGCCCGCGAGGGCGTTTCGTGCAGTCCGCGATACGTTTTGGAAATTCTCAAATAATTAACATATACGTTATTTTGTTTATTCACTGGTTTGTAAAAGTTCTCTGCTAGCGAGTGAACATATTCCTTTTAAACGAACGTAGTGACGGCTAGAAATGACTTGCGTATAGTTCATGATATCTTTCGCAGGAAATAAGATGCAAAAGCTGTTTATGGTAAGGTTCAGGTACCGCCATTGTTGTGTCAGCGTCATAATGCGGCCCTCGGGTTACTTTATTACTGCTCATTTCGCACTCGGAGCAATTTGAGTTAGAGATCCCTGTCCTAGACATTGTTGATGCAAGAGTTTTGGGGTCCAAGGCAATGATTTTGAGGGGGACCTTTTTATAGAAGCAGAGAGTAGCCTGAGTGCCTACTAGCGGCTACTTATCGAGTCACTTTCTTGAGAATTACAATAACTATTAAGCTTACATATATCACACAACCTGTATATTACATACCCTACTATTTAAAATAAGTCATACATATATATTAATATTAACCTATATAACAATTCCCTGCCAAAAAGATGCCGGCAATTATCAAATATTTACACGACATTCTGCTCTTCAACACAAATGTTCGTTTTTTGCCGCAAGTTTCAAAATGATTCCAGCACAAGAAACTACTTGCAACTGTTCTAAACCACAGACACGTTTCCAGAGACAAGACACGTTAATCTACCTAGTTACCAAGAAGAAAGTTTTACCGTGACACCACACAGGTGGACGTTATTTAAAAGTAGGTAGATCAACGTACTTTGGCACTTTGCACATGAAAGCACGTACGCATAACTACGTACCTTGGCACCGCAATTAGCTGAAATTGCATATTTATCGCAGAGTTGTTATCTTGCGAAAAGTTGTTATCTTACGAAAATAAGTCATAAATATTATCCAGAAAAAGTATAATGACTCATTGCATAACAGATAACACACGCAGTCAGAATAAATGCTAACACATGCATCTGAAAAAAGAAAACCTAGGCAAATTGCGACTTGACCATTCATCTTAGGCCCATGATTACGTCATCCAAAATTCTTCTAACCTCCTCACTCGTGACATCACACCAAAACAATTTCAAACCCAAAGTTCCCGGATATTTTTAAATCGAACCTTAGACACTTTGTGCTTCTTTAGAGGGTTGGAGCAGCTCTATAGCTCTATCAGTTGAAAAGTTATGACAAGAGGAAGTACTAGTCACTAATGTGGTTTTGCGTTCCTTAAAGGGTTTCAAAACCTTTCACATTAGAGCAGGGCCGGCCCTAGCAGGTGCGGGACCCAATGCAAGACTTAGGCGCGGGGCCCCTCTGAGCAGTGGTTTATGACGTCATTGTGCTCAGTCAACCGTGCTACGGCCTTTTTGAGAAAATGGCCTATATGAATATCAAAAAACACGGCGAATTATTGGAATTGATCTGTATGCAGATGATACCACAAGATATTATTTTCATTTGGAGGGGTGTGGGCGTAGCTAATGTGTCCCCTAACTGCGTCCATGTTTATGACTAATAAGCTGCTGTGGTGGACATTAGACAGTGTACCGCTACCACTTGTAATTAAGCCGAAAATGCTAAAGGAAGCTCTGCAATGGAGATCTGAGCGGCGAACGCAAGTGGAAAGTTACGTAGTTACCTCAGTCAAACCGAACAAGCGAATTGAACCTACAATGCAATACACTTCACTCTTGTAAGAGTGAACGCCACTTTCGTTCGAAGGACCAGGCCCTAGCTAGCCACGGAGCGGGGCATTTGGGGGCAGGGCCACCAAGTTGTTTTGTGCCCCTCCCAAATTTTGTTGTGTCCAGAAAAATTAGTCTTAAACATATAACAAAAACAAAAAGATTGTCTCCTAAAAATGCATTTTCCCCCCAAACTTCAAAACCCGACTACGTGCCAGCGAAGAATGACCGAGTTGGAGAAAGTTGCTGACATAAACTGATTAACCTTTCTCACTTTCGGCAACTACAAGCGCGGACGCATTCTTGTATAAAGGTAAGGCCTGGGCGCACGATCAACTGCACCCTGTATGACGCAATACACGAAAAAAAACACGCTTCACTAGCGAACAAACTATACATCCGCCCAAAGTTCCCCAAAAGCCCAATTTTATAGTTCTTCTTAATGCATGGACTTGGATACCAGTACAAACTGTTTTTCATGAATTAGAAATTTTTCACAACTGTCACGTCACAAAATGTAGATAAAAACTACCAAACGCAATATATAATGCGCATGGTTCATTGATCAAATAGAAGCATATAGCCGCCCAATATGATGAGCAGGAACGAGTGTGCTGGATGACATTCACAATTTTTGCCTTGCCTAGTTGAGACGCACTGAAGCCTTCATTCAGTGGCGCAGGAGCTGGGGGTGCCCTTAACGTTGATGTACCTGGACTTTGAAGTAGTGTTTTGTACACTCGCAAACAGCCAAACACAATGAAAGTTTGGTGGCGCGGCAAATGATAAATGTGATGACTTGAATCCAACAAGCAACTCTTCGTTAGTCTTTGCTCAGCGTCAAACCATTGAACACCTGCCTGTAAGTGACAACTGGATTTTTCATGCTCAGCTAAGCGCACACTAGCACCGGACCAAAAATGTTCTTTTTTTGAGAAAAAATGTCAGATAAATCAATAGTAAACAAATGTGTCGAAACCTCTGAACCCGGATTTTCAGGAATTTCACCCGGATTTTCGACAAATCAAACTTTTGGAGGTGCACTTTCCCCTTCAGCTCTACACCACTGAATGGCCAGCGCGACATAAACTTTGAAGAAAGTTTAAAAAAAACAAAATATCCAATTTTTCCAGCTGAGTGCACCAGCCATTTCAGTTGCATCACCTCTTCATTGGATAAGGTACGTTGTAAACAGTAACTTGAAAAAATACTGCCTGCTACATCTTAGGGAAATTCATAATTCAAATCCAACTTATCTGGGCTTTTCGCGCTTGGAAAATCTCTCTTAGCTGTTGAAAGTGGTATGGTTCAAGACGCAGGATCCCACAGTTTTCGATAAAGCTAACATGAGGACCATCACAAATGAAAAAGTTTGGGGGCACAGTGAAAATAAAATCTGGGGCACTAGACATTTTTCCCAACGCGAAGGCCCCAGCTTGCAATTTTTTTTCAGTACTACCAACAAACGTTTTGGCACAACTAGCGTTGCATGCTACTCAACATCTTTTGGGCGACTGCCCAGACAGGCTGACACGGTTCAGTGTCCAGCGCAGACCAAGCAAAAAACGCAAAATGTAACACTTTTTACTAGTGTGGTTGAATGGCCAACTGTTGGAGTCTTCAGACTCGAATAGGTGGTTTGCGTTTATGGGCTTAAGCCTTCATCTTTTGTGTCAATGTTCGTTCTAACGAGAGCATTGTTTGCTAACAATGAGATTTTATAAGCCGTTTCTACTGAATTTGAGTGCAAGGAGTATTTGGGAAAAATGAACAACTATCCAAACACATGGCGCGGGGCCCCCAGAGGCGCGGGGCCCAATGCAGCCGCATCGGTTGCATCGGCTTAAGACTGGCCCTGCATTTGAGAGCTGTATGGTATAATTACCGTATACGACTTATTCTTTCTACCGGAGGATTATTAAGGTGTTATTTTCATGATCTGCGTCCCCAAAAATTTATATAAAACGGAAAAATGAACCAGCTATGTGCAAGTGTATTTCAATAAAAGCCACATTACTACAACACAAAAGACTTTCATAACAGGTTCTCTTCTGCCTCAACCGTTGGCGTATCTCGTTTGTGCAATTTTCTTCTAGACCGTATGCCCACATTACGTTCATTATTTTTCTGTGTTAAAACATGTAAGCACTCTGGGCAATATTTTTCCATGATGGTAACCTCTTACATCATGACCAAATTTGGCCAATGCCCTAATTAGCAGCAAGACTTCAACTTGTTATTAATGATCAGAAGGAAATGGTTTTGGTGTCCAATAACCTTATTTCAATAAATAGAAATACCTATAGCAATTTTCTATTTTTGAAGAATTTTTACAACGTCACAAAATCTATTCCTAACTCTGCAGGTGGATATTCGGTTGGTGGGTTTGCAAAATAGCCAGCTTCGCAGCATCATCTTCCAAATACGGAAACGTTACGTTCATGAGCCTCATAGCGGCAGACCGAATGTGCAGACTTCTATTTCCTAAATATCGTCATGACTGCAGGTGAAAACAAAAAGATGACTTGTTTTTATTTACTATTGTGATACTTTACATCAGGTGTGGCCAAATTGCTGTCGTTAGGGTCGGCTAGAAAATTTCTTTATAGCTAGCAATCGACCGGTCAGTAATAAAGTCACTAAAATCGTAAAGTGTTGCTGAAATGGTAAAATGCAACTTTCCTCCGGTAAATGAATTTATGTTTGCCACTCATTTACCATTGTTGCGGTAGTTTCATGTCGCAGTTAATTTATTACTCTAGAATAAAACACGAAAATAATGTTCCACAGTATTTCATCAAATGAGTCAATGAGCTGTTTGAGTCATCAAATTGTTCACCAACTTTTCATACTTACTCGTGTATCTCGTCAAAGACAACTTTCAAGCAATTGCCCAAATGGTAGTCGGTTAGCACAGCACGTTGCTTTGTTTTGATTACGTTTATAAAGTAAAATGCAGCTTCACATACGTATGTTGAACGAAAACATTGATGCATTACGCAGATTTTTTGATATTGCAGTATTTTTCAACAACAACCATTTAGAAATAATATTCTGAGACTCTAGCCTTCAAGAACACGTCAGCTTTCAATGCCAACATTTTAATTAGCCCTCTTTCCAAAGGAAATACCTGATATATTTGGTGAAAAATGGTAGACACATTTAAATCCGTCTTGAACAGGTATAATATTCATTCAAATATTGCTTCGATCTTTTGCAAATCTCTAAATTAACTATCAACGATTTTTATTTATGTAACTTATATCTCAGTTTCCAATTACTATCCGGATCATTTTGCAAATGGTATGTGATGTTTGTGAAAAACTCAAATCGTTCTTCTTCAAAATCGGAGATCAATGCGAGGATTTGCATCCTAAAAGCAATGATAGCACTGATCAATTCAGTGATTGGTATGCTTTTCCCTTGTATCTGCAAATTTACGGCACTTAATCCAGCAATAAAATCAGCTAGAATAACCGAGTAACTCATCCAACAAACTCAATCATCTAAATTGCATAGTAGACACCTCTATTTAGAAGAAAATCTTTGATTTCTTGCAATAGATCTCGGAAACTATGAAGAAAATTGCTGCTACTGAGCCACCTACGTCTGTGTGAAACAGAAGCTTTTGTCCCACAAATGCCTGCTTGGCAAGGCGTCATCGCAGGGCGGTTGCTCTAACTGAATTTGCAATTTTAAATTCAACATTCGTCATATCTTAAGTGTTTAGTCGCTTGCTTCACAACCTTTGTTGGTTGATTATGCAGTGGTTCTTTAAAAAATCCGGAAAATCATTATCTTTTGGCACAAGGCCACGAAGCCGTTTACACTGTCTAAAACCAATTTCGCTCAATCTGTTGTGATTAACACCAACTTCCACAGAGGCAACATCATTAAAAGCAGTAGTTTTTAAATGAATTGCACATACCTGCCTCTCATCCTTTCTTTCAAAGTTATAACGCCAAGCACTTCCTCTTTGATGTCTCGATCATGGAAAACCATATGAATAGGCCTACATACAATAATATCTGTGCGACATCCCACATGTCTGCTGACTCATAAACTTGTAATGAAAATAAGCACAGATATTACATGTGCAATCGCTGTGAAGTTGATGTGCAACATTCTCGCTCATCTTCTCTATTCGACTCACCACAGTATTTCTTGATAATGGAGCTCTTTAATAGCAATTTTACTTTCAGTTTTATACTTTTATTACTTTCATCTTGAATGTACTATCCAAAATTTCTAGAAAACTTTCTTTTAGCTGTTTCCCTTCTGAAAATGCGTTTCCTTTTTTTCTGAGAACAACTTGCCCTGATGATGCTACAGTAGTTTTGTTTGACCTAGAACAAACCTTTTTCAGACTTTTTTGTTGTCCATGTAAATTTGATTCAAGGTCATAACTTTCATCTTCCTTGCTTCACTTCCACGAGGAAATTGTCGTTATGTTAGGCACGGCTTGTCTTATTGTTTCGTATACATAAACAGGAGTAAATGTTGGTCAGAACTTTGATCTAGCAAGATAGTCCAAAAGAGCAGAATTTTCTACCTCATAGATGTGGCACGGAGGTTTAAATTTCATGCAAGATGTGGTGTCCAGTCTGCACCTTGCCGCATTTACACAAATCTGAGCCGCACAGGCCCATTAGTTTTGTGTTGGCCGCAAATCGGCCAACCCATGTCCTCAGACGGTTGAGCTGAACCCAAGCATTTCTGTGGAGGTCTCAGCCTGGTGGTTGTGGACCAAATGCTGGAATGAAGGATTAGACAGCTGGAGGGATTGGTGTGGTTGGTTCCCCGTTAGTTGACTACAATTTCACAAAAGAACGAAGAGGTTTTCTGGAGCGGAGACGTTTAGGAGAAGGTCTTCGGCACAGAGTTTCGTGTAGATGTTTCAGATTAAGGGCTTTGGTGTAAAGTTTCAAACATGAAGCACTGCGCTTCCTCTCAGATGGGATAATGCAAGATAGAATGGGCAAGAGAAAGGTGGGTGTGCTTCGCAGGCAGCCTGTGATAACGCGCATCGACTCGTTTAAAGATGCAATCGATGTGCTTTGTGTGAGCGCTGCGGCACCACACTATTAGGCACAGTACTGTGCTGGCTTGTCATAAACAAACACAGCTTGTCATAGCACTCGCTAAAACACAAAATTAATGTAGTAAAATCACAATTGGTGAATTAGCAGAAACGTAGACTACCTGGCAATATTCAAAATTTTTAATCTGGCGAAGTGCTTGCCAAAGTTGACCTTGGCACATTGATTGCACATAATCTTGCAAATACAGTTTACTATCGCTACAGTACGTGCTGTTGAGATAGAAGGAAAATTGTCTGTTACGCCATAGCAGCTAAAGATCATCCTTGTACTTTCACGGTATCTGGCATGCTGCCTAGAGCAGTGGTTCTTAACCTTTGAATTATCGTTACCCCCGAGAAGAACCTGATGGATTTCAATTAACGCTTTTTGAAAAAATAACAAATGGAACTTGCAATCAATTTTATTACAAAACAACACAAAAATAATGTCATGATTTGCATTCAAATGTACATTAAAAATACAATCAGTGGAAAGCTGATACTGTTTTATTGCCATCAAGCGGACAAACCTACCATTAATTCTTGTAAAACCAACCTTAAGAAAAGCTTTTGGCAAATGCGTTTCTTTACAGTCATCTATAGTTTTCAGCCTACAAATGAATGCACAACAGCCTACACTGCTAGCGACTACTAGTCAAAAGATTACGATTTACGACCGGAGCCTCCAAACTTTTTGTCAGAGGCCCACATAAACTTTTACACAACAGTTCGAGGGCCGAACATCATAGGAAATGCGAGTGTTTCGGGTATCTTACATTCTACCAAAGCAACATATCTTACATAAATATAGCATCTTTTGGTGATTGATAAAATGGCTTCGCAGGCCGGATAAAAGGCTTCCCTGGCCTGATTTGGCCCAGGTGCCGTAGCTTGGCGCCCCTGATTAGTGTTTCTTAAGGTGTTTTGAGTAAAAGCTTTTTTTGCTAACACCATTAAAATGCATTAAAACCTTGCTTTACGACCGTCGCGGTATTCAGATACAATGGTTTCGGTCTCTCAAAATAATTGTGCGGTCAGCAGGTGACACCTTAAAAATCTGCCCATAATCTACGATACATGAGAGACTCCCGCATTATGACGTCACAAAAGGCGTGGTGCTATAACCGCAAGGAAACAACTTATGAACGCACACGAAACTCTAAAGTACTTTCCATAAAGTTGAAAATATATTTTAGTGCAATGTATTGAATGTAAGCAAAAAAACGATAATAATTTATACTACCACCAGAAATATCAAATCACACCATCACACCTTTTGGGGTAATTACCCACAGGTTAACAACCACTGGCCATAAGCCTGTAGAGCCTATGTTCAGCTCGTCGCAAGACAAGAGGTACTAAACCGTAAACTTGAACATCCAGTTGATGGATATGTTTTCTCTACTTGCAGGATTATTGATTGAAAAATTACTTTTTTCAGGAATCGCACTCAGTCAACACAAAATCAAACGGGATCGACCACTTGAGGTTCGGCGATCGCCAGTCGATCGCGATCAAACTGTTGGTCACCCCTGCTTTAGATCATTCTTGTAATGTGAACGTATGCGATCCCATTAACATTTTGAACCTGTGTTATTGCCTTGAAAGCGTTGAATCGTTGTGGCTCCTCGACTGCGCTTTAATGGATACCCCGTACAACGAAACGGTTGTTTACAGTTGCAATGCTACCCATTGCATTTCGTGATGCCTTGCTCACTAGTGTTGTTAGGTATTATTGCAACTTCATTTCTTTACCATGTTGTCGAGCTGTGTATTGTTGCAGTATTTTGAAGTGTAATACATCAGTCGTCAACAGTTCCGCCATGAACGTAAATGCAGTATAATGTTATGTATTTGTTGGTTGACTACGACCAGTAACTGATAATGCAATGATGTGTTCAGATTATTTGAACAGACATATCGGTTTCCTATTTTTCAGATTGAAAAAGAAAGCTCGTTACTTGGTTTTTGTAGTGTGGCTGATCGTACTTTCGTTTGGCCTAATCGCTCTATTTTTTCGGAATGAGAAAACCGACCCAGAAACAGGTAAAATCTGCCTTATATATTTAGACAGAAATATTAAGCAAAAGGTTTGTTCGTGCCTTGTTCATTGTTTTCGGTCATCAAAATATTCAGAATGAAATACTAGAAAATGGCTTACACGTGTAAATTTATCTGCACCACCACCACTACATCAATTTTGGGCTTAAAAAACCGTGAGCTTGCCTCATTCTTGTATGAAAGTTATACTCCTGAAAAAAGAGTTCGATATCTTTGAGAAAATTGCCGCCGTGACTTTGCTTCCTTCGTACACTAAAAGCAAACCACTCGGCGCCAAATACCTACTTTGGATCCGCAAGACTTTCTTAGATTAAAAAAAA
>JGI24158J21664_10009074_pt1 | contig 13268 bp, 9 predicted proteins | sample Ectturendosymbi3_FD_21664 | JGI IMG/M metagenome (IMG submission 21664) | reverse complement strand
CTCATTTTCGTAAACCAGCGAGTCTAGAATATCTAAATTAACGAGTGTGGACAGGCACACCTGTCATTTCTCTTGCATGATGCTACTTATGCTACCTCTGCAGTAAAGGCTTGTTAACAACAAAACCACTCTTTATTATTCATGATTGCATTCAATGCGTTAGCTTGCACACCTCACAATAATAGTAAATTAGCACCAAATCCGGTTAAAGCCATACCCTTGGCGATAACAGTTCGCCAACGAATCAGGTTAGTCTTACGGCATTGTATTTTCCACTATCTTCCGTAGTACAGAAGCACACTTTGATCGTTTCTGCCGCCACAAATTTGCCTTTTCATATCCTAACAACCCTTTTGTCTGTACGTTGCATTGTGCCCTTATTCTTTCGCTTGTTGTCGTTCATATTGTTGCACTTGCAAGCTCCTTGCCGGCCTCTTACTGTCAGCATGTCACTGCGCCTTCTGTGTCACCACAAGAGTCATGCAGCACATGGACCGCCGGCTGAACCGTCTTTTCGCATCACAACTTTCCGCTCGTTTTCATGTTGTCTCTCCTTTTGGACAGACCCCTGAATTTTAAATACGAAAATAAAATCACAAGTTCTGGACGGATTGCACACTGAATTGCTAGGCAATGGGGTTCCTACACTTTCTGCTTGGTGTTCTATTGCGCAGGCTTTGCAATTGCGACTGTGCACAGTAGTCCATTGCTCACACTTGCCTTTTTGTACAAATGCCTTTGTTTGATCACCTATTTTCTGCGCATAGAAAGATTTCGCTCGGTCAACGCTGCGTGCGAAGAAGGCAACTGCGCATGCGCATAGCGGTGTTTTACAGACTGTGCATTATCAAAACAATGATTCTTGTGGCCCTTTGGTATGAATCGCTTGCTAATCGGAATTTGTTTTTGACAAATTACCACAGTCCTGCGTTGTGCAATGAACTTCAACTCAGTTCTGTTCGAGTCCAAAGGTTGCTTCTTGTATTCGAAGCTTCTTGTTTTCTTCTTGCAGTAATCTTTAGTACCCTTTCGGGTTTTCGTCGTTGTTCCAGTCATCATCCCAAAGCATGTTTTGACGATCTCCATCTCCATTGTTTTCTGTAATAGTAGGGAGACATTGGGTGTCGGTGATATTTACACACTGGTTCGAACAAACTCTGGCAGCTACACCACAAAATAAGCTCTGGCCAAGCTTTCTGAGGAATCTACCTGCTTCGTTCTGCTTTAATCCTTATGCGATAATTTTGCTCTTCTAAAAGAGGAATAACGTTGCTATTCTGAGAAGGTCATCTTTCAGAATAGCAAAATTATTCCGCTCGCGCTGCTTGTTCCCAGCCCCAGTTGGTGTGCCCTTTTCTAGTCTTGTTGCAGTGTCAACATTTCGCTCGTGAGGTTTTCTCAGTGGCTTCAGCAGGATTGAAGATGTGTTTAAATACCCGAAATCAGCTTCCCTGTGAAATAAATTGTGATTAATTTACTTGCTTTGCCACATAGTGGCTTCCGATTATTGACAACTATACAAGTAACAAATGCTTGGATGCAGAGAGTGCTTGTACATTTCGACGGCGTTCGACAAGACATATTGCCTCAATTGCCATGTATTTTAGTCCAATGCAAGAGCAGTCACGCGGCAATCAATGCAACTGAAAAGGAGAGGTTATTTATTCCACTATCACATTTCTTTACAGAACAGGACGATGTTTTTGGTTCCTTTTCTGCCAGAAACCACTCCTACTGCAATCAAGTGTTACGTTATTACAACAATCGGTCAGGTGGTGCTTATTACAAAATTACACACTAGGAAAATTAGGAAAAGGCCATTTAACATCACTCGTCAACAATCTGATAGCATGAGTAAAGTTTCTGATAGACAGCTGCACTCATGAGCATAACACTTAAAATAAGAAAAATAACTTTCGTACAGTTATAATCATCACATACATTTATTTTAGGTGGTACTCTTCGTTATAACCTGATGCTGTTTTTGCATTTTGTTGCGAGTTACCCAATGAGAGAATGCGATTGTTCTTTTCTCTATCAGCTTCGGGCAAAACAATATTACAAGGTGTTGGAAGGGTGGCATTCTCGCTTCATGTGGCGCCTGCGAGAAAAAAAGGAAATACGAAAGAGGAAAAAAGCAGTTCGGAAAGTGAATTTAGCTTTGAAATCAGCAGTTGTGAAGGTGATAAGCAGATTGCGTCGGCGAAGATACGAACGGTACGGCAGTCGCTTGTTTGAGCAGGTCGCATTATGTATGATTTCAAAGAAAGTTCTTGGCTAACTGTGTAACTAATAACTACATGCATGCCAGACATTTTTCTCAAGCTGCAATTCCCGTTTGCAGATGCAAGATTTGACTATTGACTACTAGGACATTTGATACATGTATGTTGGTCAGTTTGCGCCATGTAAAAATTTTGTTAAATTGCAACAAGTCGCTGTGAAAGTTTTTTCTCTCAATTTGTTTTTTCATTTTTTAAAGCTTTTAATTTAATTGGCCAATTTTGTTGGTCTGCGCTATTACTTTTTGTTAGGTCACTGTACACTGGATAGTTTGTTTTGCTTAGTTTTTCCTACTGTGGCCTTTTCCTCTTCTTTGTAAAGCGACCAGCTTGGGTTGTAATATTCTCAGTTAGATTCTCTTAATTGGTAGCTTCACTCTTTGTGGGTTTTATTTTATCAATTTTACATTTCATGTACTTCGCAGAGCTGATGATGCATACCTAGTGGGCGAAATATATACTCTGTTAAGAGTTAACACCTTAGTGTCTGGTTTTTAGCTTTGAAAAGACTCCTTTCCGATAGACAGAGTGCTAAAATTTTTTTTCTCAATAACTTAGTTTGCGAAAAATGTTTTCCACACAAATGTTTCAAGATGTTATCCCTGTTCTTTACTGCGCTCAACTCAGCCAATAAATTCTTTCCCTCTGAAGTTTGCTATTAAAGCATGTTGTAATTCGTGCACGTTTGTTTTCACTACAGTTTTTCACCAGTTTACAGTGAACTTTAAAAAAATATAACAAAATGGCGAAAGAAAGACACCACACGCGCATGATGACCCAAGCACTTCTCACTTAAAGTTTTCGTGGGCAAGTTGTGAGAACTTAAAATTTTAAGACAGATTAGTCTACAGCGGAGCATGCTCGAAATGTGTTTTTGAAATTGCTGATGATACTTTCAAAACTCTACGTTTTTCACTGACTGTGTGATGACAAAAACGATCAAAAGAAACTTCGGTTTCTAGGAAATCAGAGTGATCCTATCGATACTCTTGCATCTTATTATAGTTGGTCAGTGGCGTAGCAAAAAATGCCCTGTTGTCTCCAGTCCCAAGGCGGGAAATTATGGGAGGTGACTTAAAACTATTTTCAAGTCTTTTCAGTTTTTGTGTTCAGAAGCCTTAGACTTGTAGCCTAAATCTAGAAAATGCGGATGAAGAGCGAATAAGTTGATGAAGTTTTTACTCAAAGTTTTAGGTCAAAAATATGGTCTTTAACTAACGCTGCGGTTGTTTTGAAATCAGGGTCTTTTCAACAAATACTTGAGGGCAACTGTAAAATTAGGGCAAAGATGCTGCTTGGAGATGCTATTATAAGATTGGTTTTATAAAACTATGAACCTAGGAAGCAGTCATGAGAATGTGTTGAGATGATAGTTACTTCACCCAAAAGCAAATGAGTCGTTACACTGCTTCTGTTGTCGTCTTTTTTCAAAAAGAATATCAGCGCAAATCCAACCTGTCAAGCAACCTTGGGCTCAAAAACTCTGGAAAATGAATCCGAAAATTTCTAATCATCAAAATTCTCGTGAGCACATAAAAGGCGTTTACAGAGTGGAAGCAATTAGAGATGGCGCTGAGCAAAAGAAAGACTTTTTATCGTGAAATGCAGGAGCAGACATACACAGCAAGATAGACCTGGAGAAAAATTTTAGTACGGCTGTTAGATTTCAAAACATCTCCAGCAAAACAAAACCTGAAATTTACAGGTAATCAACAGGCTGGAAATTCTGTACACACACCCACAGTGTGAAGCACGGCCGCCTTCACCATCACTTTTAGCACAACCAATCAAAATGGCGCGTCAACCACTGCGCTTTGGTAAGCATCATACGAGAATATAATTTATTCGAACAAATCTAGCAAACAGATAGATCCACTCAGTTACGGCATGGTTATGTTGAAAGAGGGCTTTTTCGCAGTGGCATATCTAGGGTATGGCAGGCATGGCTCGTGCCTGAGCGCCGCTTTGACGAGGGCGCAAAAATTGTTTGGCAAAAATTAAAACTTCTGATTTACAGTGTCTTCATCCTCTATATTGCGCCCCATATAACCAGTGGTGGGTTTAGGGTTGGGGGGGACGAGGCAAGGCTAAAAATGGGGCCCTCTGATGACGGCATCATACTCAGCCAACCGTGATAATCACTTTAGATTTGCCTAAGATACGGCCACCCAAGGATATGTTCCTGAGACTACGACATAACTGAAGTAGCAGAAGGAGAAAATGCAAAAGGATGTACATGATAAAAAATTCTGAAAATATTGAAAGTTGGGAAGACAAGGCTGGCAACACAGGAGAGTTAGGCAACAGCAAGTTAGCATCGCCCCACTTAATTTTTGCGCCCCATTTCTCAGAATTCACCATCAGTAAACTACAAAGTTTACCCCACACCTTCCCCCTTTGAAAAATGCTTGGTAGTTGGTATTCTGAATTTGTTTACATTCATGTCTTTGTGGGAATCCATGAAACTATAAAAAGCAACCAAGAAGATTTAAAACACTAAATTTGTTTTAAATTTCATCCTTTCAACTGAAACAACATAGCATACACACGCATCCAATTAGAGACTTGTTTTGGAAAGCTTTGAGGCTGGATGAGTCAAGTCTGCCTTCATGTTGCATTGCCACTAGTTGTTTGGAAAATGTGCAATAGTTGGAAATAATTCATCATGTAGGCTACTTTATCGAAAACATTTCTACTGCAGCAAGTAGCCTACACAACTGATTAAATCTGTGCTAAGAAACAGCGTTCAAGTTATATTGGCTAAGAGCTGGCAAAAAAGAGCTTAAACATCAGCTACCAAGCTATCAGGTCTATCTTAAACCAAGCATTTATTAGTCAAGCTTCAAATAACCTGTGGCTTTAAGCATAGGCTAAATCACACCACCTAAAATACCTGAAATGTCTGTAGAAAAAATGGGTAGCCTATTCATAATACTAAAAAATTGCTATTTCTGCTGTGTGACAAGAATCACGAATGTTGCCTTGCTTATTAACAGTCTTTGCAGTGCAACAGCAGTAATGCAAAATTACTTTGTAAACTATGAAAAAATTGCCTATAAATCAAAAGATGTAGTGTGGTCCCTACTATAACAATTGCATGTAGTCTTATTTCTGATGGAAATGTTCACTAAGGTGCAACATCACAAAAAATGAGAAATTTGTCTAACCTTTATAACTCAGAGACATAAAAAAGACTATTTTTTGTTCATCTGTGGCATTTTCATACAATTACCAATATAGCAAATACTTCAATCTCTAAAAATCGTCGTTTGGTATAAAACGTTATCATTTGGTATAAACCGTTATCATTTGGTATAAGGAGGCCTATTCGCTCCTATTTGACATGGTCTTTTCAGAACTGTTTGGAGGAAATTTTAACACACAATTTGTTTAGGTACAGAAGTTGGTTTGAAGCTGTTCTTTATTTGCTCGTTGGAGATGGTGGTGGGTATCTTTGAAAGGACGGTACTTACACATTACAGTTGTTATTGGGGGCCCTTTGGCAGCATAGTAGGCCTACTTGCACATTACAATTGCTGTTTGAGCCCCCTTTGAAAGCAGATTACTTGCACATTACAGTTGCTGTTGGTGGCCACTCTGAAAGCAAGGTACAGTACTTGCACATTAAAGCTGCTGCTGGGAGCCCCTTCCAAAGCAAGGTACTTACACATTACACTTGCTGTAGGGGGCCCCTTTCAAATCAAGGTACTTATACTTTAAAGTTGCTGTTGGAGGCCCTTTTGAAAGCAAGGTACTTAAACATTGCAATTGCTGTTGGGGCCCCGTTTGAAATTAAGGTACTTACATTACAACTGCTGTACAATAGAATTGGAAAGGGTCCTCTTTGAAATCATGGCATTTTACATTATAATTGCTGTTGGGGTCCCTTTGCAAGCAGAGTGCATACACATTACAGTTTCTTTAACGCCCCTTCAACCAACTTTAAAAGCAGAGTAGGCCTACTTACACAATTCAGTGGCTGTTGGGGGCCCCTTCGAAAGCAAAGTGCCATTAAAGTTTCTGTAGGGGGCCTCTTTGAAAGTAGAGTACTAACACATTACAGTTTCTTTTAGAAGCCCCTTCAATGAAATTCTAAAAGCACAGTGCCTACACATTTCAGTAGTGGATGGGGGCCCCTTTGAAGCAAATTACCTTCAAATTGCAGTTGCTGTTGGGGCCCTTTGAAAGCAAAGTGCCTACACATTACAATTTCTTTAGGGGGCCTTTGCAAGCAGAGTACTTACTTATGATCTGCTTTGCAGTACTTTATATGAGTGAATAATACATTTTTGTCAAAAGTAAGGAAAATTTACGCGCGTATCACCTCAAGAGTGCCCTTAAAAAGGTGGGGGGGAGGAACTTTCCTCGCTCGCCTCCCCTTAAACACACCACTGGATACAACCAATAACTGCAAAGCTGTATCAATGCAGCGCCCTTATCTAACTCAGGCGTGTTGCGCCAGCACCATCAAGTACTTATGACAAAACTGTGGTATTGTGACGCAACACGACGGTCAGGTATTGTGACTGAACAACAACGCTCGATTGCCATACCTGCAAAGCCTCGTACTTCTCATGCTGAAGGCTAAAGCTTCTACAGATTTTTGTACCTCCGAGCAGTGGCGTAACTGATGGGGAAGCAGAGGAGCGAATCGGGGGAAGCTATCGTAAATGTAAAAACCGGGCCCCCACTTAGCTTATGTTTGGGTCTTAGTATTCTTTTGGTTTTCAGTAGGTTGACGTTTTTTGCGTTTTTCGGAGTATTTTTCGGCGATTTAGGGCTTTAGTATAGCCATCCACATCCGGATTCACCATCAATTATCAAATATGTTTTCTGCATTTTTTCTAGTGGGCTCCCTACAATGGCCAGTGGTCCCCTTTCAACTACGTTTTACTCCCTGGCTGAAACCTCTAGTTACACCGCTGCCTCCAAGTCGCATTGAGTCAGAACACATTTTGTGATCTAGCTTTGACGAGTATTGAATGGAACGAGAGAGAAAACTGACTGTGATGATATCATAGTGTATAGACGAATTTGTTTTGATAAAGGAAAGAAAAGTATTGTTTCAATTAGCATGTTGTGTTATTTAAACAAGAAAAGACTGGATTTAATGTTTCGAAGGTATTGTGTCTTTCGAACACAAGTAATATATGAGTTGAATTAAACAAGTTATTGTACCATCTAAAACAGGGGTTCCCAACCTTTCTCTTACCATGTACCCCTTCAGCATTCCGAAAGATGAGAATGTACCCCTACAGCATTTTAACAGATAAGCATGTACCACTTCAGCAATTCGACAGATGAACATGTACCCCTAAAATTTCTTATGGCAAAATATTTCATCATGGTTATTCATAGATATATTCAACAAGAAGCATACAATGACTTTTGAAAATAGTATCAACTGACATATGTATAAATATTTGGAAACAAATAATATGTAAATATATTTTTATCTCCTATAGCTAACCTTAAATGTACCCCTTCAAATAGGCAAATGTACCCCTGGGGGTACATGTACCCCAGGTTGGGAACCTCTGATCTAAAGGGTTAAATGTATTTCATTTTGGAAAGAAATTGGCGTTTGCAGTTGCAATATATTGTGTAATTTGTTTGTAAGATTTGGAATTTGGTCAGCCAATAATATGTTTAAGTTACCATAACGTCATTATTTCAATCTTTTCATGATCTTTATAATAAAAGTAAATGAGTGTAGAAGCATATTATGGTCCTTCTGGATAACTTATATTTCATTTGCTTAAAAGGTTACAACAAGATAAAGCACATTTTCTCTGTTTTAAAACATTTATTTCTTCATGACTTATCTTTTGTAAAAATCATGCTTATATCTAATGTTTACATTATTGAAAAGGCGCACATGTAAACTTTGTCATGGGCGCTATTTTGCATAGACACGCCAATACATTTCGTAAAAACACCCCTAAACCAAATGAAACAAGCTAAATGCTGTATGATCTCACAACCTTTAGAATGACTTTTGTTTAGAGCAAACAATTACTGCATGAAGCAAAAAAACGTTACGCCGAAAAGAACACAAGCAGAACGTGTCCGTGGCTGCTGTGCAAAAAACGTTGATAATATGCCAATGATCATTGCAATCAGCAAGTTGACAGAAAGAATCCACAGTATAGAGTACGAGCCAATCGTTTAACAATAGTACGGAGTAGAGCTAGAATCACTACTAGGCGACAAGCACAGTGCCAAGGTATTGACATCGGGTAGATACGAGGTACAGTTGTTCGTTCATAAAACCAAACGATTCCATTACATTGCCGTAATAAACAATACCCCAATGCCGTACGCTCGTTTCTCTTATGCGCGAGAATGAGATTGCATTTCTCGTGACGTTCTCATGCTTGCCCCCAAGGGACCTCGCCTGAAGGTGGGCCATGCTATTTGTAACTTGTTTGGAACTGAGGCATCTTCTGGCCCAAGACATCTTTTGATCCAAGGCACGCTGCCCTCTGTATGAACAAAACAATGTGTGCTATAATAACAATACAAATCATAAAAAATTCCAACTATCCTCGCCCAGTACCGGATCCAGAAGGTCAACGGGCGCCCATTTCAGCTCACCTTGCGTGCGGCACAAGGAGCTACTGGCAAAAAATGGCCGCAAAGCAAAACGGCGAAAAGCCTATCGCCAAGCACGACGTTGGAAAAGGTCTCGAGAATTAAGTGTTTTCAAGTGGGCGTTGTGACCCGAAAAATCCGGTCAACCAGCTTGGGGTGCGCGGGACCAATCCACTGTAGCCTACTCATTCAGTCCGTTAGGTATACATCGTATACCTTCTTTATGCTGATTTTCTGGTCACCTTCTTGTTCTTTCAAGAGCATTCCTATCTAAATTTGTAAAGCTACACATAGCCTGCAACAAATAATCTTGTACTATTAGCAGGTCTACTTGAGACTTTGTTGATGTCATGTTGAACGATACAGCAGGCCTGCAGAACTCAGAAACCTCGAAGGGCCAAATTGACCAACATACATTTGCCGCGGTCCGCAAAATTTATTTCATTTTGTTGTAATTTGAAACAAAATTTTGTTGTAGTTTGAAAAAATTCTGAAAAGGTCATTAATTATATGTCCAAAGCCGCGCTGTTGCAACGTTTGCTGCAACTGCTAAAGCTCTCGATGACTGCACACGGAGCTCTCGCGGGTCGCATGCCGCCCGCGGGCCGTATTTTGTGCAGGCCTGCGTTACAGCGATCTGGGCGTTCTGCAGTGTACCTTCCTACAATTCTAGCGCACTACTACCAAGCACAGTGGCATATCGAGGTTAAGTTCCGCTCAGGCCCGACCATAAATGTGGCCCACTTTTCAATCCTCAAATTTTCTTGCAAGAATTTGAAATGAAAAAAGAGGATGTTTCGTGATCAGTAAGCACATACGAAATATTAAAATTTCTTGAACATCAGAATCAAACATTCACAAATTGCAATGAGTCTTGTCTTGTAATAAACATCGAAGCTCATTGTCTTTCATTTCGATCTATGAGATTACCCTCAGTTGTTGCGCTACGAAAATTGAAAACGATAACCTTTAAGATAAATATGATCAAAAACCTTTGAAATTGCTATCAAACACCTAGCAAATTCCAAACGAAATTCGTGATGTTAAGACATTAATTTCAAAGCTGGAATAGTTGCTCATAGTTTAAAAACTGCCTACGTCGATTAAAAAATATTGTATCGCTACTATCCTTTATAAGCAAACAGCCAATGCTAATCCAGGCGTTTGTAGTTGCTTGTGTAAGACTTTGCTTTCTTTAAGAAACTTTTTATAAAAATACAGATGACAAAAAATGTCAAAACGCAAAAGATAATTCAGAATTAATTTAGCCTCCCTCGTTTTCAAAAATTTTCAGAATCTGAAGTCAGCTCTTCAAGTGCTTTTGTCACATGTAAAGCACTGTTTTCACAAAATGAACACTGAACAGCCTCATAGCGTGAACGTCGGCGAAGAACAGGCACTTCACTGTAATATTCGTGTACAAAGATAAAACGACCCAGCGGTGCGTTGAGAACGAAAAAACAAGCAGCTTTTCTACAACAACAAAGATGATAATGGGACTTGTACTTGACGTATGAACCCCATCTAAATTAAAACTGTGATTCGAACAGAAAAAAACTTACTTTACCATTTTTACTCTACAAAAGACGCTGAACGCCGACCTGGTAGCTGTATTACTACACCCGATATACTCCTGCACTTGACAAATTTCAACGTTTCTTCTTCCAATTTATTCAATAAAGCTTTTTCATAGCGTTGGCTGTTCTTCCACGTTAATGCAAATGTCCCAGAAAAGAATCTTGACCATCACCTTTTCGTTTCCAACGGCAACAAAGCGGCAAGTTTAATTGTCTACATGGGTATTGCCAGCTTTACTATCCCGGATAACAGCGAAGTAGTTTGCATCGTGAAGTTGGTTGAAAGTGCTTTTGTTCACATGTTCACACAACAAACCAATGAATTCGTTTATAATCTGTGGAGATAAGAAGTACCAGTTGTCCTTGCATTCCTTTGAACAATGTTTTCCAAGAACACGATCATACTTACTAATTAGCTCGACAAGCTCTGAAAATTCTGCCCCTGCAATTTTTGCACTTTCCTGCAACTGAATGCTATATTGTTAACTTTAACAAAATGTGCAGGAATTTATTCAATAACGAAAATATTTTTACTAACGAATATATATGTCATAGTGAAAATATTTGCTCTCAAAAGTTGTAAAGTGATAGGTCTCTACCTGAGTAATCCTTTCTAGTCTTTTTTTGAAAACTTTACCGGGGATATTTTTTTCAGTGTGTATGTACAGCTGTAAATACACCTTTCTTAATGCTCTTTGTGTAATGACTACTTGCACGTTTGTTCTCTGGACGTATTTAAATAAGTGAAAACATCGCTTCAACAAAGAGATTGAAGGTTTATAGCTTCATCAGGTAAGTGTCAGCATTTAAGTCAAGTTCAAAACTCGGAAAATATCGAACTGCCTTGCCAATGTGAACCATATTAAATATTTCCAACGTTTGCATGCCACTATTTGTCGAAATGTTTAACGCCTGATATTAAATATGTTTTACGGCGATGATCGATGTTGTTTAACTCTCTGACGCAAGCTTGAAGAGTATCTGGTCTGGTGCAATTCTTAACAACGGATATTTTTGCACTTTTGTTAAGTATTTCTTCCTGTGAACGCAGCTCACACAAATTTCTGCTTTCCATCAGTTGCTAATCTACTCTTTGCAGTGCAATGGCAATGATCGAGTCGGTGGAATGCACAACATACGCGCTGTTGCAGGCCCCCTTCAGGGAGGAACCTGTCCTTGTAGCGCGCAGTAGGTCAGTAGCCACTGTCGTATCGCGCCAATACCAGCTGTTTTTGTTTTCCCTCAATCTTTGCAAAGAAGCGGACAGAAGACTAACTTACACTCGTCGTGGGATTGGCCAAGATGCTCAGTCATTGCGCGAGGCTGAACATGGATTTTTTTGCCTTGAGAACCCCGACCATCGACAATGCTTTAGCTGCGGAAGGATATTCATTATTTCAATGGAAAACGAGGACGCCATTGAAGAACATGAACGGGCTTCACCCCCTTGTGCCATGACGTTGCGAATAGAATGCAGGAATATCCCTCTCGTGTGTGTTGAGGTAAATTAATGTCTTTCACGTTACTTGACTTTGCAACCAAATAGAAAAAAAAATTCAAACTGCACTAAACACGCAAATAAAAAAATCAACTAAACTAAAAAAGATTCTTATTCATTATTTCGTTGCCCACTTAAACAAACTTTCTCCGTGCAGAGCACCAGGCTGCTCATTTTCGCTGCGAATGTTGCGTTAAATAACTTGCTCTTCTTTCCACGGTTTGCGATGTACAAAGATTTGTTGAATCGGAAATAATTTTTACTTGTTTTTTCGAAACAATTTGTTCGTTCTCTACCTGAGCAACGGAACTGAATTTTCCAGTAATTTCGTGTGTTTTAAACAAAAACGTTCTTCCAACCTGCTGAGGTTATCTATGCCGCTTCATAGAGGAAGTTAAGTTTTACCTACTCTTCAGGCATGAGTTTAGTGCATATTTTCAAGGGTATGCCTTAATTACATTTGGAAATGCGATGAACTTATTGGATAATGTTTGCTTTAGCAACGAACAAATGATTCTTCTTTTGCGAAAACTTTTTCTTGCTAAATGCACTTGACTCAGTCATTTTGATGGAAATGTACCTTTCACTTGATTTTTGAGTTTCAAGGTTAAATTCCAATTTAAGTTGTTTGTGTTGCATAGCTCTTTCGATGCAGTCCTTTTGATAAATCATTCTTCTTTCCCGTTAATTAGCATTTTTGTTGAATTTTCTAGAGTACTCTTAACAGACATTTCCTTGGCAGCAACCATTTTCCTGTGGTTTCAGGTAAAACGTTTGTCAAATTTTTGACTTGTAATTTTGCGGATGAACGAATAAAACAAGAGAATTTTTTTCTCATTACATACAGTTTCGTAAAACTTTTGAAATTAAAAGACCAGGTCTCAATTTTATTAACATGTGCATGTGCAGCCCGTNATAGGACTAATACACCGTTGACTTACCTTGTCGTTTTTACAGCGCTCNTGCACATCGTGTCATAAAAATGTTTGTTCATGTCTCTAATTTACATGTGGAATTTTTTAGCTACTTAATCACGATTTTCAGGATGTGCTCGTGGCGAAAGTTTCAGATTGTGGACATTCCAGCACCTAACACCTTTCTCTGCTATTGACCAACGCCATTTTGCAGCTGCTGGATTTTTCTACACTGGGGTTGAGGACCAAGTCCAATGCTTTTCTTGCGGCGCTGTTCATGACAACTTGTCCGCTGACGTTGATCCTTACGTCTGGGGCTGGCAAAGGTAACTGAACATATAGAAAGAGACAAAATTGTGGCAAAAACGAGGTTTTGTGAAAAGAATGAGAAACAAAGCTTACA
>JGI24158J21664_10009073_pt1 | contig 13272 bp, 8 predicted proteins | sample Ectturendosymbi3_FD_21664 | JGI IMG/M metagenome (IMG submission 21664) | reverse complement strand
TTTGAACCAGAAACGCTAGAAAGTCGATCAAAGGCTCAAAAGACTTGGACTCGAGCCTAGTTTCCAATGAAAACTTTAGCGAAACACTTTGGCCTAGTGGTTGGGCCCTAGGCCAAGCAACATGAGCCAAAATGACCCTAAAACTACTTCACTTATGACGTCAGTCACAAAAAATCTGCACCCTCAACGAAAAAAGTTTTTTTTGAGTGCAATCTACTAGGCTGGCCGATCCGTTTGAGCCATTGAACAGCCCTCTAGCGCAATTGGCGGAGGAGCTATGGCGTTGGTAAGGCAACTGAAAACTGCTGTTTGTTAGGCTGAAGTCGATGTACGAACATATTGTACACCGGTTCTCAAAGTGTTAAGCCGGACCCACGCTCATTTTGGGAGGGTCATTCTGGGGGTGTGTGTACCAGTGTCTGGAGTTAAAGTGCGGAGTCGCATTGCTTGACATTTGGTGTCAGATACTGTTAGTATGGCAGTAATAGCAATTATTTGGGATAAACATTTTTTCAAGTTCTTTGTTTGTTGAAGCTTGTGTTCTGATTTAGTATTATGTTTCTTCAGCGTTTCACTTTCACCCATAAGTGTTGCTTGCATGTTGTAGGACTGATGATATGTCATGTTATGTGAAATCGATTTCCTTTAAAAAATTGCTGATTGGTTCAAACTGTTCACCCATGTGGAGACTAGTCACTTGAGTTCAGATATGTGCAGGCTTGAACCATCCCAAAAAGATGAATATGACTGATTCCTCAAACGTACAGCAAACTGAGAACTTTCAATAATTGCAATTAAGTAGTCATGGTTATGACACTTGACCATTAACACCTTTGCTGCTGGTAGTGCTAGGCAAAATCCCTGGTTTTCAGTGTGTCTTAGCTAGAGCTCAACCGATGCATCGGCATGCTGATATATATCAGCCGACATGATGATGTTGCTGATGTGTCATATCAGCAAAATTTTGCTGATATATATCGGCAATATTTGCTCATAAAAGCCGCTACCTGGTGCTATGTTATTGTTCTGCATGGAATGTTCAGAAACCCAAGAATTTGACTGACTACTGCAAATTCTTTGTTACCCTTGCATAGGAGGGTGACTACATAAAGTATATAGTCCTGACAAACCACTCTGTGACATAATATTCATTCGCAGCTTTTTGAGCAGTAAGCAGATGACTGCTTGCAAACGAATAAGGTTATGTACTGTGCTGGTTGTCTGTTTTACCAAGGCCACCTAGATAACTACTCTACCTGCTATCTAGGTGGGCTTGGTTGTACTTGGTTTGGCAAGGCCTTCAGCGTGTTTTAAAAAACGTGCCTACAGTATAGTGAGCAGTGGCCCAGGTTTGTGGAGTGCAGAACTCGATGTTGTATGGTTCTTCATCGCAATGAAGTGATGGTTTCTGTTAGTAAAGCGTCATGCGTTGTTTACCTGCTCTTGAGATGTGCATCTGAGCATAGGCGTAGGCCTAAAAAAGGGAGTACTTACACGCAACACATGTTTGCCTGCTTGACTTTTGTGGATTTGTTTACACGTTTGATTTGGAGCAGCGCTTCTCAACCAGTGGGCCGCAAAGCTCCTTCAGGTGGGCCGCGAAATGTTCCGAGATAACGCAGTAATTATGCCTAGTCATGAGTTCTGAAAATAATTTTTCGTGAATTGGGCCCAAAATCAAAGTCTCGGCAAAAAGTGGGCCGTGACATCAAAAAGGTTGAGAAGCACTGATTTAGAGTAAGGCTATTGAATTCAGTAGCCAAGATTCAGTAGCCAAGAACAAGTAGAGCCTCCACGTATTGTTTAGTAGCATATAACAAATATTTGTTTTTAGAAATTCTGAAACAATAAATATACTTCCCATTGTTGTTGGTATGAAATGACCTTCCTGTGTAATTGAATTATGTCAAATGCTCTGTAAAGTGTTTCTCACAGTTTAATGAATTTGCCCAACTTTTAAGGTTCAGTTCCATAATGGGTAAATTTTTTTAACATGGTGATATTAAAGATAAGAAGTGATGGAAGCTTCTGCACTTTTGCATTTTGCAAACAATGAGTCAGTGAGCAATCTTGGTAATGAATGTCTGAAATGCTGTGAACAGTTAGTGCCTAATGGATCACTTAAACGACGTGGCCGTCCTTCAAAAGTAATTGAAAAAAATGGATTTGAATGTTCTCCCATAAAGCAAAGCAAAGTTACTGACACCATGAAAAAAGCAAAACGAAGTGTGGACAGGTAAATCACAATTTGGCATTAGATTGATGACTATACTATTTTTTGCAAGTTTTTGTTTGTATTATAAACTAATTTGCTTTGACTATTGTAATATTAAGCTACAGTGAGAATGCAAGCTACAGTGAGAATAAGCCATGGTACACTATCATCTAAAAATGTCAGCAGAAGCTGTTGACATCTTTCATATATTTTTCATGATGGGTTAATTGTACACAGCTGGCATAAGAAATGAAGAAAAAAATATTTGATATCACCATATGAGTTAGCTAAGTTTTGTGGTTACACCTTTGACAACTTGTGGCAAAGGGTGTTGCATTACTGTGTTCATTCTGTCATATGTATGTGCAGATTTAATGGTTTGACCAAAGAAGAATTGATGCAGCGTTCGTTGCCTGATCGAATTAAAGCTGGTTTGGATATTTTAATTGTGAGTTGGTTTGTAGTTACCATTGTAGTGGATACATTATCGGTTCCTAGACCATTGAACTGTAGCAGTTCATGTGCATGTTCATTTGAAAGCATGTAAAAGTTAGCGTCACTGATTTTGTGATCATGACTTCAATAACATAAGCGATGTGTGCTTATAGACAGAAAAGGGCTAATGGCAAAAAAATTAGTGAAACATTAGCTTTGGTTTAGTTTATTACATTAATTGTTAGCTATAGCTTAAAAGTTAAGTCAAAATATGAAACGTTTTGACATGAGGTCTTCATTATTGTTCTTAGGTTTCTGTGTTTTGTAAATTGAAAAAATTTGTACTTACTGTCTTAGTAACTTGTACAGTTTTAGAAAATTATCAACAATTCAAGTTGTTTTTTTTTCACTGACAAAATTATCAATGAGTTTCTTTGTTGAGTCATTTGTCTGAAATAGCTTAAAAGTGTCTGCCACTTTTTCATTTTCGGATATTTTTTATGACTGGAAAAAGGCATTATGATCGAATTGACTGTAAATTTTTTTTGTTGATTTCTAAAAAAGTACAGTCAATGACTGACAAATGACCCCAAAAATCCAGGACTTAAGCAGCTACAGAAAATTACTGGTCAGTTGTACAATAAAAGAAGTATTTGATTTGTTACATCACAGTAGTAATTCTGGAATGGTATCTTGTAGATTGGAATCAACCCTGGACTTGTTGCTGCTTATGAAGGCCATCATTATGCTGGACCTGGAAACCACTTTTGTATGTATACCAGCTCACTTCATAATTATTTTTCAGTCTTTCATAATGAATTTTATATATGCATACACATATGTATAGATACAGTGGTGAGATTCAAAATTTTTAAGAACAGGTTCTCTCACTCCAGGACTCACTAACAACAGGTTCTCTCATTATCATAGTCTCCGGAGGCAAACCATGCTGGTTGCCTTGATATAAGTGCAAAGCAGTAGTGGATGGAGGAGGGGCCTGACTGGGCTACAGCCAGGGGCCCCCACCATTTAAGGAGCCCCCAATCCCTAAGTCAGGAAAAAGTGTAACATGTGAATATACATATATATCAGGGTTTTTTAAGGAAAATGTTAGGTACCTGGTATGGACTTGTAGGGACCCAATTTCTCTGATTCTAGAGACCCGATTTTCTTTCATTCTGGGCACTCGATGTTAATTTTCTCTGATTCTAGGGACCAATTTTCAATTCTAAGGACCCGAATCGGGTCCCTAAAACATCTTGAAACAAACCCTGTGTATATAGAAACAGCCCCTTTCCAAGTTTCAGCCAGGGGCCTTCATACAACCTTAATCCTCCCCTGGTGAAAAGGTTGATCTTTGTGTTGCTAACTGGTACAGTCTAGCAAGGGAAACTACTGATTTTAGTTATTTTCCAAATTTTAGTCTTGTTTTTCACTATTAAAAGTTGGTAAAAGGTCTTTGAGAGATTTGCCAAAATAAATTGTAAGTGAAAGGTGTTCATGGGGGAAAGTTGAGAACCCCTGACCTAAGCCAACAACCGGTTCTCGGGATTGAAGAAATTCCAAGAACAGGATCATGCGAATTGGGTTGAATCCCATCACTGTATTATATATACTGTATATATCACATGTTAAAATTTTAGTTGACTTCATTAAACAATGAAACACAAGCACTGCCACGATTGTATTGTAATTTCAAAAAGTACAATAATTAGGTTGTTTATGGTTCATTATCAGCTGCAGTTTTTGTAGTCGTGTTAATAGCACAGTTGTGAACTGTGTTGGAAAATCTAAGTGGTTAGCTGTGGTTTAATTTTTTGAATCATGAAAACTTGAAAGTTCAATAATCTTTATCTGCTGTAAAACGCATATACCATCTGTTTGCGTGTTGTATAAAATGTATTTGTACAAGATGTGCTTATTTGAGAGTGTTACTATTGCTAACTTTGTTAGGGAAATGTTTATATGCATCTGGTCTCATTCCTGAGCCTCTTACTCCTGTTCAAGACTATCTTGCCCCTAATTATGGTATTGGACTGACGAACATAGTTGAAAGAACAACTTCTGGTAGCAAAGACTTGAGCAGGTATCATACCAAGGGTTGTTAGGTTCACACCTTCTCTATCACTTCCTCTGGATGCATTCCTAATGATTTACCAATAACTACATGGTTTGCGATCATTGCAACAAATGTTATCAAATTATGAGAAAAGTAAATTTGAAAGCTTGTTCTCAATCCTGTACTGTTTAGTGTTTGGTACAAAAATGCAGTTCTCACATTGCATCCATAGGAGGTGGCATCACTGAAGAAGGTTGTGTGCTTGCTGTTTTCATTCTATTTGTGGATTGTTTGTGATTTGTGCAGGGAAGTGCTTAAATATGTCAGGATTAGTTGACAAAACCATGACAAGCAAAAACGATCTGGAACTATTGGATTATGGCATTGGGTTTTCGACTGTGGTTCAGCGCACTACCTCTGCTGCCAAGGATCTTTCAAGGTCTTGTGATTGAGAGGCTTGGCCTCTTTTAGCTAATATGTTGTGTCCAATCACAATACCTTTACTTTGGCCAGTTGGCACTTACTTGTAAATTGTTTGCCAGGATTTACATATGCTTCTGAAAAAAGGTCTGTTTTGCGTTGTGATTTTTTTTATTTCGGATTTATGTAAAATTGGACAGAAAAAAATTCAATTGAAACCTCATATTTTCTGAAATATTTCAATGTGGACCTTGTTTATTTTTCTGAAATGTTTTAGTGTGATGATATGTATTAGTTAAACACGGTGTACATGTCTGTATGCAGTGGCGCATCTAACTTGGGAGAAGGGGTCAGTCATGGAGGAGCAGCTTTGATAATACTTTGTTATGTGTCTTAAGACCCAATCACACACTGCTGCGGTAGCAGTGTATGCACAAACTAAATGTTTAAACAGTGGCACGGGCGACATTGTTGAAACTGACAAGCAACAATAACTACAGCTTTCGTTTTGCACTTGTTGGTAGTCACACCGCATCTATTATTACATCACAACCACCTTTTACTCACATGCAATAAACCTGTGATGGCATGCTCAGTGACGTAAGAGCACGTGACTTGTGGAACGATCAGCCATACAGTAACGATAGAACTGTTTGTCCACTAACGCACACATATACAGTACTTATAAAAATGATACTGAAGTGCTGCTGTAGAGCGCTCTCTACCGGGGTTAATATTGTCATTCTTGCGTTGCGAAACCACTTCGGAGAAAAACGCTCTGAAGTGCAATTGCTCAGATGTCTTTGTATCTTATGTAAAAGTGAATTACGAGAAAGTGGTAGAAGACTTGTGTGCAGCAGACAATGCGGTTGATTGTTCACACCAACGAAGCTGTTTTCGAAACGCAACGCTTGACGCGTGTTTTGTTGAGATCATGCGACAAAAATTTTTGACAATAGCAGTCGCGCCTTTGAACTGTGACTAATTTGTCGCAAAAAATACCTGCCGCAAAACTTAGCTTTTCAGTGGAAAGGCCGCTCGTTTCTTGACGTGATATTGAAGTACTGAAGTAGGCTGAACCTCAACCAATCCTAACCTGATCTAGCCTAGCAAGTGTAAACAGCAGATAAACTTTGCTCTAAACTGCAAAACCAAACGATTGCGGTTTGAGACTGCTCCCCCGCTAAAGCGTAACATCGCAAAACAGCTCTGCGTGTATTTATGGCAGTGTAACGTACGTGCTTTCAATAGCTTTGCTTGCGTCTCGCGCTGGTAGAGCAGCAGACAGACGTATGTTCGGCAGACATATCAAGTTGGATTATTTGAGATTATTGCGAGGCGCTGCTTCGACAAGCAGCACTGTGGTTGTTTCATAACAACGCTATGCAACCTTGAAAGAGTAATGCCATCGCCTGTGCCAAACCAACCCCGCTGGTTAGATGAAAATTAAAGACCTGCCATGCCAGCGTTCAACATCTATTTGGTGTTGATGACGAGTACGTGCAACACAGAGGGGGTCTGTCATGTTAACAACCAAACAGACTCCCTTGATGCGCCCCTGTGTATGTGTATACCTTTCCGTGGATGGCAGTATTCATGTCAGTTACACCTTAACTGGAATTTTTAGCTTAAACTTTACCAAAAATTTGCTTTCCGAATGCCAAGGAGTTGCGGTTCGTGATTTCACTCAGCGAAAACTCATTATGCATACCACTTGGCTCTGGAAAGTCATTCATGTGTCATTTTGCTTGAAACTACATTAAAAAGTAAAATTCTGCGAAAATCAAGCTATAACCGCTGTTCTTAATCAAGAAAAATCATACTTTATTTGCAACAAATGTCTTTAAGTTGCTGAGTACATTATAACTCTTAATGGAAAGTGGCCACAAACCTTACGCTGCTGTGTGTTGCGTTTTGTTGGCAAGCCTGATATCAGTCAAGTGCTCCTGAAGCAGTGAAGGAAATGTTGGTTTCGCCTGATTGTTTGCTTGAGAACACCCTTATTTATCTCAAGCACTTTTTGCGAGTTTTAATGGCGTTTTCACTTTGCCTTAACCTTAAAACACTTCGTCTCCAGCAAAGAGATACAGGACGGTGGCGTTGAGTTGATTGAGAAGATTCAGCGTCACAAGCCGAAGATCGCCGTCTTCAACGGAAAGGGAATTTATGAAATCTTCAGCAAAACCGTGTTCGGTCAAAAGAAAAAAGACTTTTGCTTCGGCGCTCAACCCAACAAAATACCTGGGACTGACACGGTGGGTGAGCTCAGACAGATGCTTTTCAGCACAAGATTGGTTAGATTGCAAGCATTCGAGTATAGAGCCGTTTTGATTGTATAGCAAAGAAGTTGCAGCTGATAAGACTTACTGTGCTATTTGTGAAAACAACTTCATTTTCAAATTTTTGTTCATTTCGTCACGACCCGTTCTCAGCCATCGAGCACTGGTGGTTCTGTGCGGCCACACTTCACAACTCGACCGGCAGACGCGCTTGATGTTTTGTCAGCCTTGACCTGCTTTTTTTTTGTCTCGCTGAGACATTTCGGTCATTTGTCCCGCAATAGTATTGAAGCTCGCCGTAACAGTATTCTGTGACCGAAAAAATAGACCCAGGCCCCAACACCCCCCACTCCCGCTTATTCACAAGTTCCGCCACTGGGGTGTCGTGCAGGATGCAACATCAGTGCATCGAACCAACGAGTGGGCAATTTCTGTATTTATTCGTTTGTAAGCCGCCTTTCAACATAGATTACCTAAGCCTCTGAGATACTTTCGCGTACTAGCACATTTCGAGCTTAAATGACAACCCTGGTAATGATGCTTACACCACTGCAACTGCCTTCTGTTCATCATAATCCCTTCTATGACGGATGTGCACGTGATGCTGAAGAGAAGAAAGATAAAGCAAAAAGTGACGTAGCCAAACAAAGACTGAACGTCATTCAAGCGTCATAACCCTTTCGATAAGCAATAGAAAAAAACGTAAGTCGCAGGATATGATGAAAAAACATAAGCCGCGGCTTATAGTCGAATGAATGCGGTAATTGCCCACTGTTGATTGTCAAGTCGTTGGTTCGAACCCTTTCTGGGCTTGCTTCTGGCTCATTGAACGAAAGAAATTGTAGTGAGGTTTACGATATTGATGGTTGCACTGATTGGCTTGATTAATGATTTAACGACTTGATCTATAACCGGGATCTATAATGAAATTCAGACAAATTCTTAGGGTGTATATTTTTTCACTTCCTTTGCAAGTTTTTTTGACTAACTTCCTTCAGCTAAATATGGCAGTGGACTCGTGTCTGTGGGTTTAACAAAGTTCCTTGTTTGCCCTCCTGGAACTAGATCTTATTTACTTAAAGCTAAATACTGTATGTTCTTTGTGTTGGTGAGATTGTAATTAAGTTTGAAATCGTTCTTCTAACAAGTAATCACTTGATCACCAGCACATACGAATTCGTTCAAGCACTTGTATAGACTCGTACAACTTCGTAATACAAGCTTGTTTTATTTTTAAAAAAGCCGGTTTGTCTCATTTCGTTCAGCTATACCATATATCCATCCTAGTGGGAACTCGGGCTCCTCGTGCTTGGCTCGAGTCGTCGATCACGCTTTGCGAGTATATTGTGAAACAATAGCTTGTTTGCTTTGTATATTTGCCCACCACATACTTCACTGATTAAGGTTGTTAACTCCATCGGGCTTTGTCAGTGTTCATATATTTTCTTTCCATGTCTGTCCATCCGCGTTGACTTTGCAGGTCGTCTGAATCAAAAATATCGCTCTCTCGCGCTTTACACGGGCTGTCAGAGCCCGGGCTGCCATTTGCAATTAAGTAATTTGAAAATATAATTCGTATCAGATCGAATGTCTTTTTGAAGCAATGGATTTGCACAGAACATTGGATTTGAATTCCAATCAAATGGACAGTCCCTATTCGAAAAAAGTTTTAAACGAACGATAAATTGTCCAGCAACTCGGCTAATATGAAGGACCAACTGGCCTTATCATTGCTTTGTGACATACGTTACGCAATAGTCGATGAATTCTCGTGAGAACTTCTCATTCATTGTTACGAGCAACGGTAATGCTAGCCAGAATGAATGCAAATGGAAATTTCAGTGACGCAAGCGTCGAACGGTTTTATTCAGTCAGAATAAATCGTATGATGAGCCCGAGTGACGCTGTTGACCTGGATCGCCCGTGTCTGCACACGTGCTATCAACAATCGTTTTAATAAAAATTCAGTAACAGTTGGTCGATCAACGTGCGACATCAGTAAATCGTTGACGTCCGAAAAGAACCAGGGTATCGTAGCAACCTCCCCCAACAAAGTGAGAACTTGGCGCGGGCCGCTCACAATGGATGGTAAAGTTCAATGTAGCAAAGATAAAACATCTGCTTGAAACTAAAAAAACTTATGAGCTGAACCATCTGTTGTATCAGATTGCGTTTCCTCTCTTTTTTTTTATTCTGGGAGATAAGATATATCTTTTCAAAGGCGAAACACGAGGCTCTTTTCAAAGAAAAAAAGAGGTAACCTTCGTTGTAACCAGCATTGAAATGTGTGGCTACTTGCGGCATTGAACCTGACGCAGAGTATGTTGCGACAGCACATCTTCGTCATGCCATCAACCAGTGCACGCTGCGCCCAGTTCCCTCGAGCAACCGACAAAGTCCACTTCTTCATTCAACTCAAGCATCTGCGCGATCAACTGCGGGGATTCCCCGCCACCGATGACGTCATCGACCTGGCCAAAGCCACAGGTTTGTTGGAATGCTGCTCGTGTTCGGATACGAGAGGATGTTACGTGAGCAGTGACGCAACACTTCCGCTTCTTGCCTCTCATTTAAACAACTTTGAGACGGACTGTTAGTGCGAAATCAATTCTAACGTCACAATGACTTGATAACAAACGTCGGCCAAGCATTATTTGTCACAAAGATCATATCCACTTTCGTAAACCTACGGTGAGAATGTTGAAATCCCGGCAAATGAAGTCCGTCCCTTTGCACTTATTTCACTTATTTAGCCACCGTGCGATTGCCTCAAAATGCTTGGAGCTTGCTGGGTGTTTGATTGCAAGTTCCCGGTTTACCGTTTGCGTTGCAGATAGTGACAAGCTGTCTGCGCATGCGCACTGCAGTGCCTTGTTTATTACAACGCACTTGGCGACGCAAGTCCGAACTTACGTTTGTTACGCAATCGCCCCCCCCCCGCGATGCTGCTGTGCTTTTTGCAGAAGCTGCCAAAACGGAGGCGGTGAAAGAAGAAAGGAATGAAAATGAACAAGGCCCTTATCTACGGGCGTCACGTGACCAGGACCACCAGCCGCCTGACCCCCCCCCACACGACGACAAACCAGGATGCAGCAAAACTGTGGAGCAAGTCTCACTCACGAAACCACCCCTTAGAAAAGGTGTCCACTCTTTTTTTCAATGTCTTTGTGTGATTTAAATCAATTGCTGTTGCTGCAATGATTGTCTGCTCGCAGTGAAACCTCCTCGCAAAGTGAACTCGGCCAAAGGTCGGCCCGGCTTCCCGGCTTCGAAGAACCTGGCCGGTCACCCCCACCTCGTCAAGTTCCTCCGCGATAGTGAAAATGCAGACGAAGGTAATAAACTTCCTCGGACGTTGGTTCGTTGATTGATTCCTTCCTCCGCCGCCTCTGCGAGATACTTCCTCCCACATTGCAATTGTTCGTATGACGTCAGCACCATTGTCGTTGGCCTTCTATGCTTTTAAGAGGCGAGTCGAAATTTTCGCCCCACTAACATCTGCCCCCCCCTAGACAAAGTCCGTTGGAAAAAAGCAACTTCGTGCGCCGGAGCGATGAACTCGATCCGTTGTTTCGTAACAAGGGCGTTTTGTGGTATCGGCCAACAATACGGGGTCCTTGGAACCTTGAACGTCATCGATATCACGTGATACAATCTTTCCATTTTACTTGTATTGTACATGTAAATATAATATCTCCAAGTCTGTAGCAGGTCGCTTCATGACGTAATTGCAGATGAAGCAACCATTAAACATCTTCAGTTGCGTCATACTGAGATGGAATGATTCCATATGAATAAGAGTTCATGCGTCAAGCGAAACCGATTTCAGTTTCTTGTTAAACCGTAGAGTGAACTGACACTGGTCTGATCCGTCACGAATATCTCATAATCATATCATCAGCATAGTCGGAAAGTGCAGTTTTCGATTGGTTTGGTAATTTTTAACTTACCACCTGTAACGGATAAAAAATTACCAGAAAAGAGAAACGACTGTAAATTAACGGTAAAATTCAATCGACTGTGATTTACTAGTATATGTGAACCCCCCATGTTATGCGAACAAGGCAGCGCGAACTTTATGCTGTCCTGCAAATATTGCAGCTACTTAATGTCAAGAACTCAATGAGCAGAATTCGAAAGTAGTGAATTTTTTGAAGGATTGGTTTAAATGAGCAGCACTTTCCTCATCTGTTGACATGAAATATTACAATGTTTTACCATTCTCAACCATCCCCATAAACAAAGAACGGATATGACGCAGGCATATTACCCAGTGTTGTGTCGTTAGTCTTATAAACAGTTTACTCATACATAGTAGAATACATTTTGTTCTTTGTTTGCATTGCTCGATACAAAATTAGTTTTCTTTAAAACGACATGAGGGTCAATTCAATCCAGTTGCGATTTCCAAAGTTGGCTTCAGCCACAGTTGGATTGAAATATCTCAGTGAAGTAACAATAGACTGGTTGGAAAAGTGATGAGAGCAGTTTCAACTACTTTCGCACGATCCAGTGTGATACTTATTTCTTCCACTGGTGTTACTGGATTGGCTAAAAACAGGTGTAGCGGGTCTGTGTGGGGCTGGATGCGCACGACCCCATGTGGGGGCTATGGACGCTCTTGCCCAAGGAGCGCCACGACATTTCGCTCAGTGGCTGTGGGTCGAATACCCAACCGTCAAATTGGGAGGCGATCACTCTGCCACTGAGCTATCGCCACCCCCAATCCCGTTATTGATCAAGATGCTTAGTTACAGAAGCTTTCGTCGACTTGAAGCCTGCGATTCATGATTTTGTATTTTTCCACCCTCTTTTTCCGCACCGGTGATTCTTACCTTCCTCAGTTTGCTGGAACACACCAATAACTTCAGCGCTTCTCAAACGCGCTCGTGACGTCACAGACACGTTTGTCACGAACTTCATTGTTACGTCGTATCTTCGCGTTGCAGAGCAGCCGGTTCCTGCCAATGACCCTTTCCCGGCCCTGAGGCCCAGCATGGTCCAGATGCGACAGACGGTCAGTGATGACCAGCGGAACCGCAGGGTTGGTTTGTGGGTCCGGACGCAGATTGACCAGCAATACGACTCCGACCCCCCCATGGGGTAAGTTACCACTCCGAGCCCCCTGTGGGGTAATTATGTGTCCAAGCCCCCTAGGGTAAGTTACTGTTTTAAGTTATTCTCCGGAGGAGCTCCCGACCTCTGACTCTCCGTCTCCTGTATAAAGTTCCGAACACTTCGACATTCTGGTCTCGGTTCAAAATCGAAAACACGTTTGTGTCGACACTGGGGGGGTGGGTGGGCTTGAGACATGTTCGATCGTGATGCTGCGCTGTGTTAAAACCGATTGTAGCAGAAATTTTGCTAATTCATTGAAAATGAACGGTTTATTGGTTCGCCAGTGCGGTCGTGCTGACGTCTGTCGTGGCAGGAAATGTGAATGTCACGCAATAAAACACCCAAGACTTTCACGCAGTAAAACACCAAATGATATCAGATGATTATTTCTCATCAAATCTTAAACGTTTGCCATAGTTGTGGCAGGTCTGAAGACTCTGACCTGAAAGTGTGCGATCAGTTGTGCGCCTGATAATGTTAGTGTGTGTTTGAAGTGTGCAGTAAGTTTTCGCTGTCACTGTTCGGCGGAGCGTGCGATAATAAAGAAATAAATTTGTAAAATAAACAAAGTAATTTGCAAATAAACGAATTAATTTGAAGCTGGTAAGTTGTTGTTCTAGCGATTATTTTATTATTAGCCGACGTTTCACCCACCTATTCAAGTGGGCTTCCTCAGGGCAATGTTTTTTAACCACGTATAACATGCAACTTACCAATAACAAGAAACAATGAGCAGTATGACGTAC
>JGI24158J21664_10009072_pt1 | contig 13273 bp, 8 predicted proteins | sample Ectturendosymbi3_FD_21664 | JGI IMG/M metagenome (IMG submission 21664) | reverse complement strand
GATTCACCTATCACGTCCTGCAACAGAAAAGACATTCGTTAAAAAATGGGTTTTTTATCGAACAAAATATGGGTACGCATCTTTTTGGGTCACCCGTTATGAGAAAGTTATTTTGTACTGCCTCGAATCACGGTTGATAACTATCATGATTTAAATTAATTTTTTTTGATTGAATGTGTATTGGGTGGCCACCTAACCCTTGCAACTTTTATTTTTAACACGTTCACTGCTGGTGTGTGATATACTGATATATTCATACTTTCAGCTCCTGCATTAGCTGCTATTTCCATACCACTTTGCAACAGCAAAACTCGCCAGTCGATTGTGCTAGAGAGCTGTTCAAACCCTCAAAAGATGTGGCAAGTCTTCTAGATTGCAATGAAAAGAATTTAGGTTTTGGGCTTGGGGTTGTTTGTGGGTGACGTCAAAAGTGGGATAGGTGTTTGGTCATTTCGGGTCAGGTTACCTGGTCCTGGGCCCCAATCACTAGATGGAATTTTTTGACTCAAGTTTTTATTCGAAACTAGGCTACACCCTGAACCTTTTGAGCCTTTGATCGGCTCTCTTGCATTTTTGGTTAAAAAATTATGGCCTGAAAAACAACAAATTAATTGTCTAATTAGTTAGGGGGTTAATTAATTATTAAATAATTATTGCTTGATTTCAATCAAGATTTTATTTTATGAATTTGCTACAGACCTGTGGTCAATATCACAAACATAATTGAATAACACGAGAGCACGAAAATGGTTCGTCCTAGCACATTATAGAGCAGGTGATACAGCACATAATCGACACTGACAGGAGCAAATTGCTTGGACAGTTCCCCAAATATAACGTCATTCACTCATCATCATACAGGGATTCAGCAGTGAGACGGAAATGAAGACATTCTGTCTAACATCAAATTTTGAGATAAGCAACTCAAATATATTGGGTAGGGGTACTCATTAGCACACAGGGACATTTGGATGTTTTGATCAAGATTTCCATATGTTTTGCAAGACATTTAGCATGAGGCTGACAGCCAATTGCTATTACTGATTTAAAGCACGATTTGATGGTTGTTGTTTTCCCAGATATAGATACATTCACTTTTTGTATGTTTGACCTACACCTGTCATCTACATGTTGGTGGTAATCGAGAAATCACAAGAAAATACAGAAATCCTTACGGTCCATGAAACACAAGGTTTTTGATTGCTACTCAAGGACCATACTTAACTTAAATGCTGCTGGCCATGCTTCTAAAGTGCATTCTACATCATTGGGTAACGACATGACGCATGCCTGTGTCTTTAAAGATTGCAGTGAGAATTGACTCCTTAAAGCACATGATGGGTTAAACAATGGTTTGTTCGGCCTCAAGAACACTGGACTGTGAATGAAAACATATTTTCCATTGTGTTGGATTTTTCATTGCATTGCTGTACTTTTTAATGAAACTTACAATGACACAATTGACTGAGTTTCATCAATTGCGTTATAAAGTAATGTTTGCATAACCATACATCCAAGTCATCTGGGCCAGATTTAGAAGTTGCTGCAATAATTCAAAGTTTTCCCATTGGTGAGCTTATATTAACGAACTTATTCGTCTCTTAATAAAGTCGTTGTGTAACAATCATGTACAGTAGCTTCAACGTTTATTGAGTGTCCTCTTCCAAAGCAAACTTTTATATAGTTGTTGCTGAAATCACAGACACATGCACAGAAGTTTTAATAAGTTTGTGACATTATATACTACTTGTTATTGTTCAGGTGATCTGGAAACGCTGAAGTCTCTTTACAATGAAAGAGATCTCAAGAAAAATATATTTGATGAGGTTGGTATTGTGATGCCTAGTATGATGGTTCAATGTAATCAGCATACTTAATTGTAGTGTGAGTGTGTGTTACTTAACCTTCTTTTGTGCATGCTGGTTGGCTGTTGTGAACTGTACATAAGTTTGCACCACACCTGTCTTATTCATTCTACAATTGGGTTTGAGTGTTCTACCATTTGGTGTACTATTACGATTGTTATTTGCTCTGCTGCCTCGTTCGACTTTATGCTGTAGTAGCAAAGAATACAACAATGCTGTGTAAATTACATTAATACCATGAACTTCTCATTTTTGCAATCTGGTTCCATTGCTGCTTACTGCATATCATTCACAAGTTAATTTTTTCTTATCTTTCGGTTTGTGTGGTTGATGTGAATTGTTTCAGTGAGTTCTGCAATTCATGTCACCAGCAAATCATTCTTGAGCACTGTATTATATTCAACTCACTGTATTAGCTTTTTTCCACTAAGAACCTTTTTCTGGGTGATCAATTAAAAAAATAAATTGTAAGAACCTTTTTCTGGATGATCAATTAAAAAAATAAATTGTTAATGAAAAGTAAGATTGGATGATGTCACAATAAATCAACACTTGTGAATTATGGTATCAGAGACATGTGAGACATACGACTGTATTACTTCTTAGTAGCAGAATGTTAAAAATGTCTATGCATTTAAAATTAAATCAAAATGTTTTATAGACTCTTGTGTCAGACAATAGCTCATCAACATTGCAAAGGGCAAAAAAACAGTGGGTGCTGTTCAAGAAAATTGATGTTTAGTTTCATTGATCTGATGAAGACACATTACTGTGTAGCAAGCTGCAATTTTTTAATACTGATTACTAAACCTTATAAAATTGATTCAGTGTGTCACTGTGAAGATCATGTCTACTGGTTGTTGCAGCCAAAATACAAGAAAACACCAATATCTTCATCTATGACAACTGACAAGTTATAAAAGACAGTGATCAGAGGGATGCCGTTTTAAAATTGGCTCTTTTCAAGAAAATCTGTAGCAGAATATAATTGTGGTATTTTGTGAAACAGTAAAAACTAAACAAATCGTTTATTTTTTTGAAGATGTTTATAATTATGAATAAAATTCTGAGATAGGATTGTCTCTTCCAGAATCCACGTTTGATTTCACTCACCTGAACTATCAGGATTTATGTTTATTTTTTTTCAGAATGGAATGTCTGCTCTCATGCAAGCAGCATACAAAGCACGAACAGATATGTGCCAATTTCTTTTATCACGTGGAGCAGATGTCAATGCTACTTGTCATGATAACCAGTACACTCCACTGATGATGGCATGTTTATCCGGTATTTCCAATTTTTTTTTGTTTGACCTGTTTGAATGACTACTATGAGATATTTTTTCTACTTCGCAGTTGCATTTTTTCTGTAACAAGTCTTTTTTACATGGCATACAATTCATGATTCATTGCATGTACCATCTGCCATTCTCTTTAAAAGATGTAAAAGCCACACTCACTTGGTGGTAACATGAGCATTCAGCTAAAAAAAGATCGGCATTAATATACTTTGTTGTTTATCCCAAACTTAGCATCTTTGAACCAGGAGTTTAGAGAGCCTGACACAGTGTCGTTGTTTATATGTTAACACCAGTTGACAGCTAACAAAAATCATTCGATTTGAAATTCTGAAACCTTACGATTTTTAATGTTTTGTTGCTGGATTGTGATGTAAAATCCTATTTGTTATCTCACAACTTTCTTGACTAATCCGTTTTGATTCGTAAGTCCTGAGAACATTGCAAGAGCCTAGCCCGTGATTTTATGCATGACAATATACTAGTTTGTGCATCGTAATGGTATTTTCACTCATTTTCTCAGGCAACCCCGAAGTAGTTGGCTTGCTGCTGCAGCACGGTGCCAACCCCAGCAAGGAAAACTCTATTGGTAAAACTGCTGCTCAGCTTGCGGCCTTTATAGGTAAGCATCTTACAGCTTTGATATGAATAGGTAAGCGCCTCCCAACGTTGAGGTAGTCATTCCTTGAATTTTTCCGTGTGTTGCAGGTGGTGTGACTTGCGTGCGATGGTTAGTAATAAAAAAGGAAAAGCTGCTTTAAAGGGAAATTTAGTGTTTGGTGTTACTCAAATTAAAATGGAATTGTTTGGTTACGCGGGGCGGGCGGCCCAGTGCAGGTTTTCGCTGTATTAGACGTAGCCTACATACTGACCACCTGTCCTAATTGAATATCTGAAATTTGACATTTTTGATGCAGGTGGTCCTCAGTGCCACTTTATCACGTCTGTACTACTGGAGGTTTCCATATGTCCATTGACATCTTGGTTCAAAACTTTTTACTGATTTTCTAATTTCTACCCTTGTTCCATTAGCAGTAAACTTGCCTATGAAGTCACACTTTCGGAGTGGTTAAAGGGCCAAACAGTCGTTGTCATTGCAGTTAGGATTCAAACGCTGTCAGTATATTGTCTTAAACTAAATTTAGTTTGCTACGATAAAAGTAAGTCATTCAATGTGCAGCCCTCATTAATATGTCATTCAATGCGCGGGCTTGGTTCAGATAATGACATATTTTTTGACTCAGTAAGCAATTTCGGTTGGACATTTTTGGTTCAAATAAACCATCGTTTTGGTTTATTAGTTTATTTAAATAAACCACAACGATGCAGTTGAGTCGTTAGTAACCAATAGCAACCAATCAAGAAGCACGCGCAAAGACATTTTTGTGCAATTATTTATTTATTCGTAATTGTGCGTTTGTATCAATACGCAGGACAGCACGAATGCGCCAGCGTTGTTAAAAACTTTCTTTCCATGGACAAGCTCGATCCCTACGTCACAAAGCAAGGCGAAAACGAGCCGAGGCTTCCTTCAATTGCCGCGTCTCCGTTGCAGCAGCTTGTAATGCTGTCCAACCCGCACCCTGTGAAGGTGCGTAGGAGGAGAGCACCGCGTTGTCTTTTTACTACTACTCGTGTTTCTGACAATTTGTTAAAATGGTGCGCCGAAAGTTGCCTGTATTTCAGTCACGTTTCGTATGTTGCCTTTGTATCTGCAACCACAAGGCCACAGACCGATTTTTCTTTCGAGTGACCGAAAAAAATTAAGTCAATTCGGTCCGAAAATACAACTAAGGAATAATGTTGCGGCGAGTTTCAATACTGTTATAGGACAAAATGACCGAAATGTCTCAGCGAAAAAAACAGCCTAATGTTAGGCAGTGGCGTAGCCAGCCCAAAAATTGCTTGGGAGGCCAAAATTTTTGATTTTAGGCTAGCAACAGTATTTTGTTTGGGATACCGACTCTCAAAGCACAAGATGACTAGATATTCTATAAATTTGGGGGTATGGTCCCTGACCCTCCGTGGCTACGCCTACGCTGGTAAACCAACTTTGTTTCCGCATTGTTTGGTGGAAGACATCAAGTATATTGAAAGCCAACTTTTTGATATAACGCGTCCTTGTGACAAGTGCAGGTGGCCGGCCACCTTCGCCGAAAGAGTTTTAGTGACCAGATAAGCTGCCCGTGGCGCGTTGTCAGAAAAATATTATTGATTTTTTTCGAGCCAACGGAATCCTCTTCAGCGCATCACAAGAAAAGAAGATCGACTGCCTTCCTTCTAACGCTGCTTGCAGAACGAACACACTTCCTATGTCTTTTTTTCAGTTTCATGCACTTTAAAAATTCAGCCTCAGATTTACGTTTCATTTCTTTTAACGCCACACACAGTCGCTAATACAACCTTAGATACAATTACCGGAAATCGATTGTGATGCTTTGCAGCAGGATTCGATTTGCCGCTTGGCCACATCGTCCGTACTGCTAGCATTTATGACTCGCCCTGCACTTGTCAGATTGCATTGCTAACCGTTATGACTCGCCCTTTTCTTATCAGATTGTGTTGTTCGTGGCGGACTGTGCCGAACTTCGTGATGAAGGGAACCTCGAAAAAGCCGAGCATGTTTTAACAGATCTCTGTAGAAAATGTGTCCGATCTAAGTAAGTGGACGCGATGGGAAGATGTGTTTAAATCGGCTTCGATCGATGTTGTGGAGTCGTGCACTTTTCTCTGCAACATGTCGCTCGGTTTCTGTAGCTCCCTGCGGGAAAACAAGGCTATAAATTTTAAGACTGCTTTTTTTTCCTTTTTGAGAAACAGTGAAGTGTCAATGACATAGTGCTTTGATGTTTTTGTTAATTTCACATGGTGTTTGATGTTTTTGGTGGTCTATGATGATATTTTTCTCTGTCTTCTTAACTTGTGTTTTTGGGTTTTAAAAATTTTTGTCTCCCTCCACATTACATCAGCTTACATTTGATTTGCCTAAGAAGTTGTGTTACGCAGCGCGTCTATGCTTGTTGGCGAAAAGTGAAAGGAGCTTTCATAATCTGTGCGCCTGAAAGTCGGGCGTGTGTTGAGTGTTGAGTATCAGCCACTAGCCAGTGATTCAGTGGAAGAAAGAAATTATACGTGAGTTTGCTTTTAAACGTTTTTCTGTTTTTTTTTTCTCGACAGAAGCGACTATGACGAAATACTGACGTTGAAGCTGCATTATTTTTCGAACATTCTCCAGCTTTGTCACGCTTTCCTGGTCAATAACAAAGGAAAACAACTGGACGGACTCGTTAAAAAGTACTTGACGCTGTTTTTTTCCCTATGTTTCTGTACAAACGCCAAGGCTTTGCCTATAACTTTCTCGTTGCCTGGCTATTGTGATGACACACTCAAGCTTGTTACCCAAAACTACGTTGTCATTTGACAGCAAAGTTTCGTTGTAATTTTTTAACAGTACTAAACTTGTCTGTGTTGTTTTTCGCATTGGAATGCCGATATACTGTAATCTCATTGCAAAATGTATTCAGACGCGAAAGGTTGGCAGTCAGACCTTCAATGACGCTGTTGTTGTGATGTCACTGACGGTTGCGCATTTTTTGACTGCAGGCTCCTTCAGGTCGATTCCGACGGATTCCAAGTAGCGGTCGAAACCACTATTCGCAAATCGATGCAGCAATTCACGTACACCGACATGCCTCTCTGGCAGCAATTCGTGAAAACTATCTCGCCAGTGAAAATCGTAAGTTTTGAAAATTCTTAAAATCCCTTGACGCACGAACGAAAAAAGCAAAAACTAATCTTCTGGCATGATGTGTCCGGTTTAACCAGAACCCATGACGCTGATAGGGTTACGTCATAACGTAATCGCCTGTGTAGATAGGTGCAGTAGCGTAGCCAGCCCAAAAATACATTTTGGGGTACAAATACTTTGAGCGAGCAACAGGATTTTGTTTAGGACACTGCTTCTTACAGCACACAATGACAAAATATGCTAGAAATTTGAGGAGCTTATGGTCCCCTTGGCTCCCTCCTGGTTACTACACCCATGCGTAGGTGATCGGTTTGGTCTGAACGGAGGGCGATACATCCGTTAAAAAGATTGGCCTGAACCTTCAACACATTTATTCGCATCATGTAACAATAGAAAAAATTATACGCTATGTAGCTTAGGAATCCGTTGCTAATTTCGTTACTGCGCTCCCGATGCCAACTTTGTGTCTTACTTACTGGTACGTACCACTGCCTTACGCGTCGCTGAAGCTTCACCAAGTAAGAAATTCTTTGTGTTTCCTGTTTCAGGGTTGCAATCCTACCGCCTTGTCGTGCTTACTCAGCATGTTCGGTGGCCTCCACGCCGCGTCGTTGCGACACCACGTGTGCGAAACATGCGGAACGAACGCTGCCACCTTGCGGTGCAGCGTCTGCAAACAGGTGAGTGCGACTTGGTACGCGCTAGCTTTTTCGTGACCTAGTAACTTTTTCGTTGCGTAGTAACTTTTTCGTTGCCTAGTAACTTTTTCGTTGCCTAGTAACTTTTTCGTGACCTAGTAACTTTTTCGTTGCCTAGTAACTTTTTCGTTGCCAAATAACTTTTTCGTTGCCAAATAACTTTTTCGTTGCCAAACAACTTTTTCGTTGTCAAACAACTTTTTCGTTGTCAAACAACTTTTCTGTTGCCTCGTAACTTTTCTGTTGCCTAGGAACTTTTTCGTTGCCTAGTAACATTTTTATTGCTAACTTGGATCGGACGAGCAGGATTCGGCAGACAGCCGCAGTATTTGAAACTTAAACCTTAACAATTTTCGTGAAACGTGCATTAGTATGAGAAATTAGAAAAGCCATGAGATTTTCAACAGAGTCGATCGCCCCGTGTGCTCTGCACTCGATCGTAGCCGATAAAGTGACGTGAAGCTGATATAAACACTTTTTTGTCACTTTGAGCTCCAACCACATCCTCTGCACTTCTAGAGCGTGTTTTTTCTGTGCACGTTATGAGCTGAGAGAAGGCTACGTCAGAAACTGGTGGTCTTCACAACTAGTCCTTACTGGTCAAAGATTGTGATAAAAGTATTCGGTGACGCTCAAGTAAGACTTAACATTTCACTGCAATTGCTGGCAAAAATATTCGCTAAAAACCAGAACTTCATCCTATAAATCATATTCGTGGCTTCCTTGTGAACGCATCATCTGCATCCCTGGCATTCCTTGGTGTGCGGCGGTAGGGAACCGAACTCACAACCTTTGAAGGCGTTTTGGTGCGATGGTTCATTTATGAACCAGTGTCGTCATTTCTTTCCAGCATTTCTTCACGGCTGCCACAATTTTACCAGGTTGTCGAGATATTGTTTAAACGCCAAGTGAAGCGCTGCCTTAACTGTCTATTTCAACTTTTTATTGCGTTCCGATGTAGAAAATCTTTTGACAATGTGCTCTGAATCAAAACCATATTCCGTCATAAACTTTACATAGGTACTGTGGGTTGAACACGAGCCGCTAAAGCTGGCGGACTGGGTTCGATTCCCGGCCGAGTCAAACCCGACGCTGACATTAACTTGCCACCAACCCTACTACTTCTGTTCCCCTCGCAAGCAGTGATGCGTGTCACTGGCCACGCGAGACATTCCAATGGGAGTAAAAAGCAAGTCAGTCCCGTCGCCACGGGGTCTTTGGTGGGCTTAGCCCCCCCCCCAAGCAAAGCTCCAAGCCCCCCAAACTGAAACGTGAAACACTATAAATCAGTGGAGTTTTGGTTAATTTTATAATGTCAAGCCCCCCCGTGCAAAAGCAAAGCCCTCCTATTTAAAACTTTCTGGCGACAGTTCTGAAGTGAGTAAAAGTAAAATGAATTGCATCTGAATCGTTGTGGTTGAAAATGAATTGCATCTGAATCGTTGTGGCTACAGCAGTTGAGCACAGATTGCGAAAAACACACTGTGTTGTATTCACGGTAAACCGCTTGTACTTCGAAGAGGGTGTTAGGCGGAGTCAGTCTTGAATCGCAGTAGTTTTTCAAAGAAAATCCTTGGATTGTTGTTTCAGATCAACTATTGCTCAAAGCGTTGCCAGAAATTCCACTGGTTCGTTCACAAGAGGTTCTGTAAGTCCTAGCACACACACTGACCATACGTGTGTGCCCATGTTGTTCCATGCTTCGACCTCTGGCTGACCTGCCCACCACTGTGCTGTAGCTACATATCCGCAATCTGGTGCTCACGAATCGCGTTCTAGCTTCCCCGTTTCGTTCTTTTCTATCACGTGACGTCATTGTCAGTCCTGCTCTTTTTCTTTTGAGGCGTGTGCGTCTCAGAGACTTGCTGCCATTGAAAGAAAGGCTCTGCGCTTCGCGCTCGGACGTTGTGCTCAAAACTTTTCCAGCGTGTCGAATGCAAACATGTGTCTTTTTATTCAAAGCTGTTGTTTAGCTTGCTTTCCTCGGCAGTATTAATGTTAAATGGATGTACTGCCCGCACAGTGAAGCAGATCACTGGATAAAAAGACAATTCGACCGACTATTTTATCACTGCCGCCTTCCTCAGGACCTTTGCATTGTTCCCATTGGTTCTTGATTTCATGTCGAGTGTTGGGCTTTTGTGGTTGGCCTGCATGTCGAATGCCGTCCATATCAGCAAAAATTTGAGCAAATATTGGCAATAAACCAAAATATAAAACGCTAAATACGAAAAATACCGTCATGTGCTTTTGTGGTTTTCAAAACGCAGTCATCTTTCTCTTGCTACGATGAGGTCGTTTTCCAAATTAAATTTAAGCAGCGGCTTCCCGGGAACCACCTACAGGCACCTTCATACTGTCCTTGATGAGTGACATCACTGAGAACAGCTGTTGTGTCACCTTAATCATTCACTGCCAGCAATCAGTAAACTGCTGTTTTTCAGGTCATCAAAAATTTATCTTTGACTTCACTGCAGGTCCGTGGAGCCGTATTTAAAAGTCTCTTGGCCCTTAGAAGATTGTTAACCAGATAGTTTTAGCTTCCTGAAAAGCGCAAACGACTGACAAGTGCCAAGTTTCATCTTACGCCGCGACGGGAGTAACCCGCTGTTTCAAACCGCACTTAGTTCTTGGTCTTCGTGTCCAGTGACTCCCTGCAAGACATAATCTGCCGTGATTTTCGGAACATAGTAATTTTTCAACTTCAAAACCTTCATCAGCGGTTTTTAAACGCAAATGTAGCCCGGGTATAAAACAAACGTCCGACGCAAGTGTTGTCACCACCGAGTGTGTTTAAAACGGCAGTTTCTGGTTTTCAAATGTATTATGTAAGGCCTGAGAATAATGGACGTGGGTCATTGTACGCCTGAGTCTCACAACTAGGCCGCTACCATCCGAAAATACCAGGTGGTTGCAGCCCTGCTCAATCTAACCTATGAACCATCTTCATTAAAACTTGGATTGCTTTGAAGTGAGCGTCCTGTTCTCAACGATAAGTGTGTTTGATAAGAGCGTTAGCCTCCGGCATTTCCTGCGGTCAACAACTATTTAATCTCGCAGGCCCGCATAAAAGATCTCCTTTTCGGTACAAATCCAAACAACACCCACTGTTTATCTCGTTGTGTTGACATGGTGGCTAAGAAGGTTTCGAAGCCCAAGGCCAGTTTCAGACGTGAAGCTCATGTAAACGTCATCGACCAGATGCTGATAAGAATCTCGATCGTGTGAGAAACGCTGCTCCGCCCGCGAGTCGTTCCAACACACGCCATCCCTGTTTTACCTGCGCATGCTTTTGTAACACAGTAATTGTGTCATAATGACATGCTGCTATTTCGAACAACGCAGTTCAGTGCTGAATAATTTATATTACAAGCCAAGGATTGAGGAACTTGGGGTCTTCGATTAAAATGTATGCTGTCCTGAACATGTAATTTAAAATATAAGTCATGGAGGCCGTGCACAAATGAAATCCCTTTGCTTATTGTATGAGGAATTTACTAGAAACACGCGTGTGGAAGCAGGCTGGGCTCAGTGTGTGGAAGTCCCCAGCCAAAACTTTTGAAAAGAGTTTTGTGCCTTTAATAGCTGGGGTCGTGTACTTGGGAATCAAATCCGAGCTTATAAAATCCTGATCAGGAATGTTGGGTATTCCACAACCCTGGGCTTTGTCTTTTTGTTGATTTCGTATAAAATATTAGAAACCTGTGTTTCCATGACTTTTCGTGATTTTCAGAGACAAATGGAATGGTGCCAGAGATATTTTTTTAAAATGTCCCTGAAGGCCTATAAATAGAAAATTAGGACACTCTGACACCCTAGATTTCCTAGTGTGTATCAAATTTTGCGAATCCTACTTCCACAAAATTGCAATTTTATTTGAAGTGCAAAACATTTTGTGGAAGCTACAACATTGGAAATCGATTTCGTGAAGAGTAGACCTACACCGTAACCAGGCAGACAAAACCCTCTGGAAATTTATTCGCCCCCTGGAAAAATGTGTTGGACATAGTTTAAAAAATTTGATCCCTCAGAAAACTCTTCGCCCTCCTGGTGTCCCAAGCTGTTTACATACCTGACCATAACTTGATATAAAGGAAAAACGGATTTAAAACGCACACGACGTTTTCTACGTACAAATAGAAATTTCCCTCTAAAAAGCAGTTGTTTGGGCGTACAGTGAATAAAAGATGTATGCTATGTATGTTTCGCTGCGTAGATACAATTTTGCTGCGAAAGTGATTATAAATGGACGTCGGGAAGTCAAAAATAGTTTGGTCCGGAAATGACGGATGTTGCATGTTCCAGGAAAACGTAATCAACTTTAAGGTTGCATTACATCCTTCATTTCCTGACTTGTACAGTGTTTGAAGGTTTCCTGAGCAGGGTTTTAAAGAAGGTATTCCGTTGTACGCTGTGGTGGGAAATAAGCGAATTGAAGTTCTATAAGGGGAAACTTTAATCCAGCAGAAGCAGGTGTGCGGTTGTGCCACGCATTGTAGAAATCTAAAACTGCTGGGACCTTGCTTTCGTGGATCTTTTCAAAGTCTTTGTGAGTCATGTGGTTAATCAGGCAAGGTTGGAATCATTTTGGCCATTGGAACTTGAGTCGTTCAAGAATATCGTAAAAGTGAAATCAAAACAACCAATTCAATCCCTGTTGTCACTTTAGCACGACAGCTTGCTCTCAACTGAGCAAAATAAAAAAAAACGCTAAATTTAGGAAGATACTGCCTTTTTTTAGCATCCCAGTAGAGAAGCATAGCTAAAAATGTTTTGACAGTGCAAAATTGAAACAAAGTAACCAACGAGTTTTGGCTTCGTATTTTTGAGCTGTGCTTCTTGTATTCATAAGCTGTTCGTAAACAGAAGACGTTTGGTTTCGTTTGTCAATCAAACGAACTTGAACGTGAAATTAAGCAAAAATCTGAGGGGTCAAGCAGGAGGCCATCCTAAAATCTGGGAGGAAATGGCCCACCTAGCCCCCCCTTAGAACCGCCACTGCCTGTTGCTAGGATTTTGCTGTGAAGACGAACAATTCATCTCAAGAAGAAAACTGCATTTGAAACAACAGATTGAGTATTCCGACTATTGCCGAGTAAATGAACAGGCAATGCTAGGCGGTTCTATGCATTAATTTGTGATGGCCCCCTACAGGGCCGCAACAAGCAAAATATTTCCCGGGGAGGCAGAAGTCACTTTTGCCAACGATTATGACGTCATCGATGTGCAGTCAACCATGATGCGACCTTTTTGTTATGATCAGCATACCAACAGTGGTGGAGGACAGTGTTCCCTCTAAGAAAATTTCACACTGAGCAAATATTTGTTTTAGTGCGCATACAATTGCTCAACCGTGTAGACACCTAAACAGTGAAGCGTTTCAAGGTTTAACAGGGCTATGCGCTATATATATGATATCAAATTTGGACTGTTGTAAGAGCGCGAGAATGAGATTTCACTGTGCAAATGGTCTGGTAGCAAGGGCGTACACAAGGGGGTTGGGGTTAAAACCCCCCACTTGAGCTTGATATTTTACAAAATTTTATTACCTGCGCAAAGGAGAATAATTGTTTTCGCATACTTTTTGCTTGTTCATTTGTCGACTTAATGCAAATACCACGGAATAAATTTGCATGCAAATTTCAAAGAACATTGTAAATGGGCC
>JGI24158J21664_10009071_pt1 | contig 13274 bp, 9 predicted proteins | sample Ectturendosymbi3_FD_21664 | JGI IMG/M metagenome (IMG submission 21664) | reverse complement strand
TCATTCAGTTGTTACCACTACAGTGAAAATCATTCAGCTGACCAATACCTGTCATTTTTATTGCATGATGCTTTCCAAGTTGATCTATGGGCACAGGAAATTTTAACTCAGATTCAGATTGTTGAAAAGGCAGTGTCTATTTTGCCACCAAGATGGCAGCAGCAAAAAGTTTGGTAGAAACGAAGTAAATGTAACTAAAAGATAAACTACAACTTAAACCTTAACTGTAGCCCTAACACTAAGCTAACCTAATGCTAAGCTAACGCTAAGCTAACACTAAACTAACCCTAACCTAACAAACGGAGCCTGAAAAAAGCAAAGAAAAAAAAACAAAACGAAAGCTGGCAAGGTGATAGTCGAACCAAAAACCATTGGCGTAGCAGGCGTAACACCTAACCGTTGCACCAAGAACAGGACGGCGTTTTTCTGACCAAGTGACCTTTTTCTTGGTATTGAGTCATGCCACGAGACCGAATCTTCGACTGGTGGCACAATAGCTCCAGCCGATCTGTTGCCACCAGAATATCGCCGGTAAAATAGACACTACCTTTTGAAAAAAGACACACTTGTATTAACTTTGGACATCTGAATGCTACTGTCTTCTCATGCATGTCATTTACCACCTGTTCACTACATTGTTTTTTCAAACTGGAATTTACTTGAAGTTTTTTAATATGTTTCTCAAACTTCATCTATAACAAAGCTTTGAAAATGCTGATCTAACAGGTGTTATGCAAATAGATGTTGAACATCATGCTCAGACTTAGCTTTGCCAAAAATAAATGTTACACAGATCTCTTAAAAAAGTCAAAACAAAATTGTTTTTGTTTACGTATTTGTTTTTTTCAGTGAATACTTGGATATGTCATTGTTGATTAGACATCAATTTCAAGCACTTTTATATGCAAACACTTGCTTGCGATTTAAAAGCAGTGGTGCTACTACATCATGGTTTAGTCAGCTTAAGAAATCCCCTGACAGACGTTATTTGAAGATGATGATGCAAAATGCAAGTCCTAATTCTTTGGTTGTTCATAAGTTACCATGGCAAGCATCAAAAGAAGATGTTCATGATTACTTTTCACAGTTTGGACAAATTGAAAAAGTTGTGTTCCCATATGTAAGGACTGTGTCTCAGATGGTTATTGTTTAGGTAACAGTGTGCAAGACACTGCTATTCATTGAAGTGTCTTTTGGTATTGTCCTCTATTTCTAATGCAACCGTCTTTTTTTCATGCCATAAGTGTGATTAGAAACAAGGTGTCATGTCATTTTATATTTTTGAACATTCTAGTATTGTTCTTTGCTGTCCTCAAACTGTTTGACATTGGAAGAAGCTTTGTATAAGAGGTTGTGCAACCCTCAATTTTTCTTGGTCACTTGGCGTGTATTAAAAAAGTTAGTTTTGCCTTTGTTCAAACCATGTTTGCAATTAGCTCTTGGCCTATTAGCAGTTTGGTTCAATTTCATTTATACTCACTTTCTATACTACTTGAGTGTCATAAGTAGTCTGCGGTGCTCACCTTCACCACTTTTTTGTGCCGTGCTTCTTTCACAGTGAATATGAATACTGCATTGATGGCAAGTCAATTACCCGGCTTACATTCCACTGTTATCAGATTTGTTTTAAATTGAGAATCTGATAAACAACTTCAGGCATGACTGTAAGTGTCTCTCTGAGCTGAACATGCATTCTTTGAACTATATCTGATTCAGCGAATCCAACTAGTAGAGATAGGTTGGGAATCTGACAATAAGGGATTGAAGTGGAAAAGAGGTTGGATAGTTTGCATTAAGTCTTAGACAATATTTGCTGTATTTATGTGAAAAACATTAGCCTATTCAAGGTAGCAAAGTACAACATCAAGAGGTGGAATTTTAAGATATTATCCAATAGGCCGTCAGTGGGCTAAGTACACCAAGGGAAACAATCTGCAACACTGAAAAGCGAAATGAAAAATTATTCAGTAAACTACAAAATATTTGCTATTGGAATGAAAGACCAGTACATGGTTGATGTAGTTGTTGTCTGAGATTACCATATATACTACTACTATAGTTAGCTTAACTAACGTATCTTGGCCTGGTCTAGTAAAGCTAAGTACATGCTGTAAAAAATTTAGTGAACTTCCCTTGGAACTTTAATAAGTTACCTGAAAATTTAATAAGAGGACGAAACACTTCCATAAGCCATTGCTTTCTACTTATGAGCTTGCATAGATGTTAAGCAGTAGCCAAATACTGATTAACAGGTATTGATTACATCTTGTTACAGAGTGATTCATTCTCTGTGTAAAATATTACATACTGAAAGTGGCTGACTCCAGCATACACTTTGAACTTTGTTTAAGTCGTAATTATGTGGCTGTGGTTTCTTCAGTTCACAACAGAACATAATAGCGTAGGATAAAAAAAGTCACAAAAGTTTCTGAAATAGCTTGCAGTTGTAATTTGAAGTGCAGTACGTACTGTTTATAGAGCACAACTCACAAAGTGTCGTGAATCTTCACATTTGACACTCTGTTTTATTGCACTGCTAAAAGATATACTGATTAGTGATCCTGAGTGAGATCAACCAATTTGCTCCGCAATGTGCAGAAAAACGACCAACTCCCGTTGCTTGCGCTGAAGAAGCTGTTCAAATACTACCGAAGTCACATAAAGAGTGCAATTACGATGCGACGTATTTTTCTTGACCTCATCCCTCAGCAGTTCTCTATGATTTTCTCTATTGCTGTTATTTTACGGACTACACTAAATAAAATCAGGTATCGGTGATTCCAGCTACACCAGGGATGCACAACCTGCAGCCTTATGGCCGCACGCGGTCTTCCATAAAAATACGGCCGTGAACACTGCACATGTCGTTTAAAATAATAGCTACATGGCGGCTGTGCATTAATAAAGTCTTTGCTGTATTAAGATGCTTAGTAAAAAGATAGATAAACAAACGTGTGGAAGTAGTCTAGGCTCAGTGTGTGGAAGCAGAATAGAAGCAATGCAAAAAAATTAAAAAAAAGTTTGGATTCACTGACGGCCGTAATTCACAAAAATAAACGTAATGCCGGCCGACCGGAAATAGCGAAATGGTGGTGCATCACTGAACTACAACAAAAAGCCTGTTTCTGCAGTAGAATCAGCTTTCTCGTATCTCTTTTTAGCTACTCTATAGCTTTCGCAACACCATCGGCCTAGCGAAGTGTAAAAACGCCCTAACATCGAGCTTGCTTATTGTGCGTTCACGATGGTCAGTCAAGGACGAATCAACGAATCGAGCACGCGTCAATCCTATGCGAATCCGACAACAGTGCAGTGTAAAGAGCGTAAATGGCAATTACGCACATGAACCGTTTCCTTGCATCCACCCATAAGGCTGGGCCTGCCACAAGTATCGTTTCTATGTCTTCGGTATGACTCTACCAGGAATCGAACGCAGCTTACCAGCTTTGGTGGCGCATGCTCACTGCACTGTTGTCGGATTCACTGTACTGTTTTTCGGATTCGCTTCAAAACACTTCATAGTTCAAACTTTATGTTTTCCTTTCTAATCATGATGGGGCAGCTAAGGTAAAGCATCGTGCTAGTGATCATGTTAACTGAATGTGCAAGTTTCTATGAATGCAGTTTAAGGAAAAATGATGCTGGATATAGTAATTTCGCTTGTTCAGATTTAAATGACCTAAACTCCTGACTACGTCACTTACTGAACAGATGCAAAGTATTTTCTGTCATTTGTACGCAATATAAATATAACGGTCTGCTGGCATAGCGTGCGAAAGTTGTAGTTGTCAAAAATATTACTGCGGGTATCACTTTGTCATTGAGAAACTCCTCCGCTCTCTAAATAAACTTTTGCTGGATTTATTGGTGAAGTCATACCCATCGAAAAGAACCTTGGCAGTTGCGAAGGTTTACGTTTTGTGAATTTTAAACGCTAGCCACATGCTGAGTGTTGTCAGTAGTCACGAAATGGAAATTTTTTAAATTTCTGAAATCAATCAAGAAAGTTTTTTTTTCACTTCCTCAGTTTGTCACGATAGTTCATCACCAGACACTGTGGCCTCAAACAAGTCAAATGGCGGTTGCATGAAACCTCAGTTGCTACCTCTTTGTGTTTGAAACGGGTTTTGTTTTTTCCTTGACGTGCTGCGCTGTTCTGCTGCGTAAGTGCTGCGCTGTTCAAAGCCTTCACAACGAAGGCACTTGGTTCAGTTTATTGTTTTACATGAAACTCTCAATGTTCATCCAGGACTCAAAAGGATTTCCTCATAAGTGCGCTGAAGTTGCTTTCAGAGACGCGTCGTGCATTTCCAGTGTTATTGACAACAGTGGCCATTTTATCTGCAGCACTCCGGTAAGTTTTCAGCGTTGCTACATTCAGTCAACTACGCTCCAATCGACCCTTGCACTGAGAAATCGCTCTCAGCGCCGGCCCTTAGCCGATTGCTTCCCCCCGCGCTACGCCCACTAACCTACGCAAACCTATACTTTCTATTGAAGCTGCTTATGTAGTGCCAGCGCCGGGCCCACATGCAGTATTTTTTAAACGTGGCATGTGCTGCCGGCGAAAACCAAAGTGAACTGCACGGTTTTAACACCCTCTTTCATTAGAATTCGTTCTGTGGAATCGTAACAGTGTTCATTGTGTTTCGATAATGTGTGGTTTAGCTTTTCAGTAGCAGCCAGTTAAGGCAGAGAAAGCTTGAGTTTTGAAGCTGTTTTCTGTTTCAGTTGTAAGCGTTTCGTACTTGGCAGGTCCAGGTTTATAGTTGATTGCTGCAACATACGCTTCGATTGAGTTGTTGCTGTTTCAATAGTTACTGCCACTTGTCTTTTGAAGGTCAAGTTTAGTTCGTAATTTAAGATGTGTCTTCTGCAGCTGGTCTTTTAATAACGTTATTAGTTTTCCTTCGTAGAGATCTGATAAGGCAGCCTCTTTCCCTAATTTGTTTATTGTCCTCAGGATTTACTTGACTATCCCCGTTACCGTGATATCCAGAAAAAGTTTTTTTTAACCTAGAAGTAAGTAAAACTTATTTGAGAAAATCAATCCAACAAGAGCACCTAAATAGTTTGGCGATTGTGTCCACTGAATCCAAAATTCGCAGAAGCTTAAACTTGGACAAAATGAGGAACTTTGCTAATGTTAAAGGACAAAAATAAGTTTATCTTAGCAAATGCATTTTCCGTATCGCAGACTGCAAATAACCAAAAGCAGGGTTGCGTTTTCGGAACTCAAATTTCAGGCTCTGGCTCCAACATCAAAAAACTTTAGGCTCCGGCTCCAAAATGATTTAGTGAGTTTAAAAATGAAAATCATTGTCTTATTTGTACAATTGTATTAGTACACCAACACAGGTGAGGTGTCATGAAATGATACGTTTAATGGATAGTGGGATATGTACAAAAAAGTTTGAGAAGCCCTGATCCACACACAAAGGAGCATGTGCGTCGGAAAGATTCTTCCAGGGGAGGTAATAGTGGATTTTGCCAGGTGGTGTGGCCAAACGCATTTTTCCATGAGTGGGCCAACAGTGGTGAAATTTCATTTTCATTTCACCAACTGGCAACTAAGAGACAAAAGTTTTTCTACTAAAAAGTTAATACGAAAACATCAGGTTTCAAAATCCAGGGGGCGGCTTGTCACGCTTTTTCGTTTGTTGATGTTTTGTAGCTGAGTTGTGATATCTTATCATTGCTGGCTGATCATATCAAGCGTATTGTTAATTTCATTTGAAACATGGCCAATTGGCCTGCCGTACCCGCGGTAGGTACCTGGCCAGACAGGAGTTATTGAGCGTAGTAACTCCTGGATTTATTGGGTGATACAGAGATGGACATGGGAAGTCTCTGCTGGAGAGGCGAAACTGGGTGGCATGCCTCCAGACCCTAGATCAGCATTACCCCTTCGGGCCTCGCTATTTTACATCACTCATGATTTCTGCCATTATGACTGGATGACCCTCTAAAATTTCTGCACACGCCACTGGACGGGTCCCCGAAAAAGGGCTTCCAATCGGGCCCCGCTCTTGTTAAGCCCGGTCCTGATCGCTCTGATACACATAGGATGGCGTTTACGTCGTAGAAGAACAAGAAAGTACATCTTGGCATCTACTTATGATTCTTTTAGAGTCTCCCAGTCTGACTTTGCAAGACATGCCATTCATCACATAGTGCGCCGATAAAATACAAGGTGTCATTCAGTGAAATTTCAATAGTTCATATCCTGTATTTTGCATCAGCTGTAGTATTACTTCCCATCAAAATCACACCGTAATTTTGTAATAGTTTCATCCATGTATTTTGTTGGTTTGACTTGAAGAAAAATTGACCACCATTAACTGTAAAACGATTTTGTGGCTACGCTGTCCGCAAATCTTTTACAAAAGGGCAGAAGTCCAGTCACGATACTTTTGTGACCGGATCATCAGTCTTGATTTAACTCCGATCGCCAAGATCATGCTTTTGCCATGCACGTATTTTCATCTTCGTTGCAAAACGCTTTATTAACAGACTGTTGAACTGTCAAAACATCTAACTACCCGCGTTTGTACGCCAACAAGCGATTTTTTTGGCTCGTAAACAGCGTTTTGAGGGACCGAAACTGTCTTTCAAAATTCACCAACGGTCTCTCAAAACATGCTTCTACATCGGAGTCTTTGCAGTTCAATTAAATCAGAAAATTAGCAGGTAAACCTAACAAAGACGGATTGCATCTCTAGTAGGGATTTTTTCAGCCTGGTGGATTTGTTTTTCTGATGTTACTTCCTGCTTCAGTGCGGGTGGCGAGTCTGATTTCGAGTTGCACCATACGCTAGTAAGAAGTCAATAGGAATGTGCTGTGTGACCGGGGTCGGTAACCTTTTTCGCATCGCGGACCGGTTTCAGCCTGGCATTGTTTTGCGGACCGGCCCTCAATAAAATAATGAATGTTTGGCACATGCAAATTAATTACTTGCACGTCACCAATCACCATGGCAGTAATTGAGTGAGAGATCTGGGCTTTCCTTGCTGTAGTAAGATGCTCCGACATGTAGGGATTATGATAGTCAAGGGAAGCCGCAGTGTGTTCCTTATGTCAGTCGTTTCAGTCACTTTTGGACCAGTTTGGCCTTGTTTCTGCACGGCCGGCACCGGGCCACGGTCTGGTGTTTGCCGACCCCTACTATAGGAAACCCAAGTAGTAGACACTGACTGGCCGTTAGGCTAGCCTAAGCCTTCAGTGACGTAACTTACGGGNCGCAGGGGTGCGATCTGCGAACCCCCTTCCTGTCAAGTGAAATAAAAAAACCGGGCCCCCACATAGCTTATATTTCGATATTTAATATACTTTTGGTTTTCAGTACAAAGGCTCTTGTTTTTTTGCGATTTTCGGAGTGTTTTCCGCTGATTTCGGGCTTTCTGTCGACATTCACATCTGGATTCAGTATCATATCTCAACATTTTGCTGACTGTTGTCTAGTGCACTCCCTACGATGGCCAGTGGGCCCTCTTCAGCTACGTTATTCCCCTGGCTCAAATACTTCATGCGCTACGCAGAACTGATGATGCTTACGTAGTAGGCAAAATATATACTCTGTAAAAAAATTAGTCTTTGATTATAAGTTTGAAGGACGTTGATGCATAATTTAGAAAAATCTAACTTTGTTCCAAAAATTTATTTTTCTAATGCGCCACATAAAAAATGAAAGTTAGTGTTTTGTATTTCACGGAATTTCCGAAATGCATCTAGGCAAGCTTTGAACCAGGACAATGTAGGTTTGCAATTACGGTTGCTTGGCTGGAACTTCCATCCCTGAAGCACTAAAGTAGATGAAACTTCCACTTACACTGACGGTTAGTGAAGGGAGTTTATGCAAGTTTGGATGAAAGACCGAAAATTGCTGAAACAAATTAGGTCTAGAAACTCATTAGCTTGCCAGTCTACACTGACAAGGCTTACAAGGGCGTAACTTGAGGTTTAAGCCAAGGGGAAGAAACTTAGTTGAAGAGGATCCACTGGCCACCGTAGGGGACGCACTAGCCAACACACAGTAAAATGTTAAATGATAGTAAATCCAGATGTGGATATCTATACAAAACTCGAAATAGGTGGAAAATATTCCGAAAATAGCAAAAAAACAACCTACTGAAAACCAGAAGAATATTCAATACCAAAATATAACCTAAGTTGGAGCCCGATTTTTAGATCTAGCTTGCCAGGGGCAGTTCGTGCCCATGCCCCCGTCAGTTACGCCACTGAAGGCTTAGGTTAGCCTAATTACCAGTCAGTGTCTGCTGTTTGGGTTTCCCACAGTACATTCCTATTGATTTTTTTCTAGCGTATTGTTCAATTCGAAATCAAACTTGCCATATGCACTGAAGCAGGAAGTAACATCATGAAAACAGACCCACCAGGCTGAAAATCTTCCTTCTCGATACAATCCGTCAACATTAGGCCTAGCTGCTAATTTTCTGATCTAGTTGAACTACGAAGTTTCTGATGTAGAAGAATGTTTTGAGAGACCGTTGGAGAAATTTGAGAGACCGTTTGTTGAACGCGCAACAGCGCGCCTTAGGCTAATCCAGGGGTTCCCAACCTTTCTCTGATCGTGTACCCCTTCCGCATATTATACAGATGAACATATACCCCTTCAGCATTTCGGCTGATCAGCATGTACCCTCTAGAGTTTATTTTATGGTATAGATCAATTTTTCCCAAATATTTTATCATTACTAATCATAGATATATTCAACAATAAGCGCATGATGATTTTATAAAATAATATTAACTGATAAATGTATAAATATTTGGGAACAAATAATATATAAATATATTTTTCCCTTTTGTTGCTAACCGTAAATGTACCCCTTCAGATGGGCAAATGTACCTCTAGGGTTACATGTGCCCCAGGTTAGGTACCCCTAGGCTAATCGCACGCAGCTGCATGGCGGGCCGCACTGGATCTAATATAACCTATTTGATATTGATGCTGGTATGAGGATATGGAACCGATTGAAAATGGTTTGTTCCACCCGGTATGCGTACTTTTTTCACCTGATGTGCCAATGCGAACACTAATAACTTGAAGATATATGTATATTAGATTTACTGTAGCAATTTAGTGCTGGATCTTTATCTTAACAAATATATTTCATGGGATATTTCATAATTGAACCTAGACACCCACGTGGAATATGCTCTAATAATTTGCGGTTTTTCAAAATTCCATGATGGTCACCAAAGCTGAACTTTAAAAAAACCCTGTTTGTAAATCTAAGTAGTTTTTATCCTCGTGTTGCAACGCAAATCTGAATAATCGAAACTCCTTTACAGTGACTGTGGTGCTTTGAAATCTACGTTTCAGCAATCGAGAGATGTTAGTTTCATCTTAGATCTTTTCTTTTTTTGCAGTTCAGGTGTGATTAAGCAATTTTTGCGCCTCAGCGCCTTGACTGTGATTTCCGTGAATGCCCAAGCAAAGATTTTGCATCTAGCGGTTACGCTGGACAAACGTGCTATATATTATTTTAGCGAATGCCAATTGTAAATGCTTCTGCTTCAGGTTGCTATTCGCTATCCGCGAGGCTACAAAGTGAAAGAGAAGCACGATTTCCTTTTATACGGAATTTAAAATGTCGCCCCGTTGCCGGCTTCAACAGGACAGCGTCAAGACCCAACCTGACTGACGACGAGTGCCGCAAAGGATAACTGCACTGGCGTACGGCGTTGGCTGCTGCCATTGAGATGAATGGTTCAGAGCCACCATGTCTGTGTGGTTTACAGTTAACACCAACGCACATGCAACAGAACAACTCTAGTTGACCGCCATTTACTATGAAATATTTTACATTTTTATCTTCTGTGACTTTTGTCCACAAAATCAATGTTTGATGATTACAGTTGTCAAAAGTGACACGAAATTGATTAAGAAATTACGGTAGGAAATGGTGTTGGTGACAATCCAATGAGTGACGAAAACTTATCGAGTGTGACGAATGTCCAGGCCCGTCACCAGCTTGGGACACTGGAGTGGACCAAGAGTTTCCTGAGAGGGGCCCAAATTTTTTAAACTATGTCCAACACGTTTTTCTAGAGCAGGAGTGGGCGATTAATTTGGCGCGGGGGCCACTTCACTTCGAAAAGCCCGCGTTCAGCGGAGGCCGCCTCTTCTAATGCATGTAGAAGCAAATCGATGGAAATAAAAGCAAGTCTCAGTTCAAGGTAGCGTCAGCACTAACGTTAGCTATCATAAATTGAAGGAAATTTCAGATTTGAGTATTTCTCCTGAATGTTTCCGCGGGCCACTAAAAACGCTGTGGCGGGCCACATGTGGCCCGCGGACCGCTATGTGGCCACACCTGTTCTAGAGGGGACTTCGCTCACCCTGCGCCTTCCCTAGTTACGGGCCTGCGAATGTCTTATTTTTATCAAAGATTTTTTCCTAAAGAAGTGGCACAAAAGTAAATACTGCTTTTCGAATGCTGCTTTAGTATTGCCCCTTCTGGCGCCGGGAATCGATCGCAATTTTTAGGGCCTTTTGCGTACATTTCCCACCATCTTCAAGCGGTTGACCTGTAGCAATTTTGAGAGCCACGTTGTTTACACGAAGTGTTTGGCCTGGGAATAACTTAGCGTAGCCTACACCTGAAGGTTCGAAAAGATCGGAATTGTGGCCAAAAGGCCCTTTGTCTAAGTTTGTAAAACTTTCCTTTCGTTGGACTTACAAATGTCGTCATAGCGAAGTTTCATCGTGTGTATTTTAATATGATAGGAAATATGTTTTGATGCGTATTACCCGCGTATGATGTTTTAGAATGTAAGAAGTGGATCATTGTTGTTGTGCCGGACAAGAAAAAGCAGGTCAACGATTGAGAAACACCGAAGTGACGCTCCCCATTTCATCAGTTCAACTCTACTTCCCAGCTGTGTACTACCCAAACCTGTAGTATGTGTAGCACTACCAATTCGTTCTTTCTAGGAGTAGCCTACACCGCATTTGAAAGTCAAAGTGCTCTGCATGGGCGTCGGAAGGATTTTTTTCCAGGTGGGCCCAACAGTGATGAAATTTCATTTTACCAACTCGAAACTAAGAGAAAAAGATTTTCCACTAAAAAGTTAAAAGGGAAGATATCAAATTTCCAAATCCAGGGAGGTCTTGTCCCCCCCTGCACCCCCATTCTGACGCCCACTGTGCTTCGTTTTCGTCGGTTGAAAAGAAACACAAAGTAGCAGCATCAACACTGCGCCGCGTGGACTGGTACGACCAATTAAACGGCACAAAAAAGTAAGCGCTAAGTGTAATTGACAGCTCGATTGACAATTCACGCGAGAAGAGAAATGCATTCCTGCTGGAACTCTTAACAATTGCACTATGTTTATACACAGAAACAAACCAAATTGTTTGATGTTGCACAAGACCTGCGGATATGCGATATAAAGAAACGTGAAAGTTATTACCACAATGCTCTGGTGGTTTTATGTGCGAGAGAAACGATGAAGTGGCGATGGCGTACTCTGGTGGTTCTGTTTCTGCTGAGGTTCATAACAATAACATACACCAAAATATCGAAAGGATTTTTTCACAGGTCCGCAACCAAGGGTGTAACCGGGAAATTGACCCCTCCCGAAATTTTCAAAAACATTTTAGTTGTTAGGTAAAACAACAATTTGCAGTAATTTTGTCCCCTCCCGAAAATATCAGCTGGTTGCGACCCTGCAGCCAAGAATCAGACACCATGATCTTACCAGAGTGTATTACTTGACAATCAAACCTCCGCCTTATTTTGTAAGAAGAGCTTTTCCAGTTCGGCATTAGATTTTAACAATGAGCAAGCAAAATTGTTTTTGCATGTGAAAACGTCATTATCCCCGAAAACAGCAGAAGCACAAACATTCGCCGTGAAGACGATTTCTATATTGACAAATTTATGATCTTTTCACTAACAGCACAGTAATTACCCTGCGCAACGTGGCACTCGCAACGCTTGTTATTTTCATCATTTGAACTTATTAATTCTTCTCAACTGAATGTAAGCAAAGAAAATAAAAATAAGAGACATGCTGCCGAGCGCCAAGATATTTTGCCATTGTCCCCATACTCCGTCTGGTATGCCTTGGATTTCCATGTAAACTTCTCCAGTAGTGCTATAGAAAAAATTAAATAAGTGGTTTTAGGATTTAATCAATGTTAACTAATCAACCACGACTTCGTGGCGAAACGAAATAATTGAAAGTACTTTCAAAAACTCTCAACTAAAGTGACTTCCCTTTTGCCATGCAATCAGAGCTTCCAGTGTAAGTCCTAAACGAAGTTTAAATCGGAGAAGTTGCTACACTCCAAAATGGCCATCATGCCCTTTAAAATAGCGACCATTTTCTGCAAGCTCGCCCCTTCAAGGTTCTTACCCACTGTCAGCAAACAATTTATCTAGGGCAGCGTGGTCCAACTACAGGCCCGCAAGCAGAATTTATAAGGTCCGCGAGCTTTCTCAGTATTGATTTAATGTTGTCTGTATGTTGGAGTATGTAATTTCAATTAGAACAAGCATAACATTTCTTACTAACTGTAGCGAGCTTCAAGAAATAGTCAACAGAAATACATTTCCCAAAGTAAAAGATTTCTACACTCGATGTTTGGAAGCACATACGTGTGACGTGTGTGGGAGTAGGCCACACTTTCTACTATGAAGCAAGTCCACTCTAAAATCAATCGAATGACACAGGAAACACTGGAAAATAGTCACCGTTTTGCTACTACTAACATTGGTATTGATGTAGGAACGAATGATAAAGAAGCCTCGGCCACAGGCATCCCACTGATAGAAATTAGAGATCTATAATGAGTTGCTATTTGGCATTGTGTTAATATATCAATGACGCACTNTTATGCTCCTTTTTTCAGTTGTTGTAAAACCATTGTTTTAATAATAATATTTTATTGCGGACTCATGGTCCANATCNCAGACACAAGAGCACAAAAAGTGGTTAGCTATACATCAGCGCACATTACAGTAACGGTGTTTGCACATAACCAACATTGGGAAGAACAAAGCACTTTATCCTTACCATAGCTGTATCATCATTCGCAAGAGCACAGAAAATGGATAATCATACAGTAGCTTGTACATGATTTTGTTGGAAGTTGTCATATTGTTGCAAAACGGCCCGTAGGTCAAAAGTAGTTGGACCACGCTGATCTATGGCAGGGGTCACCAAACTACGGCCCGCGGGCCAAATCCGGCCCGCGAAGCCATTTCATCCGGCCCGCGTAGACATTTTGCCAATGAGGAAA
>JGI24158J21664_10009070_pt1 | contig 13276 bp, 8 predicted proteins | sample Ectturendosymbi3_FD_21664 | JGI IMG/M metagenome (IMG submission 21664) | reverse complement strand
AATATGCAAGAAAAATATCGTCTTTGTAACGTTAATCAACTTGAACAAGACATCAAATCGCGCTGTAACCCACACTTATAAAATGCATGAAAACTGAAGTGCTCTACTTTAAGAGTGATATGCACTTGCGACCAATGCGATTCAGGGTTTTGTGTACTCCTACTGACAACTCTGATAAAACTCAAGTGATGTGTTTTGCTATATTGCTGTGCTTGTTTACACATCCAGATACGATATTAATGGAAGCAGGCTGAACTGCAGTACCGTGTCCAGCAACAAATTTAAGTAGATTAATATGTAAATCATCTGCAAGGACAAATTGTGATTAGTGTTGCCCTCAAAACACCTCTAGAAATAAAATTGGGAAACTGTATATATAAAATATCACTTCTACATCGACCCGATCACTATATTGGTTTCACACCAAGCTGTCCCCCTACATTTTACAACAAAATTGCGCCCATGAATTCATCAACGAAATGATCTAAATCTGTTTTTAGTCAGTACCTTTCTGTTGAAAGTAGATCGATCAGGGTCGGATTTAGCTGATGTGAGGTCCTAGGCTAATCCACTCGTGAGGCCCCCTCTCCCATTCTTACGAGGAAAAAATGGAAAAGCGTTAATCAATTTGAGAAAGCCGAAAATGACGACATTGACGCTCTAAAGTACAGTCAACAAAAAATCGGAAATCATTACTAGAGTGCCCCACAATCAATGCACTTGTTGCTAACTTCGACGCAAAAAGTTCAATGACACGGAATTGTGGAAATTATGCTTGGCCGGCGGGAACAGGATTACTAATTTCCAAAGGCGAACCAACCGAAAACACCACGGTTGAAATATTTGAAAAAATACATGGCGTACATTTTTGTAAGTTTCACATTTGTATTCTCTTATCTGTGCTCATAAAAACCAATCACACTGCACATATGTATGGCGACACAAAGACGGTAAAGCCGTAGGCGTAGCCAGGGGGAGCCAAAGGGGCCATGGTCCCCCTAAATTTTCAGAAAATATTGTCATTTTGTGCTTTGAGAGGCATTTTTCCAAGCAAAATAGTGTTATTCGCCTAAAATCAAACATTTTGCCCCCCACATTTTTGGGCTGTCTACGCCACTGGTTAAAGCACAACGTGGGACCACGTTGCGACTCGCTCACCACGGCTGTAAAAATCTCACAAACACGAGCAAATCACGTCATATAAAACGCACCCAACTGGTTGAACTGCTAGGTTCACGATTCGCGTGTTTGTTACGTTTTCAGACTGGAACGAATCGAACGCAAAGAAGCCGTCGCGCGAAATGATGGAGGTTCAAATCAGAACCGTCGCCAGAAAGTCTTCAATAGCGGGGTATTATATTTGCGCAGGGGGCTTGACATTCTGAAAATTTGATCAAATTTCCACTGATTTGTAGTGTTTTATATTGTCAATTGGCAAAGTGACTTTTGCTTGCTATTCAAGATCACCAATATCTCTGATTTGCTTAGCATGGGAGCAGTACAAACTCACGCAAGTACTCAATAGCAATCTGGTTTCTGAATGACTCTCTAAAACAAAATTAAAATGGAAAGAATCACATCTGAAAATACCAATCGAGCTTTGCCTAATAGAAACGCTGACAAAACTACTGTATTTGTTCAGAAGCAACTATGCTTAGTTGAGGATACTGCTGTTAACCCTAAATATAGCTCTTATCTGCAAGAGCCAGGAGAGAAACTTAGCTGACGGGAGCCCACGGCCAGCCCAACACTCTGAAAAAGTTGAGAACCAGTAACAATCAAACGCAGCTTTGTAACTAGCTATAAATGAAAATAAACTTGTTCGGGCGATATAGGCAGCTTCGACTCCGTCCGAAGCAAATTCTTTGCCAAAGTTATTTCATATTTTAAATCATTTCCACTGAATATGATTTGAGGATTTTTTCAAGAATTTTTCTGATAGAAATATTTGACCTCCGGGGAAAAGAGCTGAAATACGCGAAAGAATTGCTTCTGAATCATTATAGAAACACCGTACAAAATTCTACGAGGTTGCAGGACATGTGGGTAGAGTGAAAACCAGGCCCGCAACCAGAGGGAGGGCAATAGGGCAATTGCCCTCCCCGAAATTTTCTCAAACGTATATATTTGTTAGGTGCAGCAGCAAGTTACATCATTTGCCCCCCCCGAAAATATCAGTTGGTTGCGGCCCTTGGTAAAACTGTTGTCACGAACCACTTATGTAAGATGTTTCCAAGTCGTATACACAAGGCAGCATAACGCAATACAGCAGCCGCCATAAATTCAGATAAATTTACTGACACCAATTCTTGATGCTTTCACAAACCTTTTGCTACTGGAACAAGCAACAATCTGCTGACAGTAATGTAATCCAGTTCCACCTCACACTGAAATGCACGAAAGATCAATCTTCCCACTTTTGCGACTGTTTCTTAGTTTCGAAATGAATTTTTCAACACCACGACCGCGGTCTCACTACATTTCACGCAGGATCCGAGCAGCCACTGGTGTGTGTTGCCATAATGAACTTTATTTACCCGACGTCAAAAACAATAACACAGCTTATCATGCATTTGGGAAATATTGAATGCAGGCTAGAGGTTTTCTAAATTATTGTTTAAAATATTGCTGGCCGAAAGTTATCTACTGTAGCTTTTGTTTCAACCAAACGAACTTAAACGGGAAATTAAGAAAAAAACTGGGGGAGCCAAGAAGGGGGCCAAGCAAAACTATGGGGTGGCCATGACCCACCCAGCCCCCCCCTTAGAATCGCCGCTGGGTACAATAACTGAAATATCACTTTCCTTACCAATGTCGTGTGGGCATCAAGGAAACGCTCGATTAAATCTAAAATGTATGCACTGCGGTTTTCTATCGTGCGCAGATCGTGACCACAACTGATTTTACAATAAGAGTTTTTATCGATCATTTTTGCTCAAAGATTACGACGCCAGCGTTGCAACAGTATATCATACATCCTAAATGGAGCAACAAACCAGTAATTCGCATCGCAGATCTTGTAATTATTAAAGAGACAGAGCACTGCTTTTAAGACCACTCTCTGAGCCTCTTTTCAGATTTCTTTCTCCAGTTTCACGCTTCTTCTCAAGGCACAGTGTTCCTTAGGCTGGTAGCTTGGTAAGCAAACTGACTTGGACGACTTGTCAAGGGCGGTGATGTGCAATTGTCAGTTTTTAAATAAATGTCTGCTCCACTGATTTGCTTGAGGTCGTGGGCAAGGGTGGCCACGAAAATGATAGCAGAGTATATCAGCACCCATTCCGAGATAGTTGCAAGGTTGTAATACTTCGGGTTGGTCTATAATCGTAACAAAATGAGACATGTGGAAATGCAACTAATCAAGTTACCTTTTTTAATGACTAGGTCAGGGGTGGCCAAAATACGGCCCGCGGGCCGCATGCCCGCATCCGGCCTGCCAACGAGTGTAATCCAGTCCGCCCAATACCTTGCACATTTTTCAAGTGTCACGTTTCCTACTGTGGACAGCATTGCAACAGCATTGGCTGCTGTCTGTCTCTTGTTCACTTGTCTGCCGCAGCAGCACTTAACCGCAAGCAACGCTATAAAGGTGTAAACAAAATGGTGTGATTTTGTTGTTATTGTACTACAATGCCTATGTTAGCATAAATTACGTAAATTGCACTGTATCCGACCCTCCAGTAGCCAGGCAGTCACGAATTCCGCCCTCGGGTCAACACGTTTGGCCACCTTACATCTTTATCTAACGCGAAACATGATCATCTTTCATTTTAAATTCTTGTAAGGAAATTTAGAGGGTTGGATAGGGCGACACTTTTACAGTCGACCCTGGGCGGCACTTAGCTTCGTTACGCCCCTGTACCATGCTGTGTATAAATGTTTAAAGCTTTAAAATGGCATCAATGAAATTTTCTATTGCAAGAAATACATTCACTATCGCAAAATTGTTTCTTACCATTTTCAGTGACCTCTGCTCGAGACAAAATAATTCATTTGCTTTCAATTTTGTTAATTTCAAAATAACATTATTTTAGAAAACTTTCGAATTCTCTTTGATCCCTGTATGTATTATGTACCAAAAAATATATATATCAAGTTTAACTAGGATCACTTAAGAAAAGACATTGTTAAACATCAATAAAGATATCTTGATGCCGAACTGTTGTTTTTGTTCTCAAACCTCTTTGTCCAGGTGCTGTAACTAACTCTTTTTTACACGATGAGGTGCAGAGATAATCGATACACAGAATGTTCACGCATAGCAAAAGTGCAATTTAACAAATCATGCTTCTAAATTTTCATGTGTGACCCGCTCTGCATGTACTGAATGTGAAGAAAAATTCCAACTTACCCGGTTGAGAACCGTTGCAACAAGTACTGCATTGCGATAGTTAAGGAAAATTTTCAACCTAACCATCCATTCTGCAAGAAGCATAGTTAGCGTTACGGTAAAAATGGGAAACCAACATTTCCATATTTCCCTGAAACGCAATTTCTATCAGTTTTTCCAGAAGCTGAGAATCGTTTAAACTTGTCAGTCATCATGCTAACCCACATACTTCTATATCTACATGTTATTACCAAATGGTTTTGTTTTCAGCCTTTTACAGTACTACTTCGACGTAACTAAAACCAAAAGAATAATAAAAAAAATTAGGAAAGATTCAACAGTCCGGTTATCTAAAAAGCAAACAAAAATTTTCTACATAAAGACGACAACGTAATTACAGACTGCATTTCACTCAATGGACTCATTTTATTCCCGTGTATTGACGGTTCAGTAACTCATAAAAAGGAATGATTAGTTACACAGGTGTAAGGGCAAGCAAAGTTTTGGGTGTGCAAAAGATTTTTGCTCGAATTTCCTCAAACTTGCCCGAAAAGTTGTGCCACTTTTGCCAACAAATTTTCTCCCACAAACATCATTAAGACCTTTTTTGGTGTGACCTCCAAAAAGGGTCTTCATTTGTTTTTGTGCAAACGTTTTTCTGCAATCAAACAAGGTTGGGCGCCATTTTTGCCCGGATTTTTAAGGATTTTGCCTGGACATTCCCGATTTTGTCAAGATTTTCTACAAATCAAACTTTTTGGGGTGGGCGTGCACCTCCTACATCCCCGCCTCCTGCACCACTGATTAGTTATTGTCAATCAGACTACCGTTGATTTAGCAAATGCCTTGATTTCTTTGTTAAACAATATTACAGAGGGATAATTGCAATGCATTAAAGACTTTGAACACATTTCAGTTTCATGTCTAAAAATTTCAAGGATACCAAGAATAAATGTTACTATTTCCACAATCGCTATGAAGACTCTAACATAGACGATAGTTTTGTTGTGAATCTTTCCAGCTAGCTGTTTCCAAGAAATATAAATTATGATCCAACTGTAGACCTGAGCTCCGACAAACGCAAGTAGAGCTCCAACAAGGTGAGGCACCATGGCCACAGTCCACTGTAACAAAAGTACGTACATCGATTTAGCTTCACCAGCAAAGGTGATGGCAGCGATTTGAAATTTGAAGCACGCAATACAGGGTTTCACATTTTAAAAACAATAAAAACTTTGAGGCTATTCAAATTTGCGAATAAAATAAAGTGTCTGATTGACAAAAAGTTTTTTGAAGGCGCAGTCACGCACGTTTTGTTGAAGAATGGATAGGCTTTTAAGACCATGCGCTTGTAGCAGCACTACAGAATTGAAGATATCATTCATGTAATGCCTGTAGGTGGTATAGTTGGTTGATCACATGCCAGCAAAGCAGGTAGTTTTGGTTCTATTCGGTACTTGCGGCCTGTCCAGCCTCGTGCTCGGCGTTGACGGATGAGAACAAGGAAATGGTTCTCGGGCGGTGCATCCATTGGCTCGACATCAATGCAGCAATCACTACTAAAATAACTGCGTGACCCGCGGCGCAAGCAAGCGGAGATGGGCGTCGCAGACCATTTGTGTCACTCCCAAAAGGAACACATGAAGCGAGTATAAATGAAACTGAATTGCATTCTTTCAACAAGTAATCAACCACAAATTTTGTGCAGAGAGTTTTGATGATTTTTGCCAGTTTTTAACTGCAGAAACTGTAAAGTAATAACTTAGGCCACAGTTTTGCTGCTCCAACTAGATGTCTCTACAAAAATTGGATATACCAATTTTCAGGCACAAATTTTAGGCAGTTTTTCTCTGTGGGTAACCTGGTGTTGGAAACAATAAATTGCTTAACGCCATTGCCAAGCTTTGCGTGAGCTTCGGTACAGACGGTTTGCATTGAAGATTGCAATGAACATTAACATATTTAGAAACATAAAGATTGTTCACAGCGACACTGACTTGAATTGTACTGCACATGTCCGAGTAACCTACTGTGAGATTTCGTGCATATTCAGAAACCAAGACATTAGTTCCACTTCAGTTGCTTCACACTACCGTGCCTTTGAACACGGTTTTTCGAAAGCATTCTTTTTACAAGACATAATTTAATCTCACCGTCGTCGCTCAAAGCAAATGACAAGCTGCATTTGATGACCGGCAGAATTCCTATCTTTTACGTCAGGCCTGCACAACATACGGCCCGCGGGCCACATGCAGCCCACTTTCTCAATTGCAGAAAATGTTGCAAAAGTCCCACTTCGGATAATTAACAACAGAACCAACTCAAGCCTCGCGGGAAGCTTCTGAGGAATATGCATGCTTTCATACTTCTGCGACGATTACAACTTGCACTTATCTATTTTTGATGATTGGTACTTGCACGTATCACAGTTGTAAGCCACAAAAGACGCCTCAAGAACGGCGTCCCACAAGGATCTGTCCTGGCACCACTTTTCTTCAACATCTACGTCTCTGTCCGGCCAAACGCCATCTCCAGAAAGTATGCATACACTGACGTTCTAGCAATAATGCATGCTAATGGAGACTGGCAAACAGTGAAAGAGGTGTTGAGTAAAGACATGGCAACCGTAAGTGAATACTTCCAGACCTGGAAGCTAAAACTCAGCACTACAAATATGGTGTCGGCAGTCTTCCACCTCAACAACAAAGAAGCTAAAAGTGAGCTAAATGTCAACCACAACAACGAAACTTCTGCTGCGAACCCAAAATACCTCGGAGTAACATTGGACAGGTTGCTCACGTATCGCCAACACCTCGAGCCACTNCGCAAAAAGTTGACATCACACGTCGCACTCTTGTGGCGGCTTGGTGGCTCTGGCTGGGGTGCTGGAGCAACAACGTTGCGAACAGCCACGCGAGCAGGAACAACAACGTTACGAACAACTTCTGCGAAAAGCAGTATCCCATTATGGAAAAATATGTGATCGTTGTTTCGCTCAATAGCGAAAATAGTACGTGGCGAAACTTGCAAAATATTTCGATGTTCCAACAACGACGTTGACTACAGTTTCGAAAATTCAAAATAAAAAACAATGTCTCGCCCTTTCTTATCAGAGTATGCGCGAAAACACGATACAGTAAGCGGCAATCCAAATGAAAGAACACTTTTAACCCTTGCCAGGCTTTGACATTGAAACACAAAGCCATTTTAGGAGCGTTTTATTGTAGTTCGGCTATAAAGACAGTTTGTCTATAACGACACTTTTTCTCCGGTCCCATAAGTGGCGTTATGGAGCAATTCTACTGTATTTGGAATGTTTGTTCGTTGTTAATGCTTTTAAGTTAACAGCTTCGAAAAACATGGCTATGTGAATTGTCCGATTTTCCACTCAACAACAAAATCTACGCTCCTGTCAAGTGTCGCAGTGGTCACACCCGCCTCATTGACCTAACCATCAACGTCACCTTGCGAATGTGACTGGATGACTGCGTCCCACACCAACGGACAACCTTCCTAACCTCGCAGGCATCCAACCTGCTGAGCTTCGTCGCAAAGGACCCACACTGTCTCTAGCACGTCGTGCCATGGACCCTGGACATCTGCTCAACTTAGCGCTCACCTGTCCACCGAGCGGGAATGCACGGCATCTCAAATTAACATACCCATTGGCATCCACCGCACAGCAACTCATTAGTTCAACTGACGACAACAGCAGAAGTGCGGCGTTCTGGGCGGATCACCGGTAGAAAGCGGAGTGGTTGCACAACACCACGAGACTCCGTACTTTCATCCCCGACACCCGCGTCCACCATCCTGGAATGGCCCTGGCCTATGAACAGCGTGGGTCAGGCTTAACCGCCTCAGCACTGGTGTCGGACATTCCCACTCCTGCTTGCACAAATGGGGTATGGCGCCTTTTACGGCCTGTGAGCGTGTCACAGAAGAACAAACCGTCGACCATGTCGACCTCCAATGTCCAATCCATAGACCTTCTCATGGACTGCACGGCCTGACGGTTCTGGATGATGAGACAATTGAATTGCTGGCTGCTCAGCGCTTGCTCCGAGATCTAGTGCGGCCATGCAGTGGATAGTAGCAACTGGCTAAAAGGACGAAGAACAAGCCACAAAAATGTCGAAAGTAAATCGCTCACAGTTTATTTCACAGGGAAACTAGTTTCGTGTTTGGCGCTTAAAAACGCGAAATTGGGATAATTATCCGAAGTTGTTTTAAGTATAATTAATGGTTGTTTCAGAATTTCTTCCAAACTACAACGAAATAGACTTTTGCGGCCAGTATAGAAAATTATGTTGATAAATTTGGCCCTTTTAGCTGTCTGAGTTGTGCAGGCCTGTTTTACGTGAATTCGAGTTCATCCATATAAAGACTTCAGCGCAACAACGTTACGAAACTTAGCCTGCCCTTTAGCAGCACTTTTTGTCGGTCCCGGAAGAATATTTTGTGCGTTTACAATGACATTTGCAAGTTTTCTTTACAGTTTGAATGAAGTGTAAGTTCGGCTATGTGGAGCCACCACACAAATCTTTTATGACCGAATAGGAACGTAGCCAATCGTTGAGCTGTGATAGATGTGACGTGAGAATCGTATCAAGAATTGCGCCATCAGTAGGCTGACGGAGGCAAATCGTTACGTGAGTTTTACTGTGCAATACTAAGGAATGCTGCGACTGTAATCATTTTGATCGATAGTCTTGGTGGAACAGTACGTAAATTGTCAAAAAAAGCAGTTTCCCATTATGGAAAAATATGTAATCGTTCTTTCGCTCAATAGCGAATGAACACTTTTAACCCTGAAAGAACACTTTTAACAAGCCATTTTAAGAGCGATTTATTGTAGTTCGGCTATTAAGACAGTTTGTCTATAACGACACTTTTTCTCCGGTCCCATGAAGTGACGTTGTACGGTAATGCTATTGTATCTGCAGTGTTTGTTCGTTGCTAATGCAACAGCTTGCGAAAAAGATGGCTATGTGAAATGTCCGCTGCGCCAAAGCAGAAAAGTTAAAGTAGATGAACAAAAATCTTCTGGCGTATTGCTGTTACAAACAGAACTACATATCAACATTCTCAGCTTTTTTCTGCGTTTGCCCGCTGAAACTTGCACCTCATGTACTACACCACGATATAATTGCTTTCTTTATAAATACTCTTTTCGACAACTAGCAAAGAAAACCTTGGTAAGTTGTATTTACAGGCCCGTACCCAGGGGGGCGCAAGGGGGGCGAAGTCCCCGTAAAATGCTTTTCGTCCCCCCTGGAAAAATGTGTTGGACATATTTTAAAACTATTGGACGTAGTTTAAAAAAAATTCCCCCTCTCAGAAAACCCTTCGCCCCCCTGGTGTCCCAAGCTGGTTACAGGCTTGTCTATTTATCGTACTTGAAATGCTCCAACCATAGTTATTCCAAAAGAGGTAATCGTTCCTGCTATCATCGCTGCTTTATTGCATTTTGATTGGCTGTCGCATTGAATGACGTACCTTTGGAAATAATGTGCATCAATCAATGCTGTAACAACGTTTCGTGCAAGTGGAAACACAAATCAATCGCTAATTTTATATTTTATTGGTCGAGTGCGTCACTTCAAAGTTTTGATTTTTTTTCGCACTGCTGTCAATAAACTTGAGACAATGTGACAAAGCAGCAGGTTGGTGAAGGTTTTGAAATATGAGCAAAATCACACTTTTTGCTCTCGCGCGGAAATTGGCTCATGCGCTCTAAATTTTCGCTTGTCTGTTCAGGTATACCTACCCAGTTTGGGCAAGTCGTCTTTAACTCATTGTAGACAAGTGTTTCCCAACCTTTTTAGGCTTGCGGCACCCTACAGACGGCAAATATAATTGGCGGCATCCAGTGGAGAGCCCATAGCGATTTGCTTTAAGGTTTTATGAAATTTTGAAACTTATATTTTTAATGATATATTGAAAAAAGCATTAGCTCGCGGCATCCCTGAGTATCGTAAATGGCACCTTAGGGTGCCGCGGCACCCCGGTTGGGAACCACTGTCGCAGACATACTGAGAATGAAAGTTTAAAGCTGGTTCTTCCAGTGACGGATTTTTTCCATGCGTTCTGTCGAGGTCTTTTCAAAATTTGTTTTGTATTTTTCGAGTGAGGGGGGGAGGGAATTGCTCGACTTGCAACAACGACAGTTTGGTCAAACAATACTATCAGAGGTGTTTTAACCGAAGCAGGCATGCAACCCCACAATTTAATAAATATATATTTTTGTGCAGATCATTTATACTTAACCTCAATTCACTCACCTATAATACGAGTAGATTGCTACAAGGAAAAGAAAAGCGGTCCATGTGAGAAGCAGTGTGAATATTCCACTCTCAGGTTGATTGGCGCCGGTGTCACTGACGAAAGGCCACTGCGGTGGTTTTCCGACGTGGTTAAGGCTAACAGCTATTCCGTAACTGCAAAAATGCAAATGGCAATAATAACTACATACACTGTTCATTTCATAAAAACGAAGTTTTGTCAGTGGCAGTCAATTTCAAAGCTTCATAAGTTTTATGTGTCGCAAGTTAGTTTTTCATAAGTTTTATGTGTCGCAAGTTAGTTTTGTGTCGCAAAATGCCTGCAAAAGCACTTTTGGATTTTAATTATCGGTCCCGGGAATTAATCTAATTGCTACTCCAGCATCCAACAGCTAAACAAATTTTTTAATCTGTTGAAGCGGGCGAAGGTAGGATTTTTTTTAATGAGGGAGAGATAATGAAAAAGCTATTAAATCATTAAGAATTTTAGGGGGTCTTCCTTATTCCAACAATGGCCGAACAAGCGCATCTTGTTATCGAAAAAGAAACTGAAGCAGAGTTCTTAATAAACTATGGTTGAAAACACTGCTGATCAGGTATTATCATCTGTAGAAAAGCAACCACTCGATCACAAAATTCACAACACCAAGGTTTTGTTTCGAAACTTTTTCGATAATGCCAATGATATTGCTGGCGTGTGTTCAATGACATGTAGACAAAGGATAAACGATGAGTGGCAACCAGAATAGAAGAGCAGCCAAGCTTTGGCCGCTAGTGAAGTTTGCATGGCTGGATTGATCTGAAGTTTGGTTTAAGTTTATATAAATCATCTGCAACAGTTCCACAAATATGGACCCAAAATGTTATTTTTCTATCCAGTAAGGTTCACACATGGGTTTTAGTTTATAGAACATGCAACAAACTTGGCCATTGTCCCCACCACAAGCGCTTCCTTTTCTTGAAAAATGTAGGTGACATGTTTTTGAAATTTTGACAACCTGATTTATTTCAAGAGCAGTGAGTTGGCTCGAGATAACAGCAGTTCGCAACTTGCGGAGAGCAGGTCATCTTCGCACTTTACAATTGTTTCCCTGCCCGCTTACAATCTGTTATCAACATGAGTGTGAGAAAAATAATTTAGGGAAGAGTTACCGCCGTGGTAAGTAGTGCACTGCCAGCACGGCGTTACACGCAATTGAAAAAGGGCATAATCAAAAATAGAGAAACATTGCGCAACTTGACTTAGGTAATGTACTGCTGGAAAATAATCCTTGACCGTGATATATTTCCTATATGTTTGGGCTAGTTTCAGCCAAGTGATTATCTGAAGTGAAGGTGTTTTACACACTTTCTGAGAAATTGTTTAATTTGTTGGCCACCTGTAGTGTTTTTGTTGGCCACCTGTAATGACGTGAATTTCCCCGGGGATTTCAACGCACAAGCGCGAAGCCATCGATGTTAAGTGGTGAAGCTCAAGACTTTATCAACAATTAATAATTAGCCTTGTCCTGACGTATTGCCCTTGTTTTGACCCACAACTTTACAAAATACTGCTATGGTGTCCGAACGTTCGCAATTCTTTTTCGAAATTAACGAATCTTGATAATACATGCTTATTCTACCGGCTCTGCATTGAGGGCAAAAACCAGAAGAGTAAAAGTCAAGGGTTTAACTTGTTATACAATATGTATTGTGGAGCCCCTACGATTGGTCGGGACCCCCCGACCAGGGGGTACGGGGCTGCCTTGCCACGGCACTGTCCACTGGCCATAAGTTTAAATTAAAAACAATTTTTGTATTATGTGAAAACATGCCCTAATGTAGGTAGATATTTTTGTGGAAATTTTTGAAATAGCAGTAACAAAATTTTCCTGGCGTTCCTTGCTTTATTATTCTTCATAAGTTGATAGACTTCAGTTCAGTTTCATTTTACTCGCTTTTGTACTCCCTTATTGTCTTTAAAAATCTATGACAACCTGCATCTCCAATACTTTGAAAAATGGTTTGAATAAAGGAATTTTTTTATGTACTTGTTTTGATGGAAATTTTCCTTGCGAAAGTTGTTCTAGTGGTATAATTATATGGGTAGCAGTTGTCCAGTTGGCAATTATCCTATGGGGTAATCAGTGGCGTAGAGAGGCTAAGTGCCGCCAAGGGCCGACCATAAAAGTGCCGCCCTTTCCACCCCTCGAATTTAATTACAAAAATTTAAAATGGAAGATCATGTTTCGTGCTTAAGATATAAGGATTATTACAGCATCTTGAAAATCACAATCAAACATTCACAAACTGAAATGGGTCTTGTTTTTCATTGTTGATTATGTGTCTTGCTTTTTTGCTTGTTGCCATCTTTATCATCGTTAATTTTTCTATTTTTGCATTTTTTACATTTGCATATACGAACCGGATATTTTTAGTCAAATTTTCTTCCCTGTTGCTGTTGGCTTCTCCGGTATGACCACCGCATGGCTTTTTAATAGTTTACTCATTTCAGGGGATGAAACGAAAAAATTAAGGGACGTGCTAGCGGCACACCTACTTTACAGATGTAAACATTTGTGTATGTTAATACAGTAGAACTCCGATTATCCGAACTAATTAAAACCAGGGGTGGTTCGGATAAGTGAATTGTTCGGATAATCGAACAACATGCAATATTATG
>JGI24158J21664_10009069_pt1 | contig 13277 bp, 11 predicted proteins | sample Ectturendosymbi3_FD_21664 | JGI IMG/M metagenome (IMG submission 21664) | reverse complement strand
TGAGCCCATAGCAACGCCATCGACCTGTCGATAAAAACGACCGTTAAACTGGAACGTAGTTGTTTTCACAACCCATTCCAGCAGCTTCTTCATGCGTTTGCCAAAGATAGCTTGAAATTTGCGTAAGATACACCTTTTTCATAATATTTTCCTATTGCATGTTTGATCTGGTGTCAGTTTTTGTGTGAATCGGTCGACTCCTTACCCGCGAATGCAATTGAAGTGTTGAAACAATTATTTTGTCTGTTTGTGTAATATAGAAAAGTTTTTAGTATCATCAAACGCCGTGGTTCGGTTGGATATCTACCGGGGAAACACTGTACACCTGGCTTTTTGGCATTCTTGCTAGCGATTCATCGGTTGTCACGGGTGAATGGCGCTTGGATTACCCACTGTATCTGATTCGTATTGACTTGGTGTGTTGTCTTGAATAACTTTTGTGTGCTCTTTACAGGCTGTCACCATTGTTTTGTGTTAGTTTAGTGCGAATCTGAAATTCTATTGCGGTAGAAAAAGACTTCCTTCTTTAGCGTGGGTGATGACTGATAACTTGAAGTGACGTCTATGCCAGTGCTTTCCAACCTTTTTCAACTCGCCACCCACTTTCACTGCCCGTTTTTTAAAGCCAATTATCAGATTTTGCAGCAAAAGACAATCAATGGTTGCATAAGGTAATAAACAATAAAGAAATATTTCGACCAAACCGTAGAAACAGCTTGATTGCCGATCTTACAGAGAAAGTGGTAGCCTACCGTTCAAACTTATAATGCAACTTAAGCACTCGCTTTTTCAATGTAACGTTATAGCCTGGTTCGCGGCCCTTTAGTTAAGAAGCGCTTGTCTGTGCGACCCACGCTTGTCGTGAGTAATTTTATGGCGATAAAAACTCAAATCGCAGGGTCGACTGCTTTGAAATATTGTTGAAACCGAGAATTGCCGTGAAATCTTGTCTTCTTCAATCTCCATTTCCTAATTGATGTGTATGCAAGGATTTTGAAAGTGGTGTGCCGCTGCTGCTGTAGTTAGAAACGTCTTCTACAAAAATTTCCTTGTGATGTTTAGTTTTACGATCTATTTTAACTTGTTAGCACCCAAAGTGTTTGTATTTCGATCGTTATGTGTTCGGCAATTTATTACGAAGGTTAAGCCACCATGCAGTTCTGTGCCTTCGAAATTCCAACTGAGTGAAAAACGACCAACCGTGAAGAGAAGTCATGCCACTGGTTTGTTTACATTATTAGTGAATGCGTTAGTGCACTAGTGCGCTCAAGTTTCCACGTTTCGCCTGTGCTTGCTCACCGTTTGCAGCAAGCCAACAGATGATTTTTGCCTGCTACATGGCTATTGTTTTCTATATATGTTGCATATCATTTCCTGTTTCTCTTTTTATTGTTTTCTGCTACATGTCTTAAACGCTTTTCAGTCACTCAGCAAGCGAAGGTTGGTGCAATCGTCGGAGGCGTCATCGGCGGTTTATCTCTACTTATAATTATTATGGTGTTGGTGTACTACTTCATCATCAAGCCTTCACAACAAAAAGATACTGGTCCTTACCATCACCAAGGTGCTGCGCCGTATAAAGACGGAAGGTGCTTGCGTTGTTCTTCCTGGGTTTTTGTCACTAGTTATTTTTTCTTCACTTCGGTTGCAATCTGCTCATCTCCTAATTTCAAAGTATGTTGCTACAGATAGCGTACAAATATATATCGAATCATTCTAATGATGTCGTACCTAACACTCAGAGTGGTAAGTAGAAATATTCAAATTTCTACGGTATAACTAGCTGTAAAAGTACCAAAACTCTCACCGTAGGAATAGTGTACAAAGATTAGATGGTCGGATCTTGGCTATGGAGTTTGAAATAAAAGAAACAAACATCATGTGCTGTTGACGCTAGTCTAAGCGTATTTTTAAAAATACCTCTCTGCCGTGCTTGGTGCAGGTCGATGTTTTGTAATTGGGTGGAGGCCAGGGTAAAGCGTATGGTTTCTAAGTTTTCGTCTTTCAGCGAAATCGTTGTTCAGTTAACCTTAGCGTCGCAGATTGAGTCTCGAGACTTGACCTCGGTCTCAAGACCAATTATTGTCAGACTCGGTCCCCAAGGTTGCAGTTCTCGTCTTGTTCACCAAGAATCCAGGCCTCGGTCTTTGACGCTTCTTATATCGACATTTCTCGTTGAAAAGCCCCATCAGCTTAGCCTGCTCGCGTTTGGTTTGATTCTTGATGAAGGAAAAGTGAGAAAATGTTGGTTAAAATGAATGTAATTCGACAAAGCTGAAGTTCAGAAATGCGAATAAATTTTCGAAAAATATGGACGAAGTCAAAAAATTTTCAAATCTCGATCTTTGAAACGCCGCTCGATCTCGGGGATTGCGTCTCGACTACAATACATCACTACCTAACATACCGCACTGGTACAAGCGAATGCTTCGTAAGAAAAACAAACAGAACAAATCAGAACAAAGATTTTGCGTGACAAACGATATCAAAAGAAGACATGCTCTTCAACAGCTTGATGTTTGCTATTGGTTAATGCTGATGTTGGTATTTACTTAAGTGGAAAACACACGGCCATTGCTTTCAACGTTAACGGCTATCTCCAACAAAATATCCTATAGTTTAAAGCGTATGTTTTGTATATCATGGCGTGATTGAAAACATTGCCTCATCTTTCGAATGATTGTTACTGATATTGCACAAATGCTTTATATTTGTTGAGTTATCAAAATTGAAACATTTACACCGAAAACAGTGAACCTCAAAGCTGCATCGATTTTGTTAAATGTGTTTTTGCATGCTCGTTCAAATCACTCTTGCATTCATGTCTGTTGCAATGTTTGTATAATGTTGATACAGATTGAGCGACAATGCAAACGACATTGTGAATGAAGCCGCTACATTGTAAATATAAACGACACGAGTGGTCTATCTTCGTGATATGGCAGTTGCTAAACTGTTGTAACAATGCGTTTAATTGCTGTCTTATGATCCGTGTGTTAACTAGAGTTTGTTTCTCGTAAATGTACGAAATATGAAGTTGAAAACTTTCACCAAAAACAGTGACTAGTATTTTTCTTAAGTTTGGTTTGCGACTAAACGTTTTTGCTTTTGTTTAAGTTTTCAAAAACTCCGTTCACATTGCATTTTGCTGCACGCTGATCACTGTATGTATGAGGAATGTCACAGCAAACAAGCAACCGTTAGATGAAGTGTGTAATGATTGACGTGACGAGAACATTTTTGTGTTAATTGGATCCTTTTTCAGAGCTATTTTTGCTTGAGTTCCGACAGTTGTTGGCTAATTTTTGAGTCCCTCTGTGATTTCAAATTACATTTTGCAAAGTGCGCGGTGGTCTTGAAAAAGACTTTTACGTCTTTTAAATACTGATGCGGTAAACTTGTTGTGTTCTTCCTATTTTTCAGTAGGTCTTTTGGTGCTGGCTTTTTTACAGAAAGGTTATTTGATTTTTTAAAGTTGTTTTTTTGTATCTGCTCTGCAGTTCAAGACCTATTATTGAGCACGCAAACAAAAGTCTGCACAAGAACCGTCCTTCCAGTCCTGATGCGCCATCACCCGAAGAAAAACCGGATCTTGAGCTTGAATCATCTGGAAGTGAGTCCGACGCTGACGAAGGCATTCAGGACGTCGATGTCGAGGTAGCGCCCGCCACAATTTACAAATATGAAGGCCAAGAAGGTGAAGTGGGCGGAATAACCAGACGTGCCTTGATTAATTTTTAGGTACATTGGAACTATACATTGTGAGCATTAACTAAACACGGTGTCGTATGTTGCCAGAACACGTTCGTTTTGCTGAATCTATAGTTTACTTCGTACAGGACATTACGGTTAAGATTTAGCGATCATGTACAATGTAACATTATGAAAGGTTGCTGAAAAAGCACAGAGCNCGANATTTGTCAAGCTCGTTTTTGACAATGGTATGCTTTGCCTCACGTCATTCAGGATTTTTGGTACATGTCAGTGAGAAGCAGCTGTCTTTAAAAACGTCCGGTGTTTTCTCAACGATCCTCTACGTCAGTTCGAGGTGATAACTCTCAAGCAGTAACCTACACTATAAACGCCTCATACACATTAAGTTTCCTCTTAGTTATTTCAAAACATTTGTTCGGAAACAGGCATTCAATTGCAAATTTTGAGTACGCATTGCGTGTTCCCCATTTTTAATTTCTGAAATCAACAGCAAGAAAACTCGACCGAAGGCCTCTTTCGTGAGAATGAACTTAAATTATAAGAAATGTTTGACAACGCAGATCTACGAAAGGTTTTTATTTTTATTTTCCTGCTGTCTATGATTTGGAATTTGATTCAAAAATTTTGAAGTAATTAATTTCGTTAACTGAAAGTAAAGCGTGCACTGCATGCCTCGCATTCATGGAGGCTACGCCAGGGGAGACCCAAGCATACGCCTCAGCGAGGTTAAAAAGCAGGAACTTGGCTTCCTAATCTCCTAGCAGTCCAAGCCAAAATTTATTTCCGACTGCTGTAGATGGCGAGCTACCCTGGGTAAGGGAATTTCAACTTCAGTCACAATCTCCGTAGAAAAACTGAAGAAACGACGAGATCAGCGTCTTAAACGACGGATTGTGTCATAGTAGCAACGGAACACCTTTGCGAATACCCATGGCTCGGAGCCGGCAGAATTGCAAACGTATCTGGGATAAACTACTTCTCCAACGTTTCTGGAAAGCATTAGCATGTTCGTTAAATTCTTTTATGAAAAGGTAATCAGGCAAGCGGTAATTTCTCTATCTGTCCCAAGTATTTCCAAACAATGCAAATCACTGAAACCCCGGAATACCAGAAAATTGCGGAATCAAACCATGCTTAAAAATCACACCTTTTGCTTTTTTGCCTGATGGTTGTGTCGAGTATACTTGAAAAAACTGCTGTTGAATACCTTCTAACCTTTGTATATATAATCATTTCATATCCAGAAAAGACTTCGATAGAAAGCTTTTCTGGCATTGATTAAAGCTTGAAAGTTTCGGTATTGTTTCCTGTGTTGGCTCTGGATGACACCGTTCAAAAAATGGACTGTGATCTGCTACATATTTAAACGTTTCTTTCAGTGGCGTTTTAAAGAGACGTGCTCAAACCATAAATGTGAATGCTGAGTCCGAGATATTACGCCTGTGATTCCAAGTGAAGTCCAAACCGAATCATTCACGATCAATTTGGAGTCAAATCAAGTCATTAGCGATGTCGATTTGAGCATCGAATTATAGTCGAGTGTTTCAGTTCTGAGCAGGGGAAAGTATCTTAAACTTTCGGTCTGAAGCGAAAGCAGATATATTTCCTGTAAAAGTGAACAAAATCGACTACAAGCATATCCTAAACAAGGTAAATTGAGCCTAGCCATATTCTTAAAGATGAATGCATCATATTTCGTGAGATGCAAAAGTTGACTTCGATCTGCGCATAGTCAGTTCTTTACACCTATTACAACTTTTACCCGTATATACCTGACGATTTAACTGTTTAAATGAATAAGATCCGTGTTTTTCGACTATGAGTACATACTCCAACATAAACAAGTTGTTGAAATTGTCAGCATGTTGTGGAAATCCTCACTCAGCATGAAATAGGTAAAAAATGTTTTCGATTGCTCTTCACCTTCGATTTTAAAGTTACTACAGTAAAACCATTACTGCAATTCCATTCATACAAGGAAAAGCAGTGATAATTAAAAATCGATTCAAACCAGAGTTGTAAGGCCGGTCGGGATTTTCGGATCGGGCCGGGTTCGGGCTGAAGTTTGTCAAATTGTTGCGGGCCGATATCGGGCCTGCATACGAAACTTTTGATACAGCAACATTCAGTATAACGATATTTTTCTTTTATGATGTACATTTGCTGGGCTCACAGGGGTGGCTTCTATGAGTGAAGTGATTGTGATTTTTCTTCAGCTAATTCTATCTGCAAACACAGCTGCTGCGTTCTTTGTTCTCTGCTCAGATTAGTCTCACACTCTTTTCGGGACGGCGACAGCAGTGAGGAAATTAATACGCGATGGCGTTGTTTTGAAAAGATCAATTGCTCAAGGGATTCCTGGCTTGTTTTAAGAAACGATGGCCTATAAACCGGTTTTTCATGCCAATAGCGCTCTCCTAGATAGTTTCTTTTATGCCTATAGCACCACTGTGGATAGATCTGTGATTTTTTCCTTTTGTCTTGATAAATATTACATTTCGCAGTAGGTCATTATCCTTGACTAACAAGCTAAGTTTGTGCTTGTGTAAGCAAATTTTTTGGTCAAGGTGGTTGCATGTTTGGGTATGATAAAACCGTGTACCTGCAGCTATACCCCTACACAACGTTTATTGATACCCCGGAGTTGGGTATATCTTGACTAACTCAGTAAATTTGGCTTTCAGGACAAAATCGGGCATCAAAAATAAATGTCCGGCTCGGGCCGGGTTTGGGCTTCAAAATAAAGGCCGTTCACAACTCTGATTCAAAAACAGTGGTTGAACGACTATTTCTCAAAAACAAAAAATTAAACAAATGGTTGCATTGCTCAACTTAGATAATAAACACGTCGATTCACCTTGACATGCCTGATCGGTATATGTCTAAAGAGATGAGGAAATAACACTGATATCAAACGGAAAAATGAATAGCAAAAGATATGCAAGGATGTCGCCCAGGTTTTTTTTTAAGGAAAATGTTAGGTACCCGGTATGGACCCGATTTCTCTGATTGTAGAGATCCGACGATAATTTTCTCCGATTCTAGGCACCCGAATCGGGTCCCTAAAACACCTTAAACAAACCTGATGTTGCCACAGACGTTGCTCTATCTACTCCCCAGAGGATCTGAAAATTCAAGAAAGAACGAATATGTCATATACCAGAAAACTAATGTACTGTAAAGTAAGAGTGTGCATCAAACTGAAATTTAATGCCCCAAAAATCGAAAATTCATCGTTTCAAATAAATTTCATTGTTTACCTCATAGGTTACAACCTGGAAAATAGTATGAGAAGGCGATGAATCACGGTTCTTCGAGTGTAACCCAAACTCAAAAGTGGAGACACAAGTTTTATGCTCATAGTTTTCGAAATTTTCCTAAATTTTGCCTATTTTATTAAAATCGTTCCATTTGAAACTTCCTGTTACAGTGAGACTCTGTCGCTGCTGCGGCAAACCAGATTCGCGTTAAAGTGGAAACCATTCCATGAACAAGCTGTGGCAGACCGGATGAGACTGATCATGTTTAAGACAAGATACAAAACTTGGTTTTAGTAGAGATTTAATTTGGCTAGTGTGCTAAACTAGAACACATTTTTGGAAGAATGTAGAAACTACAATGCAGACCGAATTTTTACAAGATACCTTCTGCAATGCCAGTGTTACCAGGAGTGGCCACCACGTTGTACTGAACGATCTTTAGTTTCACTTGTTGATGATTCTCTTCTATCATCATAAGCGATAGATTATGATTTCGTCAATGATTATCAACAAATTGAAAGTAGAGTTTTGTTAGTAACGTGTGGATAGATTACAGGATAATAATAACTTTGTGCTAAACTATAACTTTGTGCTGAACTAGAAAAGACTTTAACTTAGTCATGGAAATACAGATCATGTTTTCACAAGACACCTTCTGCACATGGGCGTCGGAAATGGAAGGCATGCCCACAATGTTTGAAATTTGATATTTTTCCATTACTTTTTTAGCAGAAAAAATTTTTTTTGTTATTTTTGACTTTCCAAAACGAAATTTCAACACATGAGTTGGTAAAATGAAATTTAACCACAGCCGACCTTGGAAACGTGCTTTTGTTCAACAGTATTATGGATACAACAGCAAAGGTTTTGTTGAATTTGGTAACCACTAAGTGGCTCAAAGTAAATAGAAAACAGTTTGAAACGTTTCTATGGTTCTTGCGTGCGGTCGAATTTTTCATATCGTCATAACAGCAAACTGTCCATTAAATAAATATCACTACAAAAACTCAATTTTGAAAGATTAATCGAGAGACAATTACGTTCGATAAGCCACATTTCAAGCATTCTAACTGTGATTCAAGCTAGCTTATTTTGCCTTACAGTAGCACTGTGTTTGCATGAATTTGTACGTACATTACACACGAATGTTGGCGTCTTCCATTCGTCTGAAGCCCAAACCTATTTGTATAAAAAATATTGGGCTGATTGTTGTAGAAAGAAATTCTGATACACACAGGCTCATCAGCAAGTGGTTGAAAGAAGACCTGCACAGAAAAAGTTTGTAGTGATCTTCATACAGTAATTGCATTGCAAGCAATGACTAATTTTGAAAAGGCAACACTGCACTTCATGTGAATCACGAGTAGAAATTTAAATGCCTGCGCATTTCTTTCAAACGTTATCATTTATTCTGCATTGAAACCATACAAACTTTTAAAATACAGATGTTCACTAAATATTTTCAAAAATAAAACTTTAAGGGTTGTTTACGTACTTCAACTTTTTTGATGATAATATAACGTAGCTTATGAGGGCGTTTGAAGCCATGCCAACAACGGTAATTGGTGTCAAAAGAGTGGAGAAGATTAACACAGTTGTGGTGTCAAAAATAGGTGGAATTCTGAAAAGTGAATAGCGATATTTGATGCACGACGATATTCAAATGTTTTCAGATATAAATCTTTACAGTTTACAGTATTATTACAGCTTTTAAGATATATTTTGAACATCACATTTTTAAAAATAATTTCAAAAGAACTTTTGTGTTTCGTGGCAACGTTCTTTTATATTTCTGCTTGCAAAATCCTGCATTACCGTAAACAGGTTGAAGCAAACATTTTATAGCGAGGGCCACATCCGTCGTCTACTATGTTCTATTCTGCAGGCATGTTTCCGCAGACCGCATATGACTCCGTACAGAGCACTTGTTCATTTATTGTGAGGCAAATGAGCCTCCGCTTTATTGAAATGAAGTGACCCCCTTTCTTGAAATCTCGATTCAATTTCTTGGTTTTCATTTTTTTGTATGTTATCCTTGTTTAGTATTTTGCCCAGTGTAAAGAACTTCAACATTGAATTTCAAACACAAAAATACATTCTCAAGTGTAGCTCTGATACCTGCATGGTCGTTTTCATTGGAAAGTACAGAAAGATTCTGTTTAAGTATATATGAATTTGCGAAAGGTGAACTACAAATAGTGTTTTATCCTGTGTGTGACACAAATGGAGAGTTTTGTTAAGCCGGAAATTAACATTATGCAGCGCGAAAGTTAATAACTTTGTCAAAACGGACAGAAGATCCTCCCACGGTTTGTTGTAGTATTCTGTGATTAGCTGTACTTCCAAACACACCGTAGATCATTATTGCTATGCCTACGTACGAGTAGTATCAAATGGTAGGACATGCAATATGCATATGCGATGTATGTTTCATATCTGCTGTTATTTTTCAAGTAGCCATAGACCCCGATTGAAGTAACCGAGCTCTCTTTCAAGATCTTTGTCTCGGGCCAAAAAATTCCTGGAGCCGCCAATGGTAAAAGCGGTAGTCTGAAGTAAACCAATACATATAAACAACGATAAAAGACACAAAAGTTCATAAATGTTGACATGACATGCGGAATACATGGCCCATGCCGTCGCTTTCGCGGCGATCAGAACGACGAAGACACGAGTAGATTTTGCGGAAAGCTCTTATACAACGCAATTGCGAGTACAGACAATGCACAACACAAGAATTGTCCTTCCAGTGGCATCGCCCAGGCAGAGATTTGTTTAGGGTGTTGAAGAGATCGCCCATTTCTCAACCGCACACACTTGGTCTTCGACGAGGTTATTCCGATGGGAAGGCAGTAGGCAACACGAACGGACTCCGACGAAGATTGCATCCGCGTTGGAGAATTTCCCTGCTACATTCATTATGCCGAGCGCTTGGCCAGACTGAAGCAAGTTCCAATTTTTAAGGTCTTGGCACGACCCGGCCGAGATTCGAACCACACGAACAACGACCTACCAGACATGAAGCGAGCGCTTTAACCACTAGGCTACACATGCAGGAATACTTTGTTGAAATTTGTATGAGAGGTAATGCATTCTTTGCCATCGCCTTCAAATGCATATTAACTTATCTTTCCGGACAAATATACTCTACATTGGTTGAATTTGTTATACTCGGTTTGTATTGCCTTTAGTGCATTGTCTTCAGTTCATCATACTCGCTTGGACTGTCTTCAGTTCATTATATTTCATTTGTAATGACTCTCAACAACCGTTGATTGACTATTTTTCAGCTGGATGGCATGCAATGCGACGAATTCATTTGAAGACATTTGGCGGCAGAACGAGGTCTGATTGATGCCTTTTGTCTAGTCAGGTTAATGGACACAAAATAAGCGGCAGCAAAGGGGCAAACCAAAAGAACAATCACGGAGTGGCAAACCCAAATAATAAAACAGGATGCACAAGAATTGGAAGAATCAAGGTTGTCAAAGCAAGAGATTTAAAGCGCCCAGTGTGCGTCAGAAATCCAGACAGTGCTGTGAAGATGACTACTGTTGGTTTAAATGATAATTCCTGATGGCCAAATAGGAGAATATGAATATTTTATTAGTGTTAGTAAAGTATTGCGGCTGAATATAAATTTTTTCACTGAGCAAGGTGTTTTTTAGTGTTAGACGTAGGTTGCGATGGTGCAAAACAAAATGCACTGCAGGAGAAGGTGTTCGAGCCTTTCCGTAAACCCACAGCTACACTGATGAAAGGACTTCATGTTAATGATTAAAAGGCCTGTGACAAAAGTCGAAACATAAAGCATAATGCGGTGGCGGATGGATTTGACCCGTATAAGTGCCAATTATAGCGTTTCTTGCCATGGTAAAAGAGGGTGCATGCGGTTTTATGCTGCAAACTAGAAGATAATTTGATGTATTGTGGTAGGGATTTTTAGAGTATGGAAGCTTTGTAAAAAAATAAAGTATGTACTCGCGAACGTTTGGAGAGGGGAAGCTGAAAATTATTGGCATGACGAAATGAGTAGGCTGATATTTCTCCTAGGGCCAGTGGTAGGAACGAGTGGAGGACAAAAGAGGTAAGACCAGTTTTCATTTTAGAAAAGAACAAGAGCATGTGGAGTTCTCTCCAATCAGACAGCAGAATGAAGTTGAGATCAGAAAGGACAGCGGCGTTTCATGATGTACGAAAACAACCTAATATTAATTTGGGGGCCTTTGTATGTATGTGCTCAAGGTGCGAGCTATGCAAGTTGAGCAGTTGGCTAAAATCACATTTCCGCAGTCTGTGATTGGGAGAACACAAGAAACACAAAGTGTGCAGAGGACCTTGCGTGGAACAAAGTGTGAAAGCTGATTTATGCGGTTTAGCGTATTTGTGGTATTTTGTTTAATCGACAAAATATGATGTTGCTATGATAAGGTTCGATGAAATACAAGACAAGACCGAAATATTTGTATGAATCGGTTTCACTAAGGTCAAAACTGTTAAATGTAAGAATAGGGTGAGAGAGATGAGGTTTGGAAATGGTTAAAACTTTGGTCATTGCTGGATTAAAATTTACATTCCATAGATTTGGCCAGTTGAATATCGTGTGCAAGTCGCGAGTTAAAACCTGATGGAGATGAAGTGGACAATTAGAAGAGAATAATAATGCTGTGTCGTCAGCGAACAATGAGATTGGGGATTCAGTGGTGTCGGCAATGTTGTTGACATATAGTAGAAGCAATAAGGGCCTAAAGACGGGGCCCTGTGGTATCCCGCAATTCATAAAGCAAGCGTTCGAACAACTGTCGTTGATTATCACTATATGGCTCCTACCACCCAGGTATAAAAACAAGAGATCAAGCAAAGATCCATCTATTCCCAACTGTTGCAATTTATAAATTCATACAGATTGAAGTACTGGATCAAAAGCTTTGGAGATATCCATAAAGACGATCCTTCTAAACAAGCCCCTATCTTACGCAGTACAAATTTTATGTGTAGTTTCTAACAGTGATGTGACTGTGGAACGTTTTTTACGGAAACTTGAATTACGTTCGGACAACGGTTTGTAGTTTGAGACGTCAGAACAGAAACCTTCTATGTGGATGGGAACGACAGTGGCTGATTTCCACCCGTCGGGGTATTGTGCAGAGGAGATAACAAAGTTAAAGCGTAGACCAATCGCTATAGTCTGTGGTTGACAACATAATTTAAGTAAGTGCTTTGGTAGATTGATTGGCTTTTAAGCGTTTGTGGTTAGCAACTTATGAACTAAAAACCACAAAATAAACAACTAAATAATTAATACATCCCCAAGGGATTCGTTATATAATGTTGTTTTTAGGCTATAACTTCGAAACTACAAAGGGCCAATGAAGGGCTCTAAAGATGCGGATTTTCACCTATTCTTTCTTTGAAGCAGAAATCTCCCTCGTGCTGTTGCGGCTCAGGGCCAAATAAGGTGGGACAAAAAAACCTAAACCTAACCCCTATTATGACCAAACCCACAAAACAACACAAATCCAAAACTTCCCAATTTTTCAAGTGAAACGAGAAGACCTGAAGCATCTTCAGAGCGGGTAAACACCTTTCATAGCTCTATCGCCTGGCGAGTCTGTTTTGAACATGTTCTTTAGTGAACATGATCTGATATGAAGATAGTCTGTTATGAAAGGGTCTATTATGAACATGGTCTCTTATGAAAATGTCCTGTTAGGAACATAGTCTGTTACGAAGTGGTCTGTTAAGAACGTGGTCTGTCATGAACATGGTCTGTTCTGAACGTGGGCTGTTGTGAACGAGTCTGTTTGGAAGAGTTCTGTTATGAACTAGTCTGTTATGAACGAGACTGTTATGAACGAATCTGTTATGAACAGGTCTGTTATGAACGTGGGCTGTTTTGAACATGGTCTGTTATGAACGAATCTGTTATGAAGTGGTACGTTATGAACATGGTCTGTATTGATCATCGTCTGTTATGAACATTGTCTGTTATGAACAGGTCTATTACGAACATGGCCTGTTACGAATGAGTCTGTAAAGAACGAGTCTGTTATGAACGAGATTGTTATGAACGAGTCTGTTATGAACGAGTCTGTGATGAACGGGTCTGTGATGAACGGGTCTGTTATGAACATTGTCTGTTATGAACAGGTCTATTGCCAACATGTCTGTTATAAACGAGTCTGTTATGAACGAGTCTGTTATGAACGAATCTGTTACGAACGAGTCTGTTATGAACGGGTCTGTTATGAACAGGTCTGGAGTGAACGAGTATGTTATGAACGAGTCTGTCGAGAACGAGTC